>Ga0209322_10000427_pt1 | contig 24474 bp, 17 predicted proteins | sample Rifsed19ft1_FD_184013 | JGI IMG/M metagenome (GOLD analysis project Ga0209322, IMG submission 184013) | Soil microbial communities from Rifle, Colorado, USA - sediment 19ft 1 (version 2) | ecosystem: Environmental > Terrestrial > Deep subsurface > Rock core/Sediment | place: Rifle, Colorado... | reverse complement strand
CTTCATTATTCTCATAAACAAGTAGTCCGTTCTCAATTGATAATTTCCTGTCTTTCATAATTTTCATGGATTTGTATTCCGATCCTGGTCCGTGGCAAGTTTCGCATTGAACGCCATCTTCGATAGTAAATTTGGCATCAAGCAGCGAGGCATCAACATTATAACCGGAAACATGACATTTTAAACAAGCTTCGGTTTCAACAGCTTTGGTAGTGAATCCTTTTTCAGTGGCGATTTTGTTTGCTTCATCAGTCAATAATGTTTTATAAGCTTTTGCATGTGTACTCTTTTCCCATATTCCCAATTGTTGCCCTTGTTTTTCGGTTTTATGGCACATTCCGCATGCATTTGTACCGATGTAACCATGTTTATTATCGGCTGTTTTTGTGTCGGACGAAAAACCGAATTGAAGAATTATTATAAATGAAAAAGCGAACAATATAATTGATTTAATCATATCAACCCCTTCGTTAAAGTGAAAGTTAATTTTTCTTCTTTACTTTTAATAACCAGGCAGTTCTATTAAATCAGTAAGCCTGTTAATGAAAACTACAAGAAATATCTATTTAAATAAAGTTATTTATTTTTTAGTTATTAAAAATGTTTAGAATCAAAAAAGCAGGGTATATTTCAAAATATAGAGTCTTTCGTTAACTTCAGGAAGATTCTATTTTATTATTCTAATTTGAGTGATATGAACTACAGGATGGCCAAAACAGGAAAATTAATGATTGATATTCTTCCGGATAAGTGTGATTTCTGCGGTTGCTGTGTAGGTATCTGTCCGGAAGATGCAATAGAGCTAAAGGAAGCTGAAATATTTATTATTGATCCGAGGTGTACAAACTGTGCGAAATGCGTGTGGAGTTGCCCGATTGAAGTTATTAAGTTTAATAAGGAAGGAGTCTTAGATTAAATCTCAAACCTGACTGCCGTTAGGCAGGTCTCAAAAGTCAAATCTCAAATCTATTATATTAAAAGTGTTTGAAGATTTGAAATTTGAGATTTGAGATAGTAAAATGAAACAAGAGTATGACATAATAGTAGTTGGCGCGGGGCCCGCTGGTAGTATGGCAGCACGCTTTGCCGCCGAACAAGGCGTCTCTGTTCTAATGTTGGAGAAAGACAGGGATGTTGGTTATCCGGTCCGATGCGGAGAAGCGATAAGCAAAGCAGGGGTTGAAGAGTTTATTACTCCTGATCCCAAATGGATAGCTGCAACCATAAGCAAGTTTTCATTTAATGCACCGGATGGAACGGAGGTTATTCTTGATTTTGGTGAAGCGGGATATGTTCTTGAAAGAAGAATTTTTGATTATGAATTAGCAAGAACTGCGGCGGACGCAGGTGCTGAAATTTTAACAAGAGCTTACGTAAACGGGTTGATATTCGGGGATGGAAAAGTTTCAGGAGTTAAATATGAATACCAGGGAGAGCAGAAAGAATTAAAATCAAAAGTTGTAATTGCTGCGGATGGTGTTGAATCAAGAGTCGGAAGATGGGCTGGACTAACAACACACATAGATTTCCGTGATATGGAAAGCGCTGTTCAGATTACCGCAGCGAATATTCCTGTTGATCAAAATACATTATACTTTTATTTTGGTCAGGATTATGCGCCGCAGGGTTATTTCTGGATCTTCCCAAAGGGAGATAAAAAAGCAAATATTGGTCTTGGTGTAAGCGGGCTAATAGGAAAGAAAAAATCCGCACTTTCTTTTTTAAATGATTTTATGGAAAGATATTATCCTGCCGCACCTGTTCTAACAACAATTGCCGGTGGTGTGCCGTGCAGTACAACTTTAGATAAAATTTCTGCCCCGGGAATAATGCTTGTTGGCGATGCTGCCCGGCAGGTTAATCCTTTAAGCGGCGGGGGAATTGCAAGTGGAATGATCGGAGGAAGCATTGCTGGAAAAATTGCTGCCGAAGCCGTTAAGATGAATAAGCCCGATTACGTTTTAAGTTATGATAAAGCCTGGGGTGACAGACTTGGCAAACGCCATGTAACCTTTGATAGAATCAAGAATGGTATTTATAATTTTTCAGATGAAAAATTTAATAAAATTGCACATGCCGTTAACAAGCTCCCTTATGAGAAGAGAACACTTGGAAAAGTATTTACTACAGCGCTTATAAACCAGCCTTCGCTGCTTTTGGATGTAGCCAGAGTTTTTATTGTCTGAGTTTCGAGCCAATAATATATTTTTGTTTCCTGCAACTTTTTAATATATTTTTTGATTATGAGTATTTGTCTTTTTTAAATGGGAAAACGTCAACAAAATAATTCCAGCCAGGACAATGCAGTTGATTCACTTGAAAAACTGATGTTTAATTTTATCAGTGTCTTTAAGGATGATTTTTTTTGGTTTACTGATAATTACAACAAAACGCATTTTTCTGAAAATCTTTTCGATGTTACCGGTTATTCTTCGGATGAGATAAAATCTTTACAGGAAATTGTATACGAAGAAGATCTGGTAGAATATAAAAAAAACTTGTATGCATTTGAGGAGGATTTATCAAAGGATGAGATTATTCTTGAGTTCAGGATTGTAAATAAGAGCAAAGAGACAATATGGGTGAACGAAAGCCTTAAAATTTTTCGTGATGAAAGCGGTAAAATTATCAGGTTGATAGGAAGAGTAATTGATATATCAGGAAAGAAAACTATAGAGAACCAGCTTAAGGATGATAACGAGACACTTAAAAAAGAAAACTTTGCGAAGAACAGGTTCCTTAATTTACTATCACACGATCTTAAATCTCCGTTTACAAGTATTCTCGGTTTCACGGAAATATTAATGAAAGAAACTTCCCTTACGGAAACCGAAAGAACCGAATACCTGTTATATATATATGAATCTTCAGAAAAGCTTTTAAAGCTGATTAATTATCTACTCGACTGGTCAAAGCTTCAGACCGGGAAATTGCAGCTGCATTCGGAACGTATTAATGTGCAGGGACTGGTTTATAATTGTATATCTTCTTTAACGGGAACCGCCGTAAGAAAAGATATTGACATTAAAGTTGATATAGATAATTCTTTAAATGTGCGGGGAGATGAAAGGTTGCTTAATATAGTAATGACAAATCTTCTAAGTAATGCAATTAAATTCTCGCACTCAGAATCAAGCGTTTATGTAAAAGTAGATACCTTTAATGATAATTTTATTGAATTTATTGTAAGAGACAATGGAGTAGGAATTCCGGACAAAAACAAAATTAAAATGTTTAAAATAGACAGCATGCTTTCGACAGAAGGCACTAAGGGCGAAAGAGGAACGGGATTTGGGTTAACATTTTCAAAAGAAATAGTTGAAAAACATGGAGGTGAATTATGGTACTATTCAGAAGAAGAAAAAGGAAGTGAATTTCATTTTACAATACCATCTTCGCCAGACAACATATTAATAGTTGAATTAGAACTTAGCTTGAGAGACTCTATAGTTAAGATTTTAGAGAAGGAGTACCCGGGTAAACTTGTTATTTCACATAGTGCTTACGAGACTGTGAATAATGTAGATAACGTATTACCATCGGTGATTATTATACCCCACGAAACACCCTTAATGAATGGAGCTCAATTGATAAAAATTCTTTTTAAGAAAGAAAAACATCCGGGGTTAAAAATTATAGTGATAGTAGATGAAGTAACGGCTGAACTTGAAAGTCTTTACAATGAGCTTGGGGATGTCGTTCTCATAGAGAAATCAAATGCACGAAAGCACCTGACGGAGGCGTTGCACCAGGTTATTATTTGATTTTCCTACAGTAAGTTAAAATTCCGAATTTCTTGAGCATTGCTTATATTTCGAAGAAAAATTAGGAGGAGCTCTTGAATATTGCAGTTGTTGGAACCGGTTATGTAGGATTGGTTACCGGAACTTGTTTTGCAGAGACTGGGAACAATGTAGCTTGTGTCGATGTTGATGAAAAGAAAGTTGACAAGCTTAAAAATGGAATAATACCAATCTTTGAACCGGGGCTCGATCTTATTTTTGAAAGAAATATTAAAAAGAAAAGACTTGCTTTTACAACCGACCTTCACGAAGCAGTAAGAAAATCTGAAGTTGTTTGCCTTTGTCTTCCTACTCCGCAGGGTGGTGATGGGAAAGCCGATTTAAGTTATATCCTGAAAGTAGCTGACAATTTAGGAAAATTTTTTAAGAAAGAACCAAATATTGGTTATAAAATTCTTGTTGATAAAAGTACAGTTCCGATTGGGACAAGCGATAAGGTCAGAGAGGCTGTTAAAAAACATGCGCCGGATTTTGATTTCGATGTTGCTTCCAACCCGGAGTTTCTGAGAGAAGGTATGGCTGTTGAGGACTTTATGAAACCGGAACGCGTAGTGATAGGAACAAGCAATCCCAAAACAAAAAATATTTTAGAACTTCTTTATGAACCTTTTGTCAGGTCCGGGAACCCGATTTATTTTATGGATGAACGTTCTGCAGAGATGACAAAATATGCAGCAAATTCTTTCCTTGCAGCCAAAATTTCTTTTATGAATGAGATTGCAAATCTTTGCGAGCTAACAGGAGCCGATGTTGATAGAGTCAGAATAGGAATGGGAGCTGATTCTAGAATAGGAAAAAGATTTCTATTTCCCGGTGTTGGATATGGAGGCTCATGTTTTCCCAAAGATGTAATGGCATTGTGGAATACTTCCAATGAATATAACTATGATTTTAAGATACTTGACTCGGTTATTATAGTTAATAAAAAACAGGTTGAGCTATTTTATGAAAAAATAAAAAAGCATTATAAGGGCAAAATCTCAGGTAAGCATTTTGCCGTTTGGGGTTTAGCCTTTAAACCAAATACCGATGATGTAAGAGAAGCACCTTCACATGCAATAATTGGGAAAATGCTTGCAGATCATGCAACAATTACGGCATATGATCCCGAAGCAATTGAAACAACAAAAGCTATTCTTGGAAATAAAATAAAGTACGCCGCTAATGCTTATGATGCTCTTGAAAATGCAGATGCATTAATTATAGTTACAGAATGGAACGAATTCAGGACTCCGAATTTTACGAGAATTAAAGAGATGCTTAAAGAGCCGGTAATTTTTGACGGCAGGAATCTTTACGACCTCGATAAGATGAAAGATATTAAGTTTAATTACTATTCTGTTGGAAGGGAAATAATTAAGAATTAATCTTGTGCAAAACATTGAATATGAAAAAGCAAAAAGGTTGAATGATATTTCAAATGGAAATAAAGCCTGGTTTGCTTTATACACTAAATCCAGAAGCGAGTTTAAAGCTGCTGAACAAATTCATTCAGCCGGAGTTGAGTATTATCTTCCCGTAATTACAAAGATCAGGCAATGGAGCGACAGGAAGAAGAAAATAAGCGAACCTTTGATCAGAGGTTATATTTTTATTTTTGCCAATGAGAAGGAAAGATTACTTTCTCTTGAACAGTATTCAGTGGTAAGATGTGTAACGGAAAGAGGTAAAGCCGCAAGAATTCCTGAATGGCAGATTGATAACCTGAAAAAAATGTTAAACACACAGTCAGATGTTCTTGTTAAAGAAGGGCTTGTGCCGGGGGTGAAAATAAGGATCAAAGAAGGACCTTTTGAGGGTGTCATCGGAACTCTCCAGGAAATTGATAATCAGAAAACTCTTGCAGTTAGTATTGATCTTCTTAATAGATCTGTTATTACGTATCTATCGAAAGAGAGTATCATAGAAATAATAAAAGATTAACAAATGCTTAATCAAAAAGATTTATCCGCCCTTTCTAAAGGGGATATAGTTGATCATTATCTACTGATAAAGAAACTCGAAGTTCGCTTAACCAGGCAGAACAAGCAATATCTTAATATGGAACTAGGCGACAAATCAGAAACACTTAACGCTAACGTTTTTGATAATTTCGAGGATATCTATAATTCCTTCAAGAATGGTGAAGTCGTAAAAGTAAATGGAATTATAGACGATTACCAGGGGACAAAACAAATAAGAATTAATTTTCTTAATGCAGTTAATCCTTCCGATAATATATCGATAAGCGACTTTCTTCCTAAATCAACAAAAGATCTTACCGAGATGAAAAAAGAATTTGTTAAAAGAATAGATACTCTTTCAGACTATTATTTAAAAACTTTGATGAAAACAGTTTTTGATGAAGAAAGACTCGATAAATTTTTAACAGCTCCAGCCGGAAAATCATGGCATCATGGATATATTCACGGATTAATTGAACATACACTTGAGATAATAAAAATATGCGACCTGATGTGCAATATTCATCCCGAAATAAACAGAGACCTGCTTATTACGGGTGCAATGATGCATGACCTTGGTAAAACTGAAGAGTTGAAATATGACGGGGCATTCGAATATACCGACAAAGGAAAATTAATCGGGCATATAATTATCTCAGCCATGATAATTAATGAAGAAGCAAGGAAGATCACCGGTTTCCCTGAAGAATTAAAGAATTGTTTACTGCATATAATCCTCAGTCACCAGGGTAAACTCGAATATGCCTCGCCTGTTGTTCCAAAAACTCTTGAAGCAATTACACTTTACCAGGCTGACGAGTTGAGTGCAAAAGTTAATGCTTATAAAAATGCACTTTCAACTCAAATGAAAGCAGACAGCAAGTGGACAAACTTTCTCAATCTTGCTTCAACAGATCTCTTTAGGCATGGAATAAATCCCGAATTAGAGGAACAGATTAATAAAACTTTATTTGATTAATAATATATTATGCTGAACCTGACTGCCGTCAGGCAGGCTTGATTCAGCGTCTCCTTATGTTTATCCTTCTAATAAAGGAAAAGATTCCGAAACGAGTTCGGAATGACTATGAATTTTGATAAAACCTTAATTGAGAAATTAAGAACAAGTAAATCAATTGTATTCTTTACCGGCGCTGGCATTTCTGCTGAAAGCGGCATTCCGACTTTCAGAGGGAAAGATGGAATATGGAATAAGCTTAAGCCGGAAGAGCTTGCAAACTTCGATGCATTCCTGAAAAATCCCGAACTTGTTTGGGAATGGTACAAACACAGAAAACAGATCATTAAAGAATCAAAACCAAATGCAGGACATCTGGCAATTGCAGAAGCGCAAAATATTTTTCCTAAAGTTTCAGTTGTAACTCAGAATATTGATAATCTTCACAGAAGAGCGGGAAGCAAAACTGTTTATGAGCTCCACGGAAACATTGAAAGAAATTACTGTATTAAGTGTAAAACATTTTATAATGAAGAGCTTGATTTCAGTACGGGAATTCCTAAGTGTAAATGTGGTGGTTTAATAAGACCGGATGTGGTCTGGTTTGGTGAGTTTTTGCCGGAAGATCAGTTTAATTTATCCGAGAAAGCAGCAGAGAACGGTGATATTTTTTTTATTATAGGAACTTCAGCGGTTGTTTATCCTGCCGCATCATTAATTTTTACTGCAAAGCAATCGGGGGCATATCTTATTGAGGTGAATATTGAGGAGACTGAAATATCCCGTTTTGTTGATAAGTCATTATTTGGTTTGTCAGGAATAATTCTTCCCGCTTTGATAAAAGAAGTTCAATAATTCTTTCAGCTTTTCAAACCGATCTTCTTGGACAAGCGCTGAAGTTCTTTATGTTCTTCGTCGCTTAACCTGTTCATTTCATCTATTACTGCCTTAAGAAATTTTGGGAATAACCTATCCATTATCTTTCTACCGGCTTTTGTAAGATGAATGTTGAAGTATCTTCTATCCTCTTTGCCCCGGACTCTTAAAACATATCCCTGCTTTTCAAGGTTATCGATTACAAGAGTAATATTTCCTCCGCTTCTGAACACTTTTTCACCGATGTTTTTCTGGGTTAGCGGTGAGGCATGATATAAAGCATCCAAAACATAGAACTGGCTTTCTGTTATTTCAGTTGTACCAATTGTTGATTGGACACGACTCCTAATTGAATCTGCTGCTCTTGTAATCTTTATTAAAGAGTTTAAAGCGTTTACTTCTTTTTTGGTTCCTTTATATTTTGTTCCCATCTTGAATGAAAGTTTTTTGTTATTAAACGATTAAGCCTTTTTCCCTGGTGTAAGTAAGTTAAGAATACCCGTAAACAAAGCTGCACCTATAATTGCCCACAAAACCGGGAACGACAGACCACCTGTTTCTAAAATAAATATTTTATCAAATCCCAACAGGCGAGCCAACCAGGTACCTACTAATGCTCCAATAAATCCAACTATTATAGAGATAAAACATCCTCCCTTTGAATATCCAGTAAGAGATCGTCCGATTGAACCAGAAATGCCTGCTATCAAAAGAAGAAGAAAAAATTCGATGACTGACATACTCCCTCTACAGAACTGCCAAGGATATATTCTCCTTGCTTTTTATCTTAAGTAACAGAGAATATCCTTTCATATTTGAAGCTTTAATATTAAGCTATTTGCAATTTAATCATAAAAATATATTTGTAAAGGTCATAAATAGTGGTGAGATTTTATTCTGATTTCAATCAATAAAAATAGGCTGACTAATTCTTTTTCGAATCAGTCAACCCGGATAAATTATTTTATTGCTTAGCTGAAATATTATATTTCTTTCATCTTTTTGATATTGAACTTATCATATTGGGGGGGACTGGATCAGGAACCTGGTTGTGAATAGGGGGTAATGATTTAAGGTAAGCAAAGATTGCCTTTAAATCTGTATCTGTTAGTCTGGCGAAATTAAACCATGGCATAGGAGGAAGTATAGGTCTGCCAACACCCATATGTTTACCGGTTTCTCATAGCGTTAATAAAAAGCTCGTCTGTCTATGTTCCAAGCCCTGTTGGTTCATCAGGTGTTAGGTTGGCGGAATAAGAAATTCCCCATGGTCCTACTCATGCAGTAAAATCTGTACCGCTTGTTAATACCCATTTACCCGGCTGAATCATGGAAGTATCTATTGTTGCGAGCATTGCATCGGAAGGATGACCTGAAAGCAGCCTTGTTGTATCCGGCTCCGGTCCCATTTCCGTGAAAACTTTAGGCGAATGACAATCATTACAACCCCCTAAGTTAACAAGGTAGCTGCCCCGTGCAATCATCTCTTCCCGAGTCATTTCTTTTTCTTCTTTAGGACCGCAATTTAGCTGGATGAAAATGATAAAAAGAAAGAGAGAGAAAAAAACCGATGAGAACAGAACTCGCCTCATGAAACCTCCTTAAATGTATTTTAGTAAAGGAATAAGCTTGCTCTTATTGAGATATAATTGAAACAATAAGACGCAAGATGATTTTATGAATTATTTTTATTAAGCCTTGAAAAGGAATAAAACTGCCTGATAGAAAATCATTTTAAATGGAATAAAAGTCAACTGCATCTTTGGAAGATTTTTAATAAATAGTTACCAGTATTAATTATCAACACCCAATTTTATTTGGTTGATTATTTGAGAATACGCTTTTAAGTTTCAATCGTAATTAAACAGGAGGAGATGATCCCGGCTTTATACTTCCTTTTAAATAACCGAATACAGGGATCAAATGTTTTTTCTTATTCTTATTTTAATAGTATGCAATTCTGCAATCCTTCCTCAATCTGGTCAGGCAACAGTTTCAGGGAAAGTAATTAATTCAGCAGACAAAAGTCCTTTAGCAAATTGTAATATCTCTATAAAGGAAAATCCTGTCACAGAAAAACAGTTCTCAACCGGGACCGTGACTAACACTTGGGGGAATTTTAAAGTAAGTCTTCCTCCCGGGAACTATATTTTAAATGCCAGCTATGTTGGATATGAAACGTATGAAGAACAGTTTACCATATTAAAGAAGGATTATTCTATCGATATTTTAATTGAGCTTAAACAGAGTGCGGTGCTGAGTGAAGAAGTAACTGTGACCGGGGAGAAAACACAGCCTTCGACTGTTATCCAGAAAATTGAGCCAAAAGATATTAAACGTATGCCGACTATTTATAATGATGTTTTACGTGCCGTTCAGGTTCTTCCCGGAGTAACTACGAACAATGAGTTAAGCAGTGGTTATAATGTACGTGGTGGTAATTTTGATGATAACCTGATTTATCTGAATGGTTTTGAAATCTACAGACCGTTTTTACTTCGGATGGGTGTGGAAGAAAATAAATCATTATTAAATCGAGATCTTGTTGAAGAATTCAGATTCTATAATGGTTCTTTCCCTGCATCTTACGGAGACAAAATGTCTTCCGCCCTTGAAGTAAATTACAATGTAAACAATGTAGATTCATTTAGCGGTTCAGTCAATGCAGATTTTCTAAATACAGGTTTAACTATTAAAAATAAAGCGGGTGATTTGAAATTTGCTGCTTCTCTTCGTTATGCGTATCCGGGTTTGTTCTTAAATGAACTTCAGACAAATGGCGATTACAAACCTGCGTACAGCGATATTCAACTCTTTACTAATTATTCTATTAGTTCTAAAGACAAACTGGAAATTCTTTTACTTTATGCCGATAATAAATTTGATCTTACACCAACCAGTTGGATCGGGCATTTCGGAGGTTATGCCCGGGGAGATATAAGAGCACTAAATATTATTTATAATGGGGAAAGGGAATATTCCTTTAAAACGGGGCTGGTCGGCATTAAATATTCTTCCCTGTTAAGCAGTGACGCTCAATTAAAATTTTCTGCCGCACGTTACAGCACAATAGAAAACGAATATTCAAATATTTATTCGGAATATTATTATTTGCCCGACGCTGAAGATAATTCCAACAAAGAATTTGTAAAATCGGCAAACGAAAATGTTGATAACAACCTTAATCTTACAAGTTATGAGTTTATTCCCGGGCTGAAATTAAAAAAGGACAATCATCTTTTTACAGCGGGATTAAATATTCGCTTAACGGATCTGGAAAATAAAGTAGATGAATCCTTTTCTCAAAACAGCGATTCTTTATTATATGATCTTCCCTTCGACAGGTTTATTAATGAAAACTTTAAGCTGAACTCTTATTCCGCATTCCTGCAGGATGAGTTCAAGCTTTCTGAAGGTTTGTTTATAAATGTGGGAATCAGAAGTAATTATTATGAATACAATAAAGAATTTTTATTCAATCCCAGGACAACAATAACCTATATCCATTCACCAATTCATAATTTCACATTTAGCTGGGGATATTATTATCAGCCCCCGTATTATTCTGAGCTAAGAAATAAAGAAGTTAGTTCCGGCTCAAAGTTAAAAGCGCAAAGATCAATTCATTATGCGGCAGGATGGGAATATCAATTTAAAGAAAAACTAAAACTTAACGTTGAAGCCTATTATAAAGATCTTGATAATCTGATTCCATACTATATCGACAGGGAGAAAACGGAATATTTAAATGGAAACAGCAACGAGGGATTTGCTTATGGATTAGATTTAATGGTGCAGGGAGAGATTATCGAAGGATTGAACAGCTGGCTTGGTTACGGGTATCTTAATACACAGGAAAGAACCCGGTTGTCTGATGGAACACATACTGCTTACCGCCGGCGTCTTCCCGATCAAACACATACTTTGCAGGTTTTCTTGCAGGATAAAATAAGAAAGCATCCAAACTGGCAGGTACATTCCCGTTTGTTATTTGGAAGCGGATTTTTATATAATTGGAGAGAGGTTGTTACAGATACCGAAACAGGAAGAAAATATTTAGAAGTATCGGTAGATAAACTGCAGGAATTCTTTATCTATTTTCGTGTTGATATGGGATTATCAGCAAATTTTGATATTAGTGATTCTCAAAACCTTGTTGTTGTGCTGGAAGTATTAAATCTTTTCGATCATAACAATTATGGCGGATACCGTTTTGTACAGGTATCATCCGAAGACCCGAACGGAAAAAATACTCCTACAACTTTTGCCATTCCACAAATTTTGAGTAAGAGATTTTTTAACCTTGGGTTGGAATTGAAGTTTTAGTGAACTGAATAAGTCACTTTAGGTGCTCTAAAATTTCAATATTGAACCTCATTTTTCCTAATATAAAGCTACACTTTTTTGTAACTTTTACAGGTTTTTTGTGGAAAATCTTACCAATAATATCATATAAGAAAACTTCAAGTTTCCCCCCATTCAATGAGAAATATTATCCCAAAGTGGCACAGGTATTGGGATAAAGTAAGGTCTGCTAAATAATTATTTGTGGGAAATGAGAAAAAGTCCTTTATGAGCCTCTTTATTTTCCCTGTTGATCAGCCAATTTTGCCTGGTAAAAAGGCAAATGTTAAACAAGTCGTAAAAGATTGGGGGACATAACGATGATAATTGATGAGTTTGTGATTAGGTGTAGAGGTGATGATTTTATGAATAGACTTTGTGAAATCCGGTTTTATAATGATTTAACATCGGAAAAAATTGTAAGCTTAATTTATTTTCCGGTATTCCTTCCTGGAAAAGTCAAACCCGATTTTTCAGAATTTGGTTTAAGAATTCAAATGGGGGCATTTATATATTCTTTATTTTTGGATTTTTTAAGAATTCATATCCAGAAAGAAAATACATCTCTTCTTCTTTTCCCCGCCATTGTAAAAAAATATATTAATTCCAGAGATGATTTGGGAGCAGAATGAATCTCAAATCTTTATTAAAAATAATTATTACTTACTCTCTCCTGATAATTGATTTATACTCACAGGGAGATGAATTCCAGTTCACACATATTACCTCGGAAGATGGACTTTCCGTAAACGGTGTTACAAAAATCCTTCAGGACAGCAGAGGGTTTTTATGGTTTGGAACATATAATGGATTACATAGATACAACGGCTACAATTTTAAGATTTTCCTTCCTGACCCATCAAATCCCAGGAGTATTTCCAGTCACTCAATTATATCTCTTTATGAAGACTATAAAGGTGATATCTGGATAGGAACATCAGACGGTTTAAACAGGTTCGATTGGAAAACAGAACAGTTTTACAAATATAAAAATGACCCGAAAGATTCGAATAGTTTAAGTCATAACTATGTTTACTCTGTTTTTGAAGATAAATCACATACGTTGTGGGTGGGGACATTGGTCGGGCTAAGCAGGTATGATAAGGAAAAAGATAACTTTTCTATTACAAAGGATATATATATAGAATTAGCCGGAAGAGAAAATAGTTCTGTTACTTGTATTAATGAAGACTCTAAAGGTAAAATTTGGTTGGGCACCTGGAACGGATTAATTAATATTCAAAAAGATGGAAAGTTAATTAAACAATTTCTCCCTGACGAAAAAAACCTTAGGACAACCGGGCACAGAGAAATAACCGCTGTTTATGAGGATAATTCAAATAACATTTGGATAGGCACTAATGGAAAAGGTCTTGAGATGTATAATCCCAGGACCGGAATCTTTACCCGGTACCGTACAAAACCAAACGACCCCAATTCTATTTCTAATGACTATGTAAATACAATCTACCAGGATAAATTAAACAATCTCTGGATAGGAACTAAGAACGGCTTAAATAAGTTTGATCGGAAGGAAAATAAATTTATAAGAATTTTTCATAGCCAGCTCAAATCTTACAGTCTCATAAATAATGATGTACTTTGCATAGCCGAAGACAAAACAGGTATAATTTGGATAGGAACCGCAGGGGGCATAAGCAAACGATATCAGGTAATTAATAATTTTAAGAATTTTCAAAAGGACGAACCGCATTCGGAAAGAAGCCTTAGTGAAGAGCGGGTGAACTATTTATACATGGATCGAAAAGATAATCTATGGGTTTGTACAAAAGAGGGGCTCGATAAAATTACAGAGGGTGGCAAAGGCATAATTCATTATTATAATAACCCGGGGAACAATAATAGTTTAAGTAACAATTATATAAAAACAGTCTTTGAAGATCACCTTGGAATAATATGGATAGGAACTGACGGCGGTGGACTAAATAAGTTCGATCCCGCAACCGGTGAATTTAAAATTTATAAGTATAGTGCAGGTAATCAACATTCTCTAAGCAATGATGGAGTAACTTCGGTTTTTGAAGACAGTAATAATAATCTTTGGGTCGGAACCTATTGGGGACTCAATCGCTTTGAAAGGAAGACCGAGAGATTTTTTTGGTATTTAGCCGAACCTCCAAAGTCTAATGGTTTGTTTAACCATCTTATATGGGTCATCTGTGAAGACAGCAAAGGAATGATGTGGCTTGGAACAGATGGTGGCGGCGTAAGCATGTTCAGTCCTAAGACAGGGATATTCACAAATTTTGTGGCTGACTCTTCAAATACAAATCATATAAGCGGCAATATTGTAATTTCAATACTTGAATCTTATGATGGAATCATGTGGTTTGGAACTCACGAAGGCTTAAACAGCTATGATAGGAAAACCGGAAAGTTTACATTGTACGATGAAGATAATGGGATATTGAGCCCGATAATAAATAGTATTGAAGAAGATAATAATGGTAATCTCTGGATTGGAACAGATAAAAGTCTTACAAAATTTGACAGGCAAAACAAAAACTTTATTAACTATACCCGTAGAAACGGTTTAATAGGTGTTGAATTTTCTCCGGCTGCTTCTCTTAAATCTAAAGAGGGGAAGCTCTTTTTTGGATGCAGTAAAGGCTTAATATTTTTTAACCCGGACAGCGTAAAGGATGAACTTTTTGTTGCACCGGTTGTAATAACAGATTTTAAAATTTATAATCAATCAACACCTATTTCTTCCGATGGAATTTTAACAGAATCGATAGTTGATGCAAAAATTCTAGAAATACCTTTTGGTAACGATGTAATTACATTTGACTTTGCTCTTCTCGATTATTTCAATGTAAAAGAAAATAAATTTTCTTATAAGCTTGTTGGGTTTGATAATGAATGGAATGATATAGGAAGCAGGAACAACGCAACATATACAAATTTATCTCCGGGGGAATATACCTTTCTTGTTAAAGCATCCAGCGAAGGAGTAAAGAGCGAAAAAGAAGCGTCTCTCGAAATAATAATCATTCCTGCCTTCTATCAAACATGGTGGTTTAAAGTATTGGCAGGACTTGGTATTTCTTTTATCATCGTTGTGATCTTCAGTGGAAAAACCAGGAAAATAACGAAACAAAATAAAATTCTTGAGAAGAAGGTGACTGAGCGTACTAAAGATCTTGATAAAAATATAAAAGAACTGAGTCAGGAAATTATTGAAAGGAAAAAAGCCGAGGAGAAAGTCCAGGCTTCACTTAAGGAGAAGGAAGTTTTACTAAAAGAAATTCATCACCGGGTAAAAAATAATCTCCAGGTTATTTCAAGCTTGCTTTATCTCAACTCGAAGAAAATAAAAGATAAAGATGCGCTGGGTATGTTTAAGGAAAGTCAGAATAGGGTAAAGTCGATAGCGCTTGTTCACGAAAGACTTTATCAATCAAAAGACCTGGGTAAAATCGATTTCATAGATTACGTGCAAAAGCTGACAAGTGATCTTTTCAGATCTTATGCTGTAAACCCGGAAGTAATAAAACTTGAAAATAATATTGAAAATATCCCGATAAGTATAGATACTGCAGTTCCCTGCGGACTAATAATAAATGAGCTAATCTCGAACGCACTTAAATATGCATTCCCCGCTTATGAAGAGCAGAATAAAAAAGGTTTAATAAATGTCTGTCTCCATTGTAATGGAAATGACGAGTTAATCCTTACAGTGAATGACAATGGTATCGGTCTGCCCCGGGAATTTAATGATAAGAAAAAGCTTTCCCTTGGTTTGCAACTGGTTGATACATTAATTGCACAGCTTGAAGGAAGCTTAGAGCTTGATTTGAGTTCGGGAACTGCGTACAAAATTAAATTTAAGATATGAAAACTTTAACAGTTATGAAAAAAACCAGCTTTGTTTGTTTTCTTCATTCTTTTATGAAAACCGGATTTAATTTTAAAGCTACTTTAATAACAATAACAGTATTACTCACCTTTCCTGTAAGTTTATATGCACAGCCGGAAGAAGAAATACAATTTACGCACTACACCTCTGAAGATGGGCTTTCATTAAATGTTGTTACCGAAATTCTGCAGGACAGCCGTGGCTTTTTATGGTTCGGTACTTATAATGGTTTGAACAGATACGATGGTTATAACTTTAAGATATTCCTGCCCGAATCTTCTAACCCGCAAAGCATTTCCAACCACTCTATATGGTCTTTATATGAAGATAGTAAGGGTTATTTATGGATAGGCACTCTGGACGGACTTAACAGGTATGATTGGAGGACAGAAGAATTTCACAGGTATAAAAATAATCCGGAAGACAGAAACAGTTTAAGTGATAATTTAGTTTATTCAATCTATGAAGATAGATCAGGTAATTTATGGATTGGTACAGATAACGGGTTAAATAAATATAACCGGGAAAAAGACAATTTTACTTTAGTTAAAGAAGCCAGCAAGGAAAATAATGTCAATGCGCTTAATAGTTTTATTTGTATCGAAGAAGATTATAAGGGAAATACCTGGCTTGGAACGTGGCAAGGATTATCCTGCCTGCTAAAAGATGGGAGTGTTTTACATAAATCCCTGCCCAAACATAAAAGTGTTAAAACACTATTTTACAACGAAATTAATGTTATTAGAGAAGATCATGAGAAAAACTTGTGGATCGGCACCAATGGTAAAGGTCTTTATAAATACGATCCTAGAGAAGATAGCTTTACAAACTATTCAACAACACCAGGGAATCGCTACAGCATTTCTGATAACAACGTAAACACAATTTTCCAGGATAAGTTAAATAACCTCTGGATTGGAACTAATAATGGTTTGAATAAATTCGATTGGAAGACAAACAGGTTTATTAGAATCTTTAATGATCCCCTTAAACCTTTAAGCATAAGTAGTAACGAGATACTTTCGTTAAATGAGGATAAAACAGGTATTATCTGGATTGGGTCTGCAGGAGGTGTAAGTAAATTAAATCAGGCAAACTCTAAGTTTAATTATTATGAAGCAAACAATAGTAAGGCGGGCTTGAGTAATAATTATGTTAACTCAATATTTAAAAATAAAAGAGGCGATCTCTGGGTTGGGACAAGAAAAGGATTAAATAAAATAATACATAACGACAGCGGACAAAGCCAAATTACATGGTATCTTAATGATCTTACAAACACAAACAGTATTAATGATAATTATGTATGGTCGGTTATTGAAGATCACCTGGGTTATGTGTGGATAGGAACTGACGGCGGAGGGTTAAACAGGTATAATCCTGTAACCGGGGAATTTAAAGTATTTAAACCCGATGTAAATGACCCGGAATCTATAAGTAATAATGGCGTTATTTCTCTTTGTGAAGATCGCAATGGTAATATTTGGGCTGGAACCTGGTGGGGATTTAATCTTTATGACAGAAAAAGAGAAAAATTCTTAAAGTATACCGATAAGTTTGAACATAACGTTATCTGGGTTATTTACGAAGACTCAAAAGGAATGTTATGGTTCGGTTCAGACGGCAGCGGTGTAAGTATGTATAATCCTGAGTCGGGTGCTTTCACTAATTTTAGTAATGAATCTGAGAATCTGTCCATACAAGCCGACCAAACAAACTCTTCCCAGGCGACTGAAAATAGTATTAGCGGAAACAGGGTAATAACTATTTTCGAATCCCGCGATGGAATTATGTGGTTTGGAACAATGAATGGGTTAAATGGTTATGATCGAACAACAGGTAAGTTTACAGTCTACAATAAAGAAAACGGTCTGCCGAGCATCTTTATAAATGGTATCCTGGAAGATGACAAAGGTTATTTGTGGATAAGTACCGACAAAGGCATATCTAAACTTAACAGGAAAACCGGGTCATTCATTAACTATAATAAAAGAAATGGTCTTAAGAATTTAGAATATTCTCCCAGGGCTGCAATAGAAGCAGACAACGGTGATTTTATTTTTGGTTGTAAAGGCGGGTTAACCTTTTTCAATCCTGGTAATATCAAAGAAGAATACTTTACAGCGCCGGTTGTCTTTACGGATTTTAAAATTTATAACCAATCGGTTTCTATTTCTAACGATGGAATACTGAAAGAATCAATAACGGGGACAAAAAGTATTAGCATTCCCGGTGGAAACGATGTTGTCACGATTGAGTTTGCACTCCTGGATTATTACAGTACAAAGGATAATAAATTTTTATACAAGCTTGTTGGTTTTGATCCGGCATGGAATGAGGTTGGCGGCAGAAATTCGGCAACATATACTAATTTACCACCGGGGGAATATACATTTCTTGTTAGAGGTTCTAACAGTAATATTCTTGGAAATGCAAAAGAAGCAGCACTTAAAATAATGATTGTTCCTTCGTTTTATCAGACGTTCTGGTTCAAAATAGTTTTGGTGGTCGGTAGCTTAATAATAACTTTTGTCATTATCAATTTTAGAACCCGCACTATGAAGAATAGAAATAAAATTCTTGAAAAATTAGTTGCGGAACACACGAAAGATCTTGATAAAACTATTTTGGAGCTAAACCAGGAAATAGTTGAAAGAATAAAAGCAGAAAATAAAGTACAGGCTTCTCTTGAAGAAAAAGAAACTTTGTTAAAGGAAAAAGAAGTCTTGTTAAAAGAAATTCATCATAGAGTTAAAAACAACCTCCAGGTAATTTCCAGCTTACTCTATCTCAATTCAAAGAAAATAAAAGATAAAAATGCGCTGGCAATGTTTAAGGATAGTCAGAACAGGATTAAATCTATTGCACTTGTTCATGAGAGGCTTTATCAATCTAAAGATCTTGGCAAAATTGATTTTAAAGAATATGTAGTAAAACTTACAAATGATCTCTTCCGTTCTTATGGAGTAAATCAATTTATTATCCGGTTAGATATTAATATAAATAATGTCTTTATAAACATTGATATTGCCGTACACTGTGGATTGATAATTAACGAGTTGATTTCCAATTCGCTCAAGTATGCTTTCCCCGATTATGAAGAAGAGAAAAAGAAGGGTCTTATAAAAATTGATTTTAACAGGAACAAACAAGAAGAATTAGTTCTTGTAGTGTGTGATAATGGCGTAGGTATGCCTGAAGGTTACACCGAAAAGAAAGATTGCTCCTTAGGGTTACAGTTGGTAGATACTTTAGTGGCGCAACTCGAAGGGACTTTAGAGATAGATTTAAGCTCCGGTACATTATATAAAATAAAATTGAACCCGGGTACTTAGATGAAATTTAAATCCAATTATTAAGAGAAGATAATATGTATAAAGCATCGATTCTCATTGTAGAAGATAATTTTATTGTAATGATGGAATTGAAAGACCGTTTAACGGAAATGGGATATGAAATTGCAGATACCGTAGCATCGGGCGAGGAAGCTATAAATAAAGCCCGTTTGTGTCATCCCGATTTAACTATAATGGATATAAGATTAAAAGGGGCAATGGATGGTATAGATGCGGCAGCCAGTATTAAAAAAGAATTTGATATCCCGGTTATTTATTTAACTGCTCACACCGACGAGGACACTCTGCAGCGGGCTAAAATAACTGAGCCTTTCGGATATATAATAAAGCCGTTTGATGAGAGAGAACTTAATTCAACAATTGAAATGGCTTTATACAAACATAAAATGGAGAAAAGGCTAAAAGAAAATGAACATTGGCTATCGACCACATTAAAAAGTATTGGGGATGCTTTGATTGCCACAAACTCCTATGGTATAATAAAACTTATCAACCCTGTTGCAGAGGAAATCACAGGCTGGAAATATCATGAGGCAATAGGATTAAATATTAAAGATGTTTTTGTTGTAAAAGATGATAAGGGGAATTTTCTTGAAAATCCGGTTATTACCTCACTGCAAAGCAATTCTATAGTAGGTGAAACCGATAAAATATTGATTTCGAAAAACGGGGCAGAAACTCCCGTTGATTTTAGTTCGGCACCCATTAAAGATGAAAATGATTTACAGCTCCCGCTTATCGGCATTGTCCTGGTTTTCAGAGATATTACCGAAAGAAAGAAGACGAAGGGCTTAATAGAAAAACAAAAAATATTTCTAAGAGAGATTATCGATACTGATCCCAATTATATTACAGTTAAAAATGCCGAGGGGAAATTTGAATTAACTAATAAAGCTGTTGCCGAAGCTTTGGGTACGACAACGGATGAAATAGTCGGTAAAAGAGATGTTGAATATTTTGCAGGTAAGGAAATAGAGTATCAGCGAAAGCTGGAAGAAGAAGTTTTAAATTCAAGAAAAGAAATATTTGTTCCTGAAGAAAAACTGATAGATTCGAAAGGGAAAGTACACCTCCTTCAGACCTTCAGAAGAGCTATAAATGGTCAGGACGGGCATGAAAAATTAGTTCTTTCTGTAGCTTCAGATATAACGGAATTGAAATTGATTGAGAAAGCTTTGGAAAAAAAAGCCGCGGAGCTTACAGAAATGAATCTTAAATTGAACGAGTCTGAAAAAGAATTAAGAGTTTTAAATGAAAGCAAGGATAAATTCTTCTCAATTATTGCACATGACCTGAGAAGCCCATTTATGGCACTGCTCGGTCTTTCAAGGCATCTTTTTGATGAAATAGATAATATCGATAAAGAAGAGCTCAGGTCCGTTTCGGAAAACATTTTAAGATCTGCTAACAATACCTTTGACCTTCTCGAAAATCTCTTACAGTGGGCAAAAGTAAAAACAGGAAGAATTAATTATGAACCGGTTGAAATAAATCTTAAAAAGATACTGGATAAAGTAATATTTCTTTATGAGGACAATGCGGCAAAAAAATCTATATCTATTGCAATTGATGTTGATGATAAAATAAGTGTTTCGGCTGATCCTAATATGGTTGAGGTAATCCTTAGAAATCTCATTTCTAATGCTATCAAGTTCTCGGCAAGGAAGAGTATGATTAATATTTCTTCAGAAAACGGGAAGGATTTTATAAAAATCAATGTTGCCGATACGGGGGTTGGAATAAGTAAAAATAAAATTGATAAAATATTCCAGGTTGGAAGTAATGTTTCGACCCTGGGTACTGAAAATGAGGAAGGATCCGGGCTTGGATTAATTCTTTGCAAAGAATTTGTCGGGATAAATAAAGGTGAAATATCAGTAGAATCCCAAACGGGAAAAGGTTCTACATTCAGTTTTACCTTGCCTAAAAAAATGTAATAAAAATCTAATACTGTTAAGAGTGACTCATGATTAAAATATTAGTAGTAGAAGATGAACTTATAGTTTCAATGGAACTAAAAAGCAGGCTTAATGATCTTGGGTATTCTGTATGTGGCACTGTAGCATCAGGTGAGGAAGCAATAGAACAGGCTAATAAGCAGGAACCCGATATTATTTTAATGGATATTAATATAAAAGGAGCTTATGACGGTGTGCAGGCTGCCGAAATAATAAAATCCGATCATGATATCCCGATTATTTTTATTACTGCCTTTACGGATCCGCAGACTCTTCAGAGAGCAAAAATTACAGAGCCTTATGGGTACATAATAAAACCGTTCGAAGATAGGGATCTTCATACATCTATAGAGATAGCTATTTATAAGCATAATATGGAGAAGAAGCTTAAGAGCAGTGAACGTAGATTAGGCATTACTCTTAAAAGCATTGGTGATGCTGTAATTGCAACTGATAAAAACGGAATTGTAAATTATTTGAACCCCGCCGCTGAAAATTTAATTTGTTATAACATTAAAGAAGCAGTTGGAAAAAGCATTTTTGAAATTCTTCATTTACAGAAACAGAACGACGATACTGACCCTAACTCTACTTTAAAAGATTTAATTCAATCCGGGTTAAAAAAAGATTTTTCCGGCGTTACGGTAATCAGATGTAAAAAAGAAAACGAAAGAATTGTCGAGTCAAATGTTTCATCCATCATAAATGAGAAAGAAAACATCGAGGGTATAGTATTGAGTTTCCGAGATATTACCGAACGGATAAAAATGGAGGAAGAATTAAAAGTAGCTCTGGGCAAGGCAGAAGAATCAAGCAAACTAAAATCTTCATTTCTAAATAATATGAGCCATGAGTTCAGAACTCCTATAGCCGGAATCCTTGGTTCGGCTCAGATTTTTAAAGATGAATCTCCTAACGGGAAGAATAAAGAAATTGCCGAGATGATGATTGTTTCTGCCGGCAGGCTTTTATCCACATTAGACTTAATATTGCAATTTTCCCTGCTCGAATCCGGCAAGATTGAAGCAAGCGTATCTGAGATATATGTTATTGAAATAACAGAAAATTTGGTAAATAAGTACAAAAAATCTATCAGAGAGAAAGGTTTAGAGTTGAAACTAAACCTTGCGGATAAAAATATAACTGCAGTTGTAGATTTAAAGCTTTTAATGCTGGCATTAAATAATATAATAGATAACGCAATTAAATTTACACGCAGAGGTAGGATTACGTTTGAGACGGGTTCCGTAGTTCGCAACAACAGGAAGTGGGCAACTATGAGAATAACGGATACCGGCACTGGCATACCGGAAGATAAGCTGAATATTATTTTTGACGAGTTCAGGCAGGCAAGTGAGGGAACAACCAGAAGTCATGACGGAAATGGTCTTGGGCTTGCAATTGCAAAAAAGATTATCGAACAAATGAATGGATATATTACTGTTGAAAGCCGGCAGGGTAAAGGATCGAAGTTTACTATTTATTTACCTGCGGAGTTGCCCCGTACCGGGAAAGTAAAAAACGGCAAGACCAAAACGGAGCTTAATAAAATACCCTCTTGAGGTCTTTTATCTGGGGGGAAAATATTTTTGAAAGCTAAAACATAAGATTTTATAGATCCCCGCAAGTGAAGACATAACCCGCATATTAATTATATTTGATGGTTCATTTTATGACTATAATTAATAATTACTAAAATGCTCGCCAGGTATTTCCAGTTACATAAATTTTCCGGGTATAATTCTTCCGTACTTCGGCGTAACATATTAATGCACACTATTGATGGTTCATTATTCTTATTTGCAATTAGTTTCATTTCTGTAAGCACCGTTCTTCCCGTCTTTATCCAGAGAATTGGAGGAAATGCAATTGCAATAGGCTCGGTATCCGTGCTTTGGAGCCTGGGATTAAACTTGCCTCAACTCCTTTTTATAAGATTTTTTCACAAGGAAGAAAAAATAAAACCGGCAGTATTAAAAACCGGACTGATGTATCGTTTTCAGTTTCTTGTCATAGCCGTTGTTTGCTTTTTGTTCCTTGGCAACTTAGACGTTTCTGTCTCTGTACCTTTAATGCTGTTTCTAGTTTTTGTTACTTCAGTTGTAGGAAGCACAACGGGACCACCCTGGTTTCATTTCTTTTCCAAAACAACTCCGGTTAAATTAAGAGGAAGGCTTCTTGCGGTCAGGTGGCTGATTGGTTCAGCTCTTGGCTTATTGGGAGGCTACCTTGTTTCTGTTATATTGTCTTCAGTTATATATCCGAACAATTTTGCCCTGCTCTTTTTAATCTGTTTCGTAATTACAATGATATCATTTTATTTCCTAAATCGTATTGAGGAGCCGTTGGAAGAAGCGCCGGGCAGTGTAAAACCCGCTTCATTTAAAGAGATACTGTTAAGGTCAAAAGCAATTTTAAAAGAAAATAATGATTTCAAAAACTTTCTTGTTGCCGATGCTTTGATTTTAATGTCTCTTACTGCTTCTTCTTTTTATGCTGTTTATGCGGTAAGGGAGTTTAATTTACCTACTTCGTATGCCGGAGCTTTTACAATGATTCTAATGGCAGGTCAACTAATTGGAAATTTTATCTTCGGCTACCTGGCAGATTATTCCGGGCATAAAATTAATATACTTATTCTTGCAGCCTGCTCTGCAGCAGCAAGTCTTTGTGCTGTTTTTGCCAACAATATTCTTGCGTACGGAATTGTTTTTTTCTTCACCGGCTGCACTCTCGCTCTGCAGGGAATATCGAGATTGGCATTAGTTGTTGAAATGTGCGGAGAAACAGAAAGACCGATTTATATCGGTCTTCTCAATTCCATCACGGCACCGACAATATTATTTGGGTTAGTAGGTGGACTTTTGATAACAGTTGTTGGTTATGTGCCTGTTTTTCTGATTTACACTTTAATTTCTCTAACTGCAGTTTTCTGGCTTTATAAAAAGGTGAATGAGCCTAGGAAGTTAAAGATTGGGGATGGTTGAATGATTTCACATTAAATGCTCTTTGTTACTGTTTTTATGATTAATTCAATTGAATTTTTGAGTTATATTTACTTTATTGAATTAACATTGTATTGTTAAAAAACGGAGAATTAAATGAAAAACCCATTGATTGAACTTGAGAAATTCGGACAGAGCGTATGGCTCGATAATATTAGCCGCGATTTGCTTGTTAAAGGAGAATTGAAAAAACTACGTGATGAAGACGGATTAAAAGGTGTTACTTCAAATCCTTCTATTTTTCAGAAAGCGATGGCAAGCGGGCACGCTTATGATGACCAGATAAAGGAAATACTTTCCGATAATCCCGATATAAGCGCAGGCGATCTTTTTGAAACACTTGCTGTAAAA
>Ga0209322_10000420_pt1 | contig 24611 bp, 25 predicted proteins | sample Rifsed19ft1_FD_184013 | JGI IMG/M metagenome (GOLD analysis project Ga0209322, IMG submission 184013) | Soil microbial communities from Rifle, Colorado, USA - sediment 19ft 1 (version 2) | ecosystem: Environmental > Terrestrial > Deep subsurface > Rock core/Sediment | place: Rifle, Colorado... | reverse complement strand
CGGGTGGATTTCATCCTTGGCTACTCCGGCCAGCCACCGCCAAAAGTCTTCCATCTGATAAGGTACCTCCACCGGCAGAGGCGGTCGCCCAACCACTTCACCATCCACCACTCCCCGAACCGTGACCGGCAAAGTCCGATAGACTCCCAATTGGTGCGACGGTAGCAACTTCTCCGTTGTCAGCGAATGGATCTGCAGTAATTCCTTCTCCCCAAAAAGCGTCCCCGTTTTTTTGCCCAACCGCGCCAACTGATCGACAAACCGAATCACGTTTCGATAGTTAATTACTTCCTGAACGTCACGTTCCCGAGCCACTATCCCCGTTCTTTTCGCTACCTCTTCCGCCGACTCATCCCGCCCCGGATCTTCTTTGACGATTTTTTCCGCCTGATTCAGGGTCAGGTCGTTTCCTTCGACGTGCGTCCCGAAGTGCACCGTCCGGATCAGGGCATCCTGCCGGAATTTCGCTTCCCAGTCCGGCACCAGCGGGGCGTTTTCCACCACCTCTCGGGCCGCTTCAATCGCGCCGATGCTTCCCAGGATCCTGTTGGTGATACTATACTTGGGCTTGAACATTGAATTCAACAATTATCTAATCGTATGAAATCCCGCAATGGCGGGGTTTCAAACCCAATTATCGCGTATTTTGCGGTAAAAATCCAATTAGACTAATCCTCCATCTCCTCCTTGAAAACTCTCCCGACTTCATCCGCCAAATCATCCGCGTTGTACATGAAACCCACCCGGCCGTCCAATCGGTCAGCCGCCCGTTTAGTTAGGTAGATGGCGCTCGTCGCCGCCAAGACCGCCTCATTCTTGGCGGCCAGCCCCACAGCCAAGCCCGCCACCACATCACCGACACCCCCCTTTACCAGCCCCGGATTGCCGCCGTCAATAGAAATAACCCTTTCCCCATCCGTCACAATACTCGTCGGCGCCTTGTGGGCAATTACTACTCTGTATTTTTTCGCCGCCGCGCTCAATTGTTCTACTTCTTTTCCACGACTTAGTTCCTCGCCGAAAAGCATGGCAAATTCTTTCCGGTTTGGTGTAATTATCGCCCCCCTCGGCAACTCATTCGCGGCCAGTACCTGAAGCGCCCCGCCATCGATGACGTATTTTTGGGCTGGATTTTTGGTCACCACCGCTAGCGTCACTTGCCTGCTTTCACGACCGGCCTCATCGATCACCAGGCCCTCGCCCTCGACTCTGTTTCTCATCATTCCCGGTCCGATTAAGACTGCATCCGACTTGGCCACATATTCAGTCAGCTGATCAAACGGTACCCAGATAAAGGAGCCCAAGCCGGCCTTCAGACTTTCCACGACAGCCCGATCAGCTTCCGGCGTCGCAAAATAAACCATCGAGACCAATCGGCTGGCCGCCTTCAGGGCCAGGATCGGCGCTCCATGGAACAGACTGCTGCCGCCGATTATCGTCACCTGTCCGGCGCCAAATTTGTTATCCGCATCGCTCGGCCGCCACAGTTTCGTTAGCCAACTCTTGTCAAACTTCTCCATTAATTCAACTCTATCACCTTCGCTTCCCTAAACAGAGCCAGGTCTTCTTTGTTCACTGTCGTCACGATCACTTGTCGTCCGGCCATTACCCGCAAGACTTCTTTTTTGTGAACAGCATCCAGTTCCGAAAAAATATCATCCAGCAAAAGCAGTGGCTTATCATTCACTTTTTCTTCGCCAAAGTAGATTTCGCCCAGCTTCAGGGCCAAGACCGCCATTCTTTGTTCCCCCCGGGAGCCGTATACCCCCAGGTCACGCTCGTCGCCTGTCAAAACCCGAAAGTCATCTTTGTGTGGCCCCACCAAAGTGTAGCCCGCCGCCAACTCTTCATCCTTATATTGCCCCAACCTCGCCTCACTAATTCCACTCTTCTCATAGACCAACTTCAAATCATTAAACAATTCGCTCCTCTTCCATAAACTATTAATGTGATTGATCAGATTCTCTCTTTCAGAGGAAAGAACATTACCGTGTTTAATCAGTAGCCCGTCCCAAAAGGTCAGACTATAACGGTTCACCGCCCCCTCGCGAATCGCGTCCAAAAGCTTGTTTCTCCGCCGCAGGGCTTGGGTATAAACTGACAAACTCCGGCCAAAAGACTCGTTCACCTGACAGAGTACTTCATCCATGAAAGACCGGCGTAAGTCCGGCCCGCCGGTCAGCATATCCATATCTTCAGGGCGAAACACCACCACCGGCAAATAACCGACGTAATCCCCCTTTCTTTTTGAGGTGCCGTCAACCAAATATTTACGCTTTAATGTTTTTACCCCCACTACCATTCCCTTGGTTACCATCACTTCCAGATCACGTTCATCCTCGCCCAACAGCTTACCCCTCACCCGGCCCAATTCTTGACTGAAATGAACCATTTCATCAATCACTTTCGCCCTAAAACTATTACCCGTTCCCAACAAATAAATTGCTTCCAGAAGATTAGTTTTCCCGGAAGCGTTCCTGCCCCAGACTACATTGACACCAGTAGAAAAATCAAAACTCCGACTGGTATAGTTTCGAAAATCTACAAGTTCAATGTTCAGGAGAATCATTTCCCCCTATTCTACCCCTGCTGGCAACCGGGGCAAAAATAAGTGCCCCTCCCGCCCAGTTTTATCTTCTTAATCACGTCTCCATCCCGCTTACATTTTTGGCCGTTCCTGCCATAGACCAGAAAATGCTCCTGGTATTTCCCACCCCAACCGGCCGCATCAACATATTTATCGACGCTGGCTCCGCCATATTTGATTCCCAAATTAATTACTTTCTTCACCGCCGCATACAGATCTTTTACTTCCTCCTCTGCCAACTCTTTTGCCTTTCGCTTCGGATTAATCCGCGCCAGATAAAGAGCATCATTGGCGTAGATGTTGCCCACCCCGCCGAATTTCGCCTGATCCATCAGAACCAACTTGATTGATCGGCCGCTTTTAACCAAAACCTTGGCAAAGTATTCCAAATTAAACTCTCTGTGGGTTACGTCAGGCGGCAGTTTGGCAGTCAGTTTCTCCCACTCCTCTTTTTTCATTAACTTCAGCCAACCAAAAACCCTTAGGTCGTTAAAAAACAACTTCGCTCCGTTATCAAGTTCGATCACCACCCGGGTCGATTTACTGGGCAATTCATTCACCCAATCGGGCGTCGGGTGCCCGCCTGCAATGCGTGACGCATAGCGTCTGCGGGCAGGCCCGCCAACGACTCGATGGGTTCCGGACAGATAGATCAATTGCCCCGTCATTTTCAAGTGGATCACCAACTTTTTTGGATAATGGGAAAATCCAACCACCGTCATCTTCGACCGTCTTTCCACGCTTTCTATCGTCTTACCGACAAGTTCTTTCTCGTCACCGATAAAACTCTTCGCCCGCAGCACCGAAACCGCCGTTATTTTTTTCCCGGACAAAACCTGGTCCAGCTCACGAACGATGGTTTCAACTTCCGGTAGTTCCGGCATACCCTGCAACTACTTTTCTAATTTTTTCCTCAAATTTCTCTCGCGAAAACTTCCGCGCTTGTATTTGCAGTTTTTCTTTGTCCCACTTCATTTCATTAAAGCGCTTGAATGCCTTTTCCAGAGTCGCCACCTCTGTATCCTCAACCAAAATTCCCGTCACCCCGTCAACCACCGTTTCTCGAAAGCCGCCACTGTCAAGCGCGATCACACTCGTCCCCGCCGCCATTGCCTCCACCACCGTCATCCCAAAATCTTCCTCACTGGCCAAAGCAATAAAACCCTTTGCACTCGCATACAATCCCCACAGTTGTGCATCATCCACCCGGCCGAGAAGTTCCACCGCCGGGGAGCTCAAACTCTTTAGTTTTTCACCAATTGCCGCAGAACCGGCCGACTCCCCGGCGATTTTTATCTTTATCCCCACGCGTTTCGCCGCTTCCACCGCTTCCAATAGACCTTTCCCCCCCACCAACCGGGAGACAATCAGGAAATAGTCCTCCTTCTCCACCCCCTTACTCGCCCTTTCCAAAAGCCCTGTTTCGATCGGTGGGTAAATCACTTCTGAGTCCTTGCGGTAAAACTTCATCACCCTCCTGGCCACATTATTTGAGTTGACAATCCATTTGTCCACTCTCTGGGCCGACAAAAAATCAAACTGGCGCAGAAAATGATTCACTACTGTCGCAAATATCTTTGCCGGCCAGAAGTCCGCCCAGTTAAATCCCAGCCAACTAATTGATTTTTGCAAACCATAAAGATACTTTGGCGGGGTGTGGCAGTACGCCACCACCCTCGTCTTCGCCGAAACTCGAAAGCCACGGGCGATATAGCCCGAGCAAGAGGTAATTACCAAATCAAAACTCGATAGGTCGAGGCTTCCCCAGACCCAAGGCAGCAAAAAACGTAAGGGGCTATGCAGATTACCATAACGAAGCAGGAGCGAAAATGGACTCTCGATAATTTTCCTGTCGGAAAACAGTCTCGCCGCGACTGACCCGGGCATCACAAAGGCGGTATAAATTGGCGCCGTTGGATACATATCAGCCAAAACCCTCAGCACCCGTTCGGCGCCGCCGAACTCCTTGATGTAGTCGTGGACCAAGGCAATCTTCATTCTCTATAGTTTAGCTGAAAACGTGTTCCAAATCCTCCTCCCACTTGTCTTTCGGCAGTTTATTGATCAAACTCCTAAAGGAGAGCTCCTCAAAAATGGCCAGCACTTTCTCCCGATCGTAGTTGGAGAGCTCGCACTCCTCCCAAGATAGTTTAATCGGCACCCCCCGATCTATCGTCGCAATTCGCTTAGATAAAAAGGCCGACTCCTTGCCTTCTTTAAGCAGGTTTTTGATCCGCTCCGTCACCGACAACTTGTCGACGTCCTCATAAATTTTTTCAATACTACCGGCTTCCTGAAGCAGTTTTGTCGCCGTCACTTGACCAACTCCAGGTACTCCCTTGATATTATCGGAAGGGTCTCCCATCAACCCCTTCAGATCGGTTACCTGTCTCGGCGCTAGACCATATTTTGCCTTGACCGCCTCTTCGTCAAAAAGAGATACACCCCGATCTTTAATATATTTACTCGCCCCGCCACCGGCAGGCATATAAACCACAATCTTGTCATCATCAACCAACTGCAAAGCGTCGCGGTCACCGGTGACGATAATTACCTGGACACCACCATTAGTCTCAATTGCCTGACGAGACAAAGTCCCAATCACATCGTCCGCTTCATAGTTGTCCACTCCAAACTGAGGAATGGAAAGCGCCGTCACTATCTCCTTGGTCCTCTCAATTTGATCAATTAATTCCTGTTCTGTCTCCGGCCGGCCCGCCTTATACTCGGCATACTCCGCCGTCCTAAAAGTGACCTTACCTACATCCCAGGCAATCGCCGCATATTGGGGCGCCAATTTGAAAAGGGCGGTTAGAAGCATCGTTGTAAAACCATAAACCGCCCCCACCAGTTCACCCTTGGGCGTCGTCAATCTGGGATAGGCGTGATAAGCCCGATGCAAGAGGGAGTTGCCATCAATCAAAACTAAGATTTTTCTTTCCACGACTGCTATATTATCACTTGGCTGTCTTTGGACTAACCAGTTCATCGCGATTGGCAAAAACCGCCTTTTTGATTCCCATAATCTTCTCAAACTCTTCCTGTTCTACCGTCTCCACCTCCAGGAGCCTTCTCACCAAGCCGTCCATTTTCGTTCGATTATCGCCAATTATCTTCACCGCCTTGTCGAAGCCCTCTTCAACCAAACGCTTGACTTCCTCGTCAATCTTTCCCTGCATCACATCGGATACTTTGTAGGGTTCGGCATAAGCCCGGCCCCAATCGCTGGTTTCATACATCGGGCCCATCGAAATCGGACCTAAGTCACTCATCCCGAAATCAGTTACCATCGCTCTGGCAATTCGCGTCGCCCTCTCGATGTCATTCGCCGCTCCACCCGTTCTTTCGTCATAAATCACCTCCTCCGCCGCCCGCCCGCCCTGCATCACCGCGATCAGGTCTTTCAATTCCGACTCCGTCTGTTGATATTTATCCGTCTCCGGCCGGCTCATGGTGAAACCCAGAGCCATGCCCCGCGAAACGATCGACACCCGGTGGACCGGATCGGCACCGGGCAAAAGGTGGCCTACCACCGCGTGACCGGCTTCGTGATAAGCCGTCATCTCCCGCTCTCGCGGGCTTTGGAGTCGTTTCTTTTCCGGCCCCAACTTCACCCTGGTCGCCGCCTCTTCCAGATCGGCTTCGGTAATCGCTTTTCTGTTTTCCCGCGCCGCTCCGATGGCCGCCTCATTAAGCATGTTCTCCAAGTCAGCCCCGGAGAAACCAACCGTTCGTTTGGCCACTTTATCCCAGGTTACCTTGGCAAAAGGTTTTCCTTGCGAATGGATCTTCATGATCGCCTCTCGTCCCGCCAAATCAGGCAGGTCGAGAACTACCCGCCGGTCAAAACGACCGGGACGAAGTAGCGCCGGATCAAGAACATCAGGACGGTTCGTCGCCGCCAACACAATGACGTTATCATTGCCGGTGAAACCGTCCATTTCGACCAATATCTGATTAAGGGTCTGGTCGCGCTCGTCATGCCCCCCCATCATTCCCACACCTCGGATCCGACCAATCGCATCCAACTCATCAATGAAAATAATCGACGGAGCGGCTTTCTTCGCCGTCTCAAAAAGATCCCGGACCCGGGAAGCGCCAACCCCCACCAACATTTCCATAAATTCGGACCCCGCCATCGAAAAGAAAGGCACCCCTGCTTCACCGGCCACCGCCTTCGCCAATAAGGTTTTGCCGACCCCGGCTGGACCAACCAACAGCACTCCTTTTGGCGTCCTCGCCCCCAACTCGCGATATTTCTTGGGGTGTTTTAGAAAGTCGACCACCTCCTCCAAATCTTTTTTCGCTTCGTCGACCCCGGCCACATCCTTAAATGTTATCGATTGCTTGCCTTTGACAAACAGTTTGGCCCGGCTCTTGCCCATGCCAAACATCATGTCTCCCCCCGGTCCGCCCCGCCGGCGCATCAGAAAAATCATCAGCAAACCAAAGGCGATTATCGGCAAAACCAGGGAAACCACTCCTCCCAAAATCCGCGAGAACGTCTGCGAGGTCACTTCCACCTTCACTTTGCCCGGATCCACTTCCGCTCTTTGCAGCGTCTCCACAAAACTACTGCCTTCTTCTTTCCGTGTCAGTTTTATTTTTGGTACGCCATTTTCCTCGGGGTAGATCAGAGCGATCTCATCGCCCCGAATTTCCACTTTTTCAACATTTCCGGTTTTAATTTCACCAATGGCCGAAGTCAAAGGAATCTCTTCGACAATGCCGGCGTTCTTAGTCAAAAGAAAAATCACTTCCGGCAAAAAAAGAAACAGAATTAAAACCCAAATCAATAGCCGTCGCAAACTGAAATTAAATTTCAATTCATACTTCTTTACCTGTGGTTTCTCTTCTTTTTTTTCAACCATAAAAATTCAAGCTTAATCTTACCACTTTATCTGATCACCGCCCCCACCACCGTCTCCTCCGGCAAAAAGATAAGTGCCGGTCTCTCCGGACCGCCTCGCCCTATACCGTGCTCCGCACTGGTACCAAGGTCCACCATCATCACCATTCCCCGACTTTCTTCTTCCCCCATTTTCTTTGGTGCTAAATTAACCACCACCGGCACTTTCTTGCCAACCAAATCCTCCGGTTGATACCACTTCCTGATTCCCGAAAACAAAATCCTCTTGCCGATTTCCTCGCCCAGATCAACTTCGTAACGAAGCAGTTTCTCGCTCCATTCTGGTGCAGTCGCCGCCGTGATCAAGCCTGCCCGGATATCCAGCTTGGCAAAATCGTCATAGGTAACGATCGGTTTCATTTTAAAACTGATAATTGATCTTCATCGCCGTCTTCACTTTTGCGAGAGTTTCCTCCGCCACTTCTTTGCCCCTCTCGGTGCCCTCCCGCAGAATCCGGTTTATCTCATCGGGGTTGCTTTCCAATTTCTTTCTTCTCGTCCTCATCGGTGCCAGGAATTTGTTTATCGCCGCCGCCAACTTTTGTTTTACCTCCACATCTCCCACTTTTCCTTCTTCATACCTCTTCTTCAGGTCAGCCACTTCCTCTTTATTGTCGTTAAAAGCATCGTGATAGATAAAGACCGGATTTCCTTCTACCTTTCCCTGATCAGTCACCCTTACCCGATTCGGATCAGTATACATCCCCATCACCCTCCTGGTTACCTCCTCCTCCGAATCGGATAAATAAATGCAATTGTCCAAGCTCTTGCTCATCTTAACGCCGCCATCGGTACCGATCAAACGCGGGAATTCACCCACCAAAGCTTCTGGTTCAACCAAAGTTTCACCATAAAGTTGATTAAATTTTCTGACAATCTCTCTTGTTTGCTCAATCATCGGCAGTTGATCGGCTCCCACCGGCACTAAGTTGGCCCGGAAAGCAGTAATATCCGCCGCCTGCGAGACCGGGTACATGGCAAATCCGGCGGGCACCGTATCCCCAAATCCCTTTTGTTTGATCTCATCTTTTACTGTCGGATTGCGCAATACCCGATTGAGAGTCACCAGGTTCATATAAAAAACCGTTAGTTCGGCAATCGAGGGAACCATCGATTGAACCACGATTGTACTTTTGGCCGGATCAATTCCCGCCGCCACATAGTCGAGCACCAGCTCACGGACGCTGTTCGCCACCTTTTCCGGGTTCTCAAAATTATCCGTCAGCGCCTGGACATCGGCAATCAAAATATATTGATCGTATTCGTCCTGCAGCTTAACCCGATTCGCCAGAGAACCGACGAAATGACCTAAATGCAGCTTCCCCGAAGGCCGATCACCAGTCAATATTCTTTTCTTCATATTCTTCATTATTTTACACTTGTTATATATCTAGCGCCTACATATTTAACCAAGGTAAACGCAACCTCCTCTTTTTCGTGGCTTTTGAAAAAAATCGGATAATAGTCATGCTCTGGAGAAAGACCCAGTTTCTCCAAAATATCCCTGGGCAATTTTTGAAAATTAGTTAACCGCATCAAGTCTATATCCAATCTTACCAACGTATTTCTTGGAACTCTATTGATGAATCTATATATCTCTAATTGCTTTTTTTCGTCCACTTTACTGCCTAGAGTCTTTATTTTCTCCATTAAGTAGGCCGTCGAGAATTCCCTTCTTCTGCCAGTCTCGATTTCCAAAGATATCGCCCGATCAGGGCAAACCGATATCATCGACCCACTTGGCGGCATTATCACTAATTTAGTAAAACCAAAGTGACTGGCTATTCCTAAATGAAACTCTTTCGGATTACACACTGTAATCGCACACGTAGTTCCCTCAGCTTTTGTATTATGGACGTCAATCACCACGTCGTGATCCAATATTATTTCTTTTAGGTCAGCCGCAGTCTTTTCTTCAATTGATACGGGAATTTCAGTCAAAAAACTCCGGTTCATATCTGTTTCCAAAAATCTGACATTCTTTTCAATTGCCCCAGGGTTTCCAACTACCACGGTAATGTTCCTCGGGCTATCCTCCCGCAACTTTCGAACCAAATCGACACCGCTCGACTCATCACCGTGTAAACCACCGACCACTAATATTTTTCCCGTTTTTTTCATATTTATAAAATGAAATTAATTCTGGCCGTCAACCTTAAGGACGGAAGATCAATAAATGCTGTTGCACCAATCTCCACATCTTTCTCCACAAGCGGGTCATAATTCAAATTCACTTCAACACGCGCAAACGACAGATCTCTATTCTTTTTGAACTCAATTATGGCCAAACTTAGCGCTGGGCATGTCCCCCCAAGTCTGGCAGTTATATCTGTTACTCCGCAAAACATTCGGTCTAGCTTGTCATAGCCAGTCAGACAATCAAAACTAAGGCGCGAACAGATTGGGTCAAAATAACTGTAACGCTCTAGGAATTCACTTCCCACCCCCAGCGACCTCTGTTCTGAAATTGTTAGGCGGGTTTCGAACAACTTTCGGACATCATGCCTGACAATCAGGACATCAGCTCCCAAGTATCTATCTCTAGAGTCTTCAGGCGCAAAGTCGTTCTTTTGTTTCGCCAAAAAATAGAAGGTATCGGTTCCCACGATCACTCTTCCAAACGAAATTGTCGACTTATGTTCTAGGTCGGGCTCAATCACCAGTCCATCGGAAGCTACCTCCTCATCGCTTACCTCATCCAATGTCGTCGTCAGCATTTCTTTTGAAAAAACCTGGAACTGCCCGTGTCCGTCAGACTTGTTCGTAAATTTCAGTCGCATTAAGGGGAACTGACCTGCTAGCCTGTCGTAATTATCCAACAAGTCTTGTTTCGAAAACGCTGTCACCCCAGGAAGAACCAAACCTTCTACCGATTTTGCAAATATGTCGGAATAAAACGAAGGCTTTGAAGACGAAATACTCGGATGCAGTATTGCTTTAGAAATATGTCCCATATGCTCAACCGCACCCCCATAAAAGTCAGCTTCTGTCCTTATCCCGAGACTTTCAGCAGCTTCCTTTGTTATCGCCACAGGAGGAACAACATATTCATTCATCCCCCGACCCATTTCGTCGAGATATGGTAGGTCAAGATATCTGGCAAGATACTTTGCCACTAGGCCATTCCTACCCCTGTAATAATCACGGTATGGCAATACGTTAGTGACGCCATCCAAGTTTAATCGAACCGCTTCTTTTCTCATATGTGTTAATAAAAAAGGCCCCTGCAAAACCTTGGCCATATAAAAATCCAAGATTCTGCAAGGGCCTCTACAGAGAGAAGGCGGTGCCACCTCGCGTTTGCCGACCCCATCTTGATACAAAAAATCCTCCATCGCGGAGGAACTAATATCAAAGACGAGTAAGCCTCGTTTGACAAGCTCCGTTAATTACGACACTTGTTGCTCACTTTATCCGGTTTTGCCTCCGTCTCTACAGATCTTGTTTAAGGATTTTGGTAGAGCCCCTCACCGGTTCCAATCTTCCGGATCAATGGGTTTACGAACTAACATGGATATTACCCTATCCATCGCCAAAAGTCAAACTTTGAAACTGAGTAGCGGGGGCGGGAATCGGACCCGCGGCCTAACGATTATGAGCCGTTCGCTCTACCACTGAGCTACCCCGCCTTGATTCGCCATAGCCTGTGCGACGGCGATCAAACCTCTATATTTTATCACGCACTAGCCTCAAAAACTCTGCTAAACTAATCCCATGTCCTTCAAAACCAATTTCATTCAATTTATCGGTCGCCTCACCACCACTCTCAAGCAGGAACGCGTCACCATCCGCTTCACCAATGAGAGTTTAATGCTCGAAACCGAGTACTGCACCAAACCCGATCTCAAATAGTCGCGGCGGCCAAACCAGCCATCCAACCTCGCATCTTTCTTAACTGATCCAAACCTCTTCTTACTCTGATACGAACCACACCTATATACCTATCGGCATTTTCATAGACCTTTATCTGCTTCGTTTTTTGAAAGAAAGGTTTATGAAACTGATTTAGCTCAACTCCCAAAATATCAGCCCAACGACGTTCCATTTCACCCACCTTATTTTTATAAGCAATGTTTGCAGTAACCCTCAACAATAAGTCTTCCCGACGAACATTAAGACACTTTTCTAGCCAACTCACATAAAATTTAGCCATTTTGGAATCGAGGGTCGCCAACCCCAAACCAGATTCATCTTTATGCTTAAAACCCTCTGCCCAGTACAAAGCTATACCAACCAAAAACAACTCCCTTTCACCAAGTTTTCCGATATCATTAACGCCAGAATCAAACAACTCTTTCTCGTGAACCAAACGTCTTTTGGTTCTTTCAGCTTGATATCTTTTTCTCCCCTCCTGAAGTTTTATGAACAATGCTTGATTCATATAACCATTTACCCAAATTTAACCCGAATTGTCAAGTATAACCAAGCGTGGTAAAATAACTACGTTCTTTCATTTGCGGGGGGAAGGTAAGTATCTTGCAGGGCTCGATTGGGCGCATCAGCGGGTAACCGCTGATTAAACACCTGGCTGTATCGGCGAAATCCCGCTTAGCGGGACAACGTCCGAGGGAAGTCAAAGACATGAGAATCTCATCGTCTGCGACCCCGTAGAGACTATACGCCGGGCCCCTGACATTATCAGGGTGATGACATAGTCCGACACTCCGAGCAATCGGAGCAACTGTATACATAATCCTGCTTAATCGGGGAGCGTAACCCCGGCCCCGCAACCCGAGCGTTAATATACCGCGAGGTCCCACGGGACTATTTTATTAGGTTCCACCATTTCCGGTAGTTCGGCAACTCTTTCTCCTCCTTTGCCTCGCCACTACCTTGAGGAGAGCGGGTTTCCATCTGCGACAGGACCACCACCATCTCCCCGGCCTTCTGCATCAAGAGCTCGTTTCTGGCCACCCTTTCTACATATTCCCGGGTCTGGACCTCCGCCATCTTCTTTTTCAGCTCCTCATTTTTTACCTGAGCCTCAGCCAGCCTCTTCCCCGACTCATCCACCCGTCGATAAGCCTGCCTGATGTCCAGAATCCCCCGGGCCAAAACCCACGTTAAATACAGACCGATGACCAGGACAAAAAGCTTCAGCCATTTCCTTCCCCGACTCGGCTCCTTGACACGGGATCCTTTAGCTTGTATCATACACCTTATAATATTATCATTATTGTAAATAACTTATATCTTTTCGTATGGACCACAAAGAGACCGATTTTAGTCAAAACATTAAAAGCTTCAAGGCTCAGCTGGAAAGCACCGGCCGCGCTTCTGCTACCATTTTAGCCTATACCAAGGACATCGAACAGCTTGGTGAATTCGTCAAGAAAACGGGCAAAATCACCGCCTCGGCCATCACTTCCGAGGATATCGACAATTTCAAGGCCGATCTAGATAGTAAACACTATACTGCCAAGTCCATCAGCCGCAAATTAAACTCCATCAAAGCCTTTTTCCGCTTCCTCAAGGCCCAAAACTTGGTCGAGGTTAATCCCGCCGCCGCCATCAGTCACCCCAAATACGACCTCAAACCACCCCGAGTTCTCAGTAAACTCGAATATCGTGCCCTGCGCGACGCCTGTCGTTCCGACGCCCGCATTTCCGCCATCGTCGAGATGCTTCTTCAAACCGGCATGCGCATCTCTGAACTGGCCAACTTGGCAATAAGCGATATCGACCTCACCAGTATGAAAATTACCATCCGGGCATACGAATCTCACGGGGAAAGAGAAGTCCCTTTAAATACCGCCGCCAAAGCCGCACTCGAAGTCTATCTGAACGAACGTCCCAAAGGTGGGGCCAAAAACGTCTTTATTACCAAAACTGGTAATCCCTTCCTCGTTCGTAATATCAGAAGCAGCATCGACCGCTTCTTCCAACTAGCCGGAATCAAGGATGCCAAAGTCAACGATCTTCGTCACACTTTCATCGCCCAACAGCTCATGGCCGGTACTCCCCTGGTTTATGTCAGCAAGCTTGCCGGTCACAAGCGCCTGTCGACCACCGAAAAGTATTTGGAATTCATCTCCGAAAAAGGCAGCAAGGAGAAACTTCGCCTCGAAGAATTGTAAATTCAGCGCTTGGTCATCTTTTCCAATCCGTCCAGTGTGATTTTGGCGATAAACTGCAAGACCTCAGACAGCTTAGGTAGACTGCCCAGAGCTACCGATAACCACCCGGAAGTGCTTCTCCGTGAATCCTCAATCACCAGCAGGGCCGTTCTGACGTGATTCACCTCCAAAACCTCTCCGGTCTCCTCGTCTTCGATGAAGATCGTTACTGGGTTGCCGTTCTTGCCAATATTGATCTGCCCCGAAACCGCCAGGCTGGACTGGCTCGCCAAGAAATTATCGTCTATCTCATCTAATATCGGCGAGTCAAAAAGCATCTTGTCGGTCTGAACCTTCGGTCTTCCCATTCCAAACGATTATACCAGCTTCAGTTTGGTAGAATACGGCTATCGGGCGACTAGCTCAATGGTAGAGCGTTTAGCTTATACCTAAATGGTTCCAGGTTCGAGTCCTGGGTCGCCCACTATATAATCTAAGCCGTGAATCTCACCATCATCAGCCCCGCCAAGAACGAGGCTAAGAACCTTCCCGAACTTATCAAGCGCACTTTTGCCCTCGCTAAAAAACATTTCCTGAACCTCGAATTCATTCTCGTCGACGACCATAGTAGCGACGCCACCAACTCCGTTATCTCCAAATTGAAAAAAACTTACCCAAGTTTGAGACTAATAAAGAGCGAGGGTCACGGCCCCGGCGCCGCCCTCATTACCGGCTTTCGCCACGCGCGTTTCCCCACGGTCGTCACCCTCGACTCTGATCTTTCCCATGACCCAGAGGTCATTCCCCTTTTTTTACAAGAACTAAAAAGAACCAAGGCCGATATCGTCATCGGCTCCCGTTTCATGAAGGGCGGCCGGGCCGATCTCCCAAGCCATCGACTCTTTTTCTCCCGCTTCATGGGCTTACTGGTCAGCCTTCTCACCAACCACCGAATTTACGACGCCACCTCCGGTTTTCGCATCCAAAAACTGGCCGCTATCAAAAAACTCCAACTAAAAAACCCGGGCTTCCCTATCCACTTGGAAATTCCACTCAAAGCTATCCTTGGCCGATACCGGGTCCGCGAATACCCCATTCACTATCTCAAACGCAAACACGGCCTTTCCAAGATGCGGGCTTTCAAAATTGGCCCCTCGTATCTCAGGGTTCTCTTTATGGAAACACTGAAACACAGCCTTGCGCCGTTGTTCCACTTTGCCAATCAAGTCTAAGTGGTGTCCTCAAGTCAGAAAGTCGCCTCGTCGGATCGGGATTTATAAATTTTGGCAACGGCTCATCAATCAGACAATTATCCGCCGAAAGCCGCTTTATCGAATTAAAGTACCACCTGACCATTTGCGGCCGCTTCGTCCACTCAGTCACCCGCCAGTTAAAAACTAAAAGTCCCGCCACCGCTAGATAAATCGCCGCCCCCAAAGCCAAAGACTCCTTTTGTCTACCGAATTTAACTTTCGCCCAAACCACCATCACCGCCATGACTAGGAAAAAAGTTGGCAGGTAAGCGTATCGCGTCGCCATCGCCTGACCGACGCCAAAGCTGGCTCGTCCCAAGGAATAGGTCGCGTAAATCAAAATGCTCGCCATTGTCAGAGACAGCGGCCAACCGACAACTTTCCCCCGCCAAAGCCGAAAGGTCTTTAACAATAAAACCAACAAGCCGGCCAACACCAAGAATCGAATCGGCTTATTCTCCCAAGGGAAAACCAGCCTCCCCACCACCGTGTTCGCCAACCCCACTATCACAAAAATCACCATCTGCACCAGTCGTCCAAGGGTAAGAAGCGATGCCAGATTTTTTGGCGACGCTAACAGTTGGTAAACCAAAAGTAACGCCCCCTGACTGATTAAAAGTCCGTACTTCAAGCTACCCAAAAACCGAAAAGAAACTAACAGAATCAATGGCCAAAGTAAACCGACACCCCACGACAAACCAGGTAAGGCCGACACCGCCATTATTAATAAGCCCCAATAAATTCCGCCGATTTTTCCCCTCTGCCATGACCGTAAAAGTAAGAGCGAAATCAGACCAAACAAAGTCGCCAACAGCCACATTTGGCCCGTCGACCACCATACCGATTCATTCCAGTTATTATTAACCGCCAAAATCAAACCCGTCAGCAGTCCGTAATACCTGGACCTTGTCTCCTCATAAACCAGCCGCCCGGCCAAAAAAAGATTCAATCCGTGTAACAGCAAACTGACAGTCAAAAAGCCGCCAAAGTTAATTCCGAAAAACCACCATTCCAACCGATAAAGGAGCCAAAAAAGAATAACTGCATGCTCATTGACCGGTAGCCAGATAGTTTTCGGCCAGTCGGCAGATACCGCCACCAAAAAGTCCACATCATCCTGATGAAAATACATTTTTGACAATCCAAAAACATAAACAAACACCAAAATCAAAATCGTCAGTGTCAGAATTAGTTTCTCTTTGCTGGTCACAATTTTGCCCGGCGCTCGATTTCCGCCTCTACCTCCTCGCGATCCCGCCCGTATTTCAGGCGGGACAATTCTCTGATCATCTCCGCCACCTTTTTGCTCCCTTGGGCCCTCTCCGCCTTGATATCTTTGTAGACGTTCATCGAGAACGGCGGTACCGGCGAACCCTGAATAACCGTCTTGACGTAAATATTTTGCGCCCCCACATTAGCTAGGTCGGTTTCGTTAAAGACGGGCGCGAATTCATGCTGGAGGACAGAAGCATCCGGCACACCCACCCGGTAACTCATCAGTGTCCCTATATTCCCAAAAACAGCGTCTTTAACACTCTCTTCCAGCTGGCTCACAAATTGGTTGGCGAGAACTAAACCCAAGCCGTATTTTCTCGCCTCGGACAGCATCTGGGCAAAGTCGGGAGTAGCGAAGTTCTGAAACTCGTCGACATACAGATAGAAGGGCCGCCTCTGCTCTTTCGGAATATCCTGACGCGACAGCGCCGCTTGCAGTACTTTCGGCACCAGGATCAAACCCAGGAAGTTACTGTCCTCCTCACCCAAAAGCCCCTTGGCTAATTTTAGGAAAACGATTTTTCCCTCATCCATTGCTTTTCTGAAATCGAGAGTCGAACTCGACTGGCCAATGATATTACGAACCATTTTATTAGTAATAAATTTACCGAACTTGGAAACAATGTAGTCCAGAGTCTCGCTCTTGTGAAATTGATCGGTTTTGGCAATCTGGTCAGTCCAGTAGCGCCGGACAATCGGATCCGTTACTTTGGGGAGCAGTTCCTGGACGTATTTATCATCCGTCAAAGCCCGGACCACCTCCACAAATGAAGCTCCGGGCTGGACCGCTACCGTCAGCATTGCATTTCTGATCGAGTGTTCAAAACGGGGACCGACCATGCCCGTCTTGTGTGGATCATACAGTTTATACATTAGATTAATGATCGCGCTGGATACCTGCATCATTTCCTCGGTCGATTTCACCGCCAGCAAATTAAAACCAACCGGTCTTTCCGTGTCCGACGGATCAAAGATAATCACATCTTCCGCTCTCTCTGGCGGCACTAACTCCAAAAGCTCCTCGATGCCGTCACCGTGGGGCTCGAGAAAACAGAGTCCCTTGCCCGCTCGCATATCCTGAAGAATCATCGTCTTAAGAAGCTCTGTCTTGCCGGTACCGGTCCGTCCGATGATGTACACATGTTTCATCCGGTCTTCATCGGAAATGAAAATTGGTCTTTCCTGGCCCCTGTAAATTGACCGACCCAGGAAAAGTCCGTGATCTGGAAAGCCGCCGGTCGCCGGCGCGCTCTTTGCCCCCAACCAATAAATATGGGGGGTCTCAATCGTCTTATTAGGCATGTGCCAAATCGTCGCCAACTCTTCCGTATTAAGAACTGAGTTGTTGCCAAACATTGACTGATAGCGATAAACAAAATCAACCATAAAGCCATTCTTGAAACGAATCTTCTTCCCCTTAAAGCCATTCATACTCCCGTTCAGCTGGGAAAAGGCTCCCTTTAGGTTGCTCAGATTTTGTTTCGCCACCCCCTCCGTCGATGCTACCGTCACGATCCGCACTGCCGTCAGAAAACCGGGCTTACCCACCTTGTTATCAATCGCCTCAAAATCGGCCGGGCTCATCTTGAACTTCGCTTTTTCCGGATCCGACTCCGCCCTCTTCGTCTTACTGATGTAGCTCTCACCCGCCTTTTGCCATTCGCTTTCAGCCGGGACAACTATTATCTGTATCGCCGCCGCTTCATCCGCACCCAGTTTAGCCAGTGAGGCCGTAATCGAAGCTAACGGGTCGGTCGTCAATTCCTTATAGACCTTAATCGGCTTGTAGCTCTCATTCCGGAGCACCATTTCCGAAAAGGCCACCTTGCCCGTTTCAGTAAAGATGTTATACTCCTCAACCTCCTTTACCTGGACGCCGGGGTAAGCTCCAGCCAGCAATTTCTCGGTCAGCTCCATATTATTACGGTGACAGGAAACATAGAAACGGATATCCTCTTTCTTGGCGACAATCTCAAAAGAAAGATGCTGTTGGGCCTTAAATCTCTGCCAAAAGCCACCCTGTTTAATTGAGTGAAGTGAGGCAAATATTTGCTCTGCCGCGTCAATCTTTGTTTCATTGTCTCGCGGTACCGCAATTTCCAACAGGACAAAGTTCAGGCTAACATCTTCCCGATTTCGAAAACGCAGGTATTGTAAGAAAATGAGAATCCCACCGATCAGCAGCAAAACAACGACCCCCAAGAAAAATACGGAAACCAAAACAAAAGAGGCTAGCTCAGCCAGAATAACGTTTAGGTCCATTTGCTATATATTTTTTGGCCGGTAGAAGACCCGGCCCGGGTACTTTTTAATCATATAGATACTCCATTCGGCCAACCACCTGATCGCATCCCAAACCTTATGATGTAATCCCCGCCTTACCCCATCCTCATCCAGGGGCAAGACAATCTGTTGCTTTTGCGCCTTCGGCCCCACCGCCATCGCTTTTTTGGCCGCGTCACCCGCACTCATCGTCACCGCCGGCTGGCCGGCGGTGACCTGGGTCGGCGGTTTGGTTTCCGCTTGCTTTTCGATTCTTTCGATGTAGCCCTCGACTTCCTGCGCCGCCAGCTCATCCGGATTTATTTTTGGTTCCAGTTCTTTTCCCATCGCCGGCATAGTCTAACTATACCAAGAAGAAACCCTAGTCGCACTCTCAAATCCTAATACGTTTTCGTCCTATACTCACCCTTGGTAATCTTCACTGCCACATCTGCGACATCCTCAACCGCTTTTTCGACCTGAGACTGCATACCCAAGGTATCTCTCTCCATAAACCACCGCTCTGGATAGAACTTGACCGTCTCTTGCCCGCCGCCTCTTCGGTTCAAAGTCACATTAATCACTGCCAAAGACCGGTTACCGGCATACCGACCGTAATCACCCGCCTCCTTTGGATCCGTCCAGACTACCAGATCGTAAGGCACCCCATTACTCTCCAATTCGACACATCGCCACCAAGCCACCGGTATTTCCTTACCGAAGAAATGGAGCTTTTCCTTATCGCACCAGCCGCCGTTAAGAAACACCTCAAACATCAGCCGTGCCCTTTCATAACTTAGGCTACCTACTTCAATCTCCCTTTCAACACTCAAAGCATTTTTTACGGTTTTATATTTGGACTCTAGACGATTAAACATACGCTGATCATATTCCGTTCCCTAAAAAAATCAAGCCGCACTGATCCGACTTGTATTCATCTGATATAGTTTGTTATACCCGCCTACCACCTGCCGGTTTAGACAAAACTATAGTGATACCCCACTACCTCCCCCTCCGGAAAGTATCGGCAGAAATCGAGTTAGAAAAAAACAAACCTTTTACCCGATAAATCAATTAAAAACCGCAACAACCCCTCCCTTAGCAATGGCACCAAACAACTGATAGTAAGACTACCTATAATTAAATAAACCATTTCCGCCATTTCTTTGCAAGAGGCAGTTTGAGGTACTCCGAAATCCTGAGTGAGCCAGTCGAACGAAGTGCCGATCCCAAATCGGCCCAGGTATGCCCCGTGTGGATTTAGATCTTCCCCTCAGTGTACTCGACCTCGCAGGCGCCGGCCATGCAAGCCAGCTCCTGGGCCGCCTTGGTATAGTCCTCCTCCTCATATCGATAGAGTTTGGAAAAATCTATCTGTGGAAAAGACCTCGCCAGTTTTTCATACTCCTCTCTCTCAATCTCCTGATAGGGCATCTGGGAATAAGAAGCGTCAAAGGCGGGCAGGAAAGCCATTCCCCCAATTAGATCACGATGTCCATCAACCCACTTGATCAAATCCAGCACCTCATCGGGATGATAGGTGATCGTCACCGACGGATTGTGTTCCGTCCAATGGATTTTGTTTTGTAACCAATATTCACATTGGGCGATCGCCCTACGTTCCTTTCTCGTTATTGCCCCGTCGGGCGACTTTACCGGAAAATGGATCACCCAAGTGGTCGCCGTCCCCGCCGCTTGCCCGTTTTCAGGATCCATCGGGACCCCCTCGTCCTTCAATACTTTGTAGAGCGGTGAGTGGGCGCTCACCCTGACATTTCTCACATAATATGGCGACCATCTGGCGTGTAAACCGGATGAGCAGTTAAACAATTGGGCCGAATTGCCGGAGGGCTTGACACAAGTTACCGCCGCACTCTGATTTATCGATAGCTTCTCGGCCAGCAAACGATTTGTTTCGACAGCCACCTGCCTTAGTCTCCCTTGAACCGAAGGATCCTGGGCCGCCTTGCTATCCAGCTGGCCGGTGATATCCACCCCCAGCAGTCTTTCCTCTTCACAATTTTCTTTCCACTTCGATCGTAGGCCCGGAAAATGCGTCGCCAGTGACTGGATCGTGCCAATGATTGTCGCCACTTCTACTTTTTCCTTGAGTGATTCATACGTATCCTCCGCCCGGGCGATCGCCATCGACAGGTTGCAAAATTCATAAGGGCGTAGTAAAATTTCGCCGCACGGATTTGTCCCGTACACCGCACTTTTCCTCCTAGCTGGTGAAAGATTGATTGCCCCCTGGCGATTAAAAATACCCGGTTCACCCCGACCGGATTCAACCATCGCCAGCATTTGCTTCGTTATCTCCAATTGGGTCAGTCCGGAGTCCGGCCAGACAGCGCTGTTATTAGCATTCCATCGCTGACTGTTGTCCCTCTCAAAGTCTCCCGATTTCGAAAGCCGCATTTCCAGATCGTCGAAATCAAAAAGCGAGATCATCGCCGTCCGTCTCATTCCCCCGGAGACCGCCGCGCTTCCTACCTGGCACATGACGTCGTGAGCATCAATCGGTCGCATAAAACTTCCCGCCCGCGTCAGAATTCGGTTCCGGGCAAACTCCAAAGTTTGTCGCAGTGGGTCGGGACCACTGCTCCGACCACCCTTTACCCGCAGGATCGCCCCGGCTGGCCGCAGGGCCGAATAATCAAACTTCACATCTCCGCCATCAAACCACGTCGCCAAACCCAGGGCAATCGCCTCCCCCCAACCCTCTGTCGTGTCCTCAATCAGATGCGTTGTCGCCAGAGCGCCGGTTTGTCTTTTTACTCTCGGTAGGTTCTCGACATATTGGCTCTCCACCGAGAAGCCAACCCCACAGCCATTCATCGAGATCAAAAGGGCCTCTACATACGAGTCGATACTGTCAACCGGCAAGTAGGAACAATTATAAATACCGATATTATTTCTTCTGGCCGACTCTCCCGCCATCGCCAACAGTCTCATTGACGGCGCCGCTTTCATCTCCAAAACTGTTCTTCTAATCCGGGTGAAAGTATCGGCATCAAGCCGCCCATCGGCCAACTCGGCCAGATAATCGACCGCCCGGTCGACCGTTTCTTTCCATGTTTCCCGCCGCCCCAAATCCCAGTTAAAGCGCGAATATTTATCAAAAAACTGAAACTTCTGAACTGGGTTCTCCAAATACCGGTCACTCTCAGCAAACGCGGCCGACACCGCCGCCGGAATCGGCCGGCTTTCTCTCATCTTGGCGTGTTCCGCCCGATAAAGAATATAGTTTTTCGCCGCCGCGAACTCTCCGGCCGCCTGCAGAACCAATTCCACCGTATCCTGGACTTGCTCAACTGTTGGCTTGTCATATTTAACACTAATAATGTTGACCACTCTTCGTGCCAACTCCGAAATGCCCGTCGCCGATTCCCGACCCAGATCCTCAAAACACAGTTTGATTGCCAGCTCGATTTTTTTAATTTCAAAAGACACCACTCTGCCATCCCGTTTGACAATCGTTTTGGGTAATTCTATTTTTTCCTCCCTGTCAGCAAGCGACTTGATTTCTTGCTTCCTGAATACTGCTTTTTTGGGCATCTTGTTATTTCAAATTGGTAATTAATTTGGCAAAGTCATCGGCGCTCTCAAAGTCCAGATAAACACTCGCAAACCGCAGGTAGGCCACATCATCCAATTTCTTCAGGCGGGACAGGATCACCTTGCCGATGTCGCCGCTCGGTATCTTCGTCGTCTCCCGATTGAGCAGTTTCAGTTCGATATCATCCACCAACTCCTCCATTGCCTCGGGCGCTACCGGTCTCTTCCAACAGGCCTTCTTGACGCCCCGAACCACTTTCTCCCGGTCAAAACACTCGATTCGTCCATCCTTTTTAATTACCTTCAAATCTAAATTACCCACTCTTTCAAAAGTCGTAAAGCGTTTGGCGCACTTTCGGCATTCCCGCCGTCGCCTCATCCCGCCGTTATCCGGCAAAACCCGGCTCTCCAGAACATTAGTTTCTTTGTTAGTGCAATATGGACAAATCATTTTGTAACACTAAATCTAGTATCGACCATTCAATATAAACACTACCAGAAGTGTTGCAACTATCAATCTCTGTATCAAACGACTTCAATGAGGCCGATTTCCGCAAAAATTGCTCCGATCTGATTAAGCCAGCGCCAAAAGCAAAAAGACGAAATGGGCGACCATCGCCGCCAGAACATTATTTGACCTCAATCGCAGGAATCCATTGATCAAACCAACAAAAAAGGCTAGCGAAAATGCCCCAACCACCAGCGATGGGGCGAGCGAGAAAACAAAAATTTGTCTGGGTAAATGGATGGCGGCAAAAGCCAATCCGGTTAAAGCCAGCGACACTCCCTCTCTCTTTGTTTCCTTGACCAAAATCGATAGCATTACCCCGGCAAAAGTCAATTCCTCTACTACCGCCGTCACCCCGGCAATTCCAATTCGATTAACGTCAAACGAAAAGCCGCTGTTGGTCAGTAATCGTAAGGCGCCAAAATACATCAGTCCGCCCAACAATCCCCAGCCCAAAGCCGGCCGGATTTTACCGGCAAAAAGCCTCGGCTCCCCCTTGAGGGAAAGGCGCCACCAATATAGCGGCACCAACCAAATCATTGGTTTAAACCAGAGTTCGGTTACCACCTCGGGCAAACGGACAAAATAACGGAAAGCGCCCCAAGAAACCAACAGATACAAATAGTAGATCAGCAGTCGCCTTAAATTCTTCGTCATGAGCACTAATGTAAAATATAACCAAATATGACCGATAAAACAAGAAAAATAAAACTTAAAACTATCTACAGGGCTTTTCAAAAAACCACCAGGACAACTTCCTTTAAGAAAAAGGCCATTGTCAGCCTCATCACTTTCGGCCTTATCTTTCTGGTTTTCTACACCCTCTTTCTCTTCAAAGATATCCCTAACCCCACCAGTCTGACCAAAGGTCCCGGCGCCATCAGTACCCAAATTCTTGACCGCAACGGTAAACTCCTCTACGAAGTTTATCGCGAACAAAATAGAAATCCGATCAAAATCGCCGACCTGCCCGACTACGTCAAACAAGCCACCATCAGTATCGAAGATAAAAATTTTTACCGCCACTTTGGTCTCGATTTTCTGGGCATCGCCCGCGCCGCCTTTAATACCCTTACCGGCCGCCGCCTTGAAGGTGGCTCCACTATCACCCAGCAACTGGTCAAAAATACGCTCCTGGCCGACCCCAAGCGAACCATCACCCGAAAGATCCGCGAGGCCGTTCTTTCCTTAATCACCGAGGTCGTTTACTCCAAAGACCAAATCCTGGAACTTTATCTCAACTACGCTCCCTACGGCGGCACCGCCTATGGCATCGAAACTGCCGCCGGAGTTTTCTTCAACAAAAGCGCCCGCGATCTGACTCTGGCCGAGGCCGCCCTTTTGGCCGGCCTGCCCCAGGCGCCAACTAAATATTCTCCCTTCGGCGCCAACCCAACGCTCGCCATCAATCGCCAGGCCCAGGTTCTTCGCCGCCTGGTCGAGGACGGCTATATCAGCCAGGAACAGGCCGCCGCCGCCAAGGAAGAAAAGTTAAATTTCGCCACCAAAAGAATCGAAATCAACGCTCCCCACTTCGCCCTCTGGGTCAGGGATTTCCTGGTCGACAAATACGGCGAAGACCTGGTCAACCTCGGCGGCCTCCGGGTGACTACTTCCCTTGACCTCTCTCTCCAAGAATACGCCCAGGCCTCATTATCAGCCGAAATCAAAAAACTGGGACGGCTAAAAATTAGCAATGGCGCCGCTCTCGTCACCAAACCGGCTACCGGCGAAATCCTCGCCATGATTGGTTCCGCCGACTACTTCAACCTCGAAAACGACGGCAACGTCAACGTCACCACCCGTCCCCGCCAGCCCGGCTCCTCCATCAAGCCGCTTAATTATGCCGTCGGCCTGATGACCGGCTGGACTGCCAGTACCATGTTCCTCGACCTGCCCACTTGTTTTTCCGTCACCGCTCAGCCGCTTTACTGCCCGAAAAATTACGACAATACCTTCCGGGGCGCTACCCAAATGCGTTTCGCTCTGGGAAATTCGTTAAACATCCCGGCGGTCAAAATGCTCGCCCTCAACGGGCTGGAATCCTTTGTCGCCACCGCTAGCGCCATGGGTATTTCTACTTTCACCGATCCTTCCCATTACGGCCTCTCGCTCACTCTTGGCGGCGGCGAGGTCACCATGGCCGACATGGCCGTTGCCTTTGGCACTTTCGCCAACGCCGGCGTCACCGTCCCCTTAAACC
>Ga0209322_10000417_pt1 | contig 24787 bp, 20 predicted proteins | sample Rifsed19ft1_FD_184013 | JGI IMG/M metagenome (GOLD analysis project Ga0209322, IMG submission 184013) | Soil microbial communities from Rifle, Colorado, USA - sediment 19ft 1 (version 2) | ecosystem: Environmental > Terrestrial > Deep subsurface > Rock core/Sediment | place: Rifle, Colorado... | reverse complement strand
GGTTCCTTCCGTTGAGGCCGTAGCCTATGATGATGACATGGTTGGAAAGGTGCGTCTTCTTGTGCCCTTCTCTCGCGCCGGCCATGCCCAGGAGCTTGCCGGCCCCCCACGCGAGCTTGGAGGACCTCTGGTATATGAAGGGCGTCAGCGCCATGCTTATTATCGAAGCCGCAAGGAGCGCCTGGTACAGGCCCTCGTTCAGCATTTTGTAGTCCTGACCCATGTTCATCAGGATGAACGAGAACTCTCCTATCTGGGCGAGGTTCAACCCCACTATCACGGAGAGCCTGAATGGGTACTTCAATATCTGCCCGACGACGACCACGATGAGGGCCTTTACGGCGACGATGGCGATGACAAGCAGCACGACCCAGTGCACCTGGGCGGCGAAGTAGCTCAAATCAAGGAGCATGCCGATCGAGATGAAAAACAGGCTCGAGAAGGTGTCCCTGAACGGGATGACCTCGGCGACTATCTGATTCGAATACTCGGACTCTGATATCGCGAGCCCGGCTATGAACGCGCCGAGCGCGAGCGAGAGGCCGAAGAGCGACGTGAGCCAGGCCGTGCCCAGGCATACGAGGACTATGGTGAGTATGAAGACCTCCCTGTTCCTGAGCTTCACGACCTGGTCGAAGAGCCTGGGCATGAGCCAGACGACCCCGGCGACGATGACGGCAAAGGCAACGAAGGAGACCCCGAGCTTCTTCCCTATTTCGAAGGCGGTGGCCCCGCCGTTGAGGCCTATTGATTGGAGCACCATGACCATGAGCACAACGGCCAGGTCCTGGAATATGAGCACCCCGACAGAGAAGTTGCCCTGCGGCGAGTTGACCTCTCCCTTGTCCGAGAGGAGCTTCAGGACTATGGCGGTGGAAGAAAGGGAGATGATGAAGCCCAGGAACAGGGCTACCGGGAGGCTCTGTCCGAAGACGAGCGCGATGGCAATCACGACGAGGACGGTGAGCCCGACCTGGAACCCGCCGCCCACTATGCCTTCGCGCCTTATGTTGAGGAGCTTTGATATCGAGAACTCGAGGCCGATGGTGAAAAGCAGGAGCACCACTCCTATCTGGGCAAGGGTCTCGACCGTGTGGACGTCAGTGACGAGGCGGAAGCCGTACGGGCCTATGAGCACGCCCGTAAGGAGGAAGCCGACCACAGTGGGCAGGCCGAACCTTGAAAGCAGCATACTGAGAGGCACCGAGACCGCCATCAGGACGACTATATCTCTAAGGAGGGGTATATTTTCCATCAGGTATTTTGGAAGTGACTTCTAAGGGGGACTATTTAAGGCTACCTCTAAAAATTCCTGGCGGGTTCAGGTTTACAACCTGAACCCGAATGATTCGTAGATGGTATTACGAAATTTCGGGTTCAATTTTCAAAATTGAACCCGCTAAAGGGGGACTATTTAGGCTGAGACGCCTCTTTATGCTTTAACTTCCTGATCTCTTCCTCAAGGGCCTCGGTCTGGGCCTCTATCTTCTTTATCTCCTCGATGTGCCTGGTGACCTCGGGCTTCTGCAGGGGGTTTTCCCAGGGCAGCTTGGCCGATTCATAGACGATGCCGCCTATCTCCTTGAAGTGCCTCTCGGCCTCCTTGTGGAGGTTATGGATGTTGAGCCGGAGCTTGCCTATCCGGGCGCTTTCCTTTACAACAGTCCAGCCCTCTTCGACAGCCTTCTTAAGCTCGCTGTTTACATGCTCCCAGAAACCCATTATCCCCCCTTTCCCTTATTCGTTCCAAGGAAAAAAATAAGCCATTTCGGAAGTTTTCACCCCTCCTAATAAATCATCGCCATGCTTTCGTGTCAAGTGGAGTTCTTCTCCCCCTGTAAATCTCCAGTTTGCCATGATTGCGCAACCCCCTGATTACCAAATAGTCTTTGCAATATACACGGCGTTACAGTATACTTTCTTGAAAAACATTTCAAAAAACCTATGGAAAACGTGAAGACAGCGAGGATAATCAACGGCAAGGAAATCGCCGCCCAGGTAAGGGCTGAGCTCAAATCCGATATACAGGCCCTGAAGGAGCGCACCGGCGTTATCCCCGGCCTCACGGTGGTGCTCGTAGGGGAGAACCCGGCCTCTGTCGTATATGTCAGGAACAAGGTCAAGGCCTGCGAAGAGGTCGGCATACGCTCCACCCAGCACAAGCTCCCTGAGACGGCCACCCAGGCAGAGCTTTTAAAGCTCATCAGGGAATTGAACGCCTCGAAGGACGTCCACGGCATACTCGTCCAGCTCCCACTTCCAAAGCAGATTGATGAAGAGGCGATACTGGAAGAGATATCGCCCTCAAAGGACGTCGACGGCTTCCACCCCTACAACATGGGACGCCTCATGATAGGCAACCCCCTGCTGCAGCCATGCACGCCTTTCGGCGTGATGAGGCTCATCGATTCGACCGGCATCGACCTCTCGGGCAAGGAGGCCGTTGTCGTGGGCAGGAGCAACATCGTAGGCAAGCCCATGGCCATGATGCTCTTGCGCAGGAACGCCACGGTGACCATCTGCCATTCAAAGACAAAGGACCTCTCCGAGAGGATTGCCAAGGCCGACGTCGTGGTCGCCGCGGTCGGCAGGGCCGAGTTCGTCAAGGGGGACTGGATAAAGGAAGGCGCCGTTGTGATCGACGTCGGCATAAACCGCACAGCCGAAGGCAGGCTCGTCGGCGACGTCGATTTCGAGGGCGCCTCAGAGCGGGCAGGGTACATAACGCCTGTGCCCGGCGGCGTGGGGCCGATGACAATAGCGATGCTCCTTAAGAACACGGTGGAAGCTGCAAAACGAAGCGTCTAACAGGCTGCTCAAAAAGCTCCATATGCGAGGCCCCGGTTAAATCGGGGAGCGAGGAATGAGGCGTACTCTTTTTGTACGCCGCAGTGACGAGCGACTCGACAAGCAGATATGGACTTTTTCAGCAGCCTTCAAGGGCCCCGCTGAATGATAATCACCAAAAAGAAAGATATAGAGGAGATACTCGCCTCCCTTCAGGGCAAGAAGAGCGTATATCTCTTCGGATGCGACTCCTGCGCCGAGCAGTGCTCCACGGGAGGCGAAAAGGAATTGAAGGAGATGACCCGCCTTCTCGAGGAGGCGGGCATCAGGGTCCTCGGCGCGAATCTCCCGGCTGAGACCTGCTACAGGCAGCTCGTATTGAAGGCCTACAGGGAGGATGAGAACCTCAAGGCGGCCGAAGCCGTTCTCGTGCTCGCCTGCGGCGCCGGCGTACGTACTGTCGCCGACGTAGCCGACGAGAGCCAGCCGGTCCTTCCTACCCTTGACTCGCATTTTCTCGCGACCGTCGAGCGCGTAGGCAGGTTCTTCGAGGGCTGCTCTCTTTGCGGCGAGTGCGTTCTCGCGGCGACAGGCGGCATATGCCCGCACACGGAGTGCCCGAAGTCGCTCTTGAACGGCCCGTGCGGAGGGGTCGCCGACGGCATGTGCGAGGTCAACATCGAGTGCGAGTGCGCATGGGTGCGCATCTACAGGAGGCTTGAGAAGCAGGGACGGCTCAATCTCCTCATGAAGATAGCGGAGCCAAAGGACCACTCTGTCGGGATAAGGCCCCGGAAGGTCCTCCTCAGGGAGCCTGCCCGCCAGGCTGACAGGAAAGAAAAGAAGGGCAATTGACGCGCAAACCGCAGCATTATCAGGCCCGATTCTGGAACAACCTTAACCTCTCATCCGTTCTATTTCTGATGGCGAACTTCCTCAAGACCCTGACATTCCTGCTGCCCCTGCTTCTTTTGGCCTCAGAGGCCGCCGCGGAGCCGCTTACGCTTCCGTTCAGGCAGGGCCTCTCGATGCTCTTCGAGAACAACCTCGAGCTCGGGGTTCAGAGGCTCGCGCCCAGGATAGCCGACGCAAGGGTCATGAGCGCGCAGGGCTTCTTTGACCCGGAGCTGTTCGGCTCGTTCTCGAGGCAGGATACCTCTACCCCGCTTAGCGCCCGTTCGAGCGTCGCGGCCGGGGGCCTGCGGTCGGTCGAGTCCGAGGCATACGAGCTCGACGCCGGACTAACCGGAAGGACCGCGTTCGGAACGGAGTACACGCTGCAGGTGGTCAGCAACTGGACCTCCGATACCTTCAGCGGCTTTGAGTACGAGTACGATTCCTTTACCGGCGTATCCGTGCGCCAGCCGCTCCTTCGCGATTACGGGGGCGCGAATCTTCTGGAAATAAGGCTCGCCAGGAAGGACAGGGAGATATCTGTCCAGCAGACGAGGCGCGTACTCCTTGACGCGGTGTCGGCATACGGAGACGCCTGGTGGGCGCTCGCAGAGGCCAGGGGCGCGCTCGACGTGAGGCTCGAATCGCTCAAATTCGCAGAGGTGCTCCTTGAGGCGAACAGGAAAAAACTCGAGGCCGGGGTAATATCGAGGCTCGACCTCGTGCAGGCCCAGGCCGCGGTCGCTTCGAGAAAAGAGGACGTGCTCATCGCGGAGAGGAGCCTTCAGGCGGCCGAGAGGACATTGAAAGAGCTTATAGCCGATGACGCGTACGCGATAAAGGACAGGCAGATACTCCCCGTGGGCGACAGCGCCCTTAAGCCCATCGGCCAGAGCCTTTCGGAATCTATCGCGCGCGCGATAGATTCAAGGCCCGAGTACATGGAATTGAGGGCCGCTATCGAGAGGAGCAACATAGCGATAGAATACAGGGGCAACCAGGCCTTCCCTGAGCTCGACCTGGAGGCCAGCTACGGCTACAACGGCCTGGGTGACTCCTTCTCGGACTCTTTCAGCTCCTTAAGCGATAACCCGGAATGGAGGCTCGGCCTCTCGTTCAGGTACCCGCTCGGAAACAGGACAGCCAGGGCGGAGCTCGAGGCAGCGAGGCTCGAGGCCCTGCAGTCGAGGATAAGATTGAAGCGCCTCGAGCAGGAGATAGTCCTGAGGCTCGACGAGAGCATGAAGGAGGTCGCAACGGGCTCTAAGAGGCTCGATGCGGCCGAGGACGCTGTCCGGCTCGCGATCGAGACGCTCTCGGCAGAGGAGAAGAAGCTCGACGCAGGACGCTCCACCACATTCAACGTCCTGAGGATACAGGACGACCTGCTGCAGGCCCGGCTCAAGAGGCTGGACGCCGTCTCCGGCTACAACACCGCGCTCCTCCGGTTCTACAGGGAAAAGGGCACGCTCCTCGAGGAGCTGGGCATAAACTTGATGGACATATCAGAGGCGAGATGAAAAAGAAGATAATAGCGTTCGTGATCGCGGCTGCCGTAGCCGCCGGGGTGGCTTTTTACGCCCTTAGCGGCAGTGAGACGCCCGAGGCCGAGCCCATAAAAACGGCGAAGGTGACCAAGGGCTCACTCAGGCTCGAGGCAATGGCAAACGGCATCGTGACCCCGGACGTCGAGGTCATAGTCAAGAGCAAGGCGGGCGGCGAGATAATCGACTTCCCCTATAACGAAGGCGACGTCGTCAGGAAGGGCGAGGTCATCGTAAGGCTCGACCCTGAAACAGAGCAGGCAAGGGCAAAGCAGGCCGAGGCGACACTCCTAATGACAGAGGCCCGCCTTGAGAAGGCCAGGATTGCCCGCAAGGACGCCCAGGTAAAGCTCGGGCGCCAGAAGAAGCTATTCGAGGACGGCATAATATCGAGGCAGGAGCTCGAGGACGCCGAGATAGGCTACGAGAAGGCCGGGACAGACGTAAAGCTCTCTCAGGCGGAGCTCATGCAGTCAAGGGAGGCCCTGAACGAGGCCAACAAGAGGCTCGCCGACACCAGGATAACGGCCCCGTTCACCGGCACGATATTGAAAAAATTCGTGGACAGGGGCCAGGTCATATCATCCACCCTCTCGTCAGCCTCCGAGGGCACGCAGATATTCAGCATGGCAAACCTCGACAATATATTTGTCACGGCCCACGTCGACGAGGTGGACATATCGAGGATAGCGCCGGGACAGGCCGCCATCGTCAAGGCTGACTCCCTTCCCGGCAGGGAGTTCTCCGCTCAAGTCGAGCGCGTGGCGCCAAAGGGCAGGATAGATATGACGGTCACCATATTCGACGTTGTCGTGAGGGTGACCGACGGCGAAAAGGCGCTCCTGAAGCCCGGCATGTCGGCTGACGTGAGCATAACCACGAGCGTGAAGGAGGACGTGCTCCTTGTGCCGAGGGACGCCGTGAAGACCAGGGACGACAAGTTGACCGGCGTCTACGTCATGAAGGCCGGGGCGCCCGAGTTCGTCGAGGCCTCGTTCGGAGAGACCGACGGCGAGAGGACCGAAGTAAAATCGGGCGTAGCCGAGGGCGCCGAGGTGGTGACCTCGTCCGTTGCGCCGAAGAAGAACAACGCGAAGAGACGGTTATTCTTCTAATTGAACGGTCATTGCGAGGGACGCAAGTCCCGAAGCAATCTCAGGTACTCACGCATTGAATACTGAGATTGCCACGTCGCTTCGCTCCTCGCAATGACAGACGTAGCCTTGAATTACTCATGCGAAGATTAGTGGAACAATAATGATTGAACTTCGCGCTATTACAAAAAAATACAAGATCGGCCACGAGCTTGTCGAGGCGCTCTCCTCGATCGACCTTGAGATCAAGAGTGGCGAGTTCGTCGCGGTCATGGGCCCCTCCGGCAGCGGCAAATCCTCTCTCATGAACATCATAGGCTGCCTCGACAGGCCGACAAGCGGGGCCTATACGCTCAACGGCACGCGGGTCGAGGAGATGGACGACAACGGACTCGCGGCCGTGCGCAACAGGAACATCGGCTTCGTATTCCAGAGCTTCAACCTCCTCGCCAGGCATACGGCCCTTGAGAACGTCGAGCTGCCGCTCTTCTACGCCGGCGTGGACGACGCCAGGCCCGCCGCGATGCAGGCCTTGAAGGAGGTCGGCCTCGAGAAGAGGGTGACCCACAAACCCAACGAGCTCTCCGGAGGCGAGAGGCAGCGGGTGGCCATAGCGCGCGCCATTGTCCTTAACCCTCCGCTGATACTCGCTGACGAGCCCACGGGAAATCTCGATACGCGCACTGGCGTTGAGATAATGGAGATGTTCAAGGGCCTGCACAGCCACGGCACGACCATCGTCATGGTCACGCACGAGAAGGACATAGCGGCCCACGCGCACAGGATTGTCACGATGCGTGACGGGAAGGTGCTCTCAGGGGCATGAAAAGAGAATCGAATCTTACGCACGCTTTTGAGGAGAGGCCTTTTGCGCGCTGCCGCGCTTTTTTGGGTACAGGGCTCGGCTCGCTGTCCGCCCCCTTCCTCCTCGCTCGCCACTTATGTCACTCGGCCTGCGGCCTCGCTCCTGCTGCCTCGGCTCGCTCGCCCTTCCCCCGACCTTATGCTCGCTACGCCCTGTACCCTGGTATTTTAGAAACAAAACCGTTACCTTTATGAATAGGTAATCCCATGCTCTTTCTCCAGATAATCCGAACGGCCTTCAGGGGCATACTCGCCAACAAGATGAGGACCTCGCTCACCATGCTCGGCATCATAATAGGCGTCGGCTCCATCATAGCCATGCTCTCCATCGGCGAGGGCGCGAAGATGCAGGTGATGGAGTCCATATCGCGCTTCGGAACAAACCTCCTTCGCGTCAGGCCCGGGGCCGCCCGCCTCGGCCATATAAGGACGAGCAACGTCGAGACCCTTACCATCAGGGACGCGGAGGCTATCTCCCGAGAGGTGCCCGGCATAAGGCGCATCGCCCCGGCCGTGGCCCGCTCAGGCCAGGCCAAGTTCGCCAACAGGAACGCGACGACCATGATCACCGGCACAACCCCCGAATATCTCGAAATAAATAATTTTCAGGTTGCGGACGGGCGGTTTTTCGATGAGACTGATATTAAGCTCGTGAAACGCGTGGCTGCCATAGGCAGTACCGTGAGAAAGGACCTCTTCGGCGAGAGCCCTGCCCTGGGCGAGGAGATAAAGATACAGGGGCAGACCTTCACGATAATAGCGGTGATGGCGGAGAAGGGGCAGAGCACCTTCGCTGACCCGGACGACCAGATATTCATCCCCATCTCCACTTCCCAGCGCAGGCTCTTCTACCAGGAGCACATAAACGACATAAACATCCAGGTCGAGGACGCCTCGCGCATCCCGGCAGTAAAGGACGGGGTCGAGCGCGTGCTGAGAGAGCGCCACAGGATGGCACCGGACGCCGAATCCGACTTCACCATCAGGGACTTCACCGAGATGGTAAAGACCTGGCAGGAGACATCCCGGACCTTCACGGTGCTCCTCTCCGGGATAGCAGCGGTCTCGCTCCTCGTCGGCGGCATAGGCGTCATGAACATAATGCTCGTCTCAGTCACCGAGCGGACAAAGGAGATAGGCATAAGGATGGCCGTGGGCGCGAGGCGAAAAGACATACTCGGGCAGTTCCTCATCGAGGCGCTGGTCATAACCGTCTCGGGCGGCGTAATCGGCATAATGACCGGCACGTCGATAGCCGTGCTCCTTTCGCGCTTCGGCCAGTGGGATACCGTAATAACGTTATGGTCCATCATGCTGGGCTTTTTCTTCTCCGCGCTCGTGGGCCTCGTATTCGGCATCTACCCGGCCCGCAAGGCCTCGCTCCTGGACCCGATAGAGGCATTGAGATATGAGTAGGGCGATAAAGCCAAAAGCAAAAAAGGCAAAGACGGCCTTCGTCTACTCCGACAGGTTCGGGGCCTATTACTACGGCATAGACCACCCCATGAAGCCTGTGAGGCTCAGGCTCGCCTGCGAGCTCATGGAGGAGATGGGGCTTGCCGGCCTGCCTGATTCCAGGAGGGTCGAGGCCAGGCCCGCCGCCGAATCGGACCTGCTCCTCTTCCATACGCCGGAGTACGTCAGGGTATTGAAGGAGGCCAACACCGGCATCATCCCCGTGAACGGCTCGCAGCACGGCCTTGGCTACTCCGACAACCCGGTCTTCAAGGGCGTATACGAGTGGTCGGCGCTTTGCGCCGGCGCCTCTCTCCAGGCTTCCGAGCTCGTTGCCGAGGGCAAGGCTGACATCGCCTTCAACATAGCCGGAGGACTCCACCATGCCATGCCCAACAGGGCCTCGGGCTTCTGCTACATAAACGACGCCGCTGTCGCGATAAAGTACCTCGTAAGCCTCGGGAAACGGGTCGCCTACGTGGACATTGACGCACACCACGGCGACGGGGTCGAGTTCGCCTTCTATGACACGGACAGGGTCCTCACCGTCTCTCTGCACGAGAGCGGCCAGTGGCTCTTCCCGGGCACCGGCTCAGTTACCGACGTCGGCATAAACGCCGGAAAGGGCTTCTCGGTAAACATGCCCCTGCCCCCTTCCACAGGGGATGAGCTGTACCTCAAGGTCTTCGAAGAGGTCGTCCCGCGCTTCCTCGACGAGTTCCAGCCTGATATCATGGTCACGCAGCTCGGGGTCGACTCCTTTGAGACAGACCCTATCACGCACTTGAGCCTTACGACCAACAGCTTTGAACGGATGATAGAGAGGTTCCGGTCCTTCGGCCTGCCCTGGGTCGCGCTCGGGGGCGGCGGATATGACCTCAGCAACGTCGCCAGGGCATGGACCCTTGCCTGGGCCATAATGAACGGCCAGAGCGCGCCGAACGTCATCCCCGCCGCGTTCATCAGGAAAAACGGCGACATCTTCAGGAACGGCTTTCTGCGGGACATCCCCATAGCCCCCTTCACGCTCCGGGACGAGGAGATGAAGACCCTCGAGGCCGACCTCTACTACCTCATCAATACCGTATTCCCCCTCATGAGAGAGGCAAAGGAAAAGCAGGCATGAGAGGCCTTGACTGAGGGCCTCAAAACTGATAGCCTGTCCTGGTGTTTTTTTGCCTCTAACCTCTGAAATAACTTAACAAAACAGATGATCATCGGCGTACCCAGAGAGATAAAGGACAACGAGTACCGCGTAGGCCTGGTGCCCGGAGCCGTAAGGACGTTGACAGAGGGCGGGCACACGGTCCTTGTCGAGAAGGGCGCGGGACTCGGGAGCTCCATTACCGACGACGAGTACATAAGCGCCGGGGCTGAAGTTTCGACCTCTGCCGAAGGGGTCTACTCCGCGGCAGACCTCATCGTAAAGGTAAAGGAGCCCAGGCCCGAGGAGTACAGATTCCTGAGGCCGGGCCTCTCTATCTTCACCTTCTTTCACCTCGCGGCAGACCCTTCCCTCGCCATTGAGCTCATAAGGAAGAACGTAACGGCCCTGGCCTACGAGACGCTCGAGCTCGAGGACAGGAGCCTGCCCATACTCGCGCCGATGAGCGAGGTGGCCGGACGCCTCTCAGTTCAGGCAGGGGCCTATCACCTGTTGAGGTCCCACGGCGGCAGGGGAGTGCTCCTCGGCGGCGTGCCGGGCGTAGAGGCCGGAACAGTCGCCATCCTGGGCTGCGGCGTCGTCGGCGTTAACGCGGCGAGGATTGCCGTGGGACTTGGCGCCGCCGTAATCATGCTCGACAAGAGCGTCGCGAGGCTTAAATCAGTCGACGACCTCTTCGGAGGAAGGGTGCAGACCCTCTATTCCAATTCCCACAACATCGAAAAATGCCTCAAGGGATGCGACCTTCTCGTAGGCGCTGTCCATGTACCGGGCTTGAGGACGCCCAAGCTCGTGAAAAGGGAGATGTTAGGGCTCATGAAAAAGGGCTCGGTCATAGTGGACGTCTCCGTCGACCAGGGCGGCTGCATAGAGACGATAAGGCCCACGACCCACTCGAACCCTGTCTACGAGGTGGACGGCGTAATACATTACGGTGTTGCCAACATGCCGGGTGCAGTGCCGAGGACATCGACCTTTGCCCTCACCAACGCCTCGTCGCAGTACGTGCTTATGCTCGCCGACCTCGGGGTCAAAAAGGCGGTAGAGGCTTCCATGCCCTTGAAGAAGGCCGTCAACATAATGGACGGCAAGGTCGTGAACAGGAACGTGGCCGACTCCCTCGGCAGGCCATATGACGAGCTTGGCCTGGCAGTGAAGCTCTGATCCGTTTTAAGAAGGCGCCCCCTATCCCCGTTTACAGCTTAAACCCCCTGAAAATCCGTGGTTTTCCCTTGACTCACTCCCCCAAATAAGTTATTTTTTAACATTGCTCTTTTCAGGCCCTTTAAGGGGAAAATGCCCGTTATACCGGGCATTTTTCAGGGCCTGCCTTCAAAAAATCTGCAGGGGAACTATTGGTGGAAGACAGGAGCGTCGAATTTCAGCAGCGCCTCGCCAAGCTCGGACAGTTAAAGGACTCTGGCGTAGACCCGTACCCTAACGACTTCAAGCCCTCTGCGACAGCGGCGGCGGTCACGGAGAAATACGGCCCGCTCGCGCCCGAGGAGCTCGAGAGCCGCAAGGGAGAGAGCGTATCCATTGCGGGCCGCATAATGGCCAAGAGGGACTTTGGCAAGGCCTCTTTCGTGCACATCCAGGACAGGACGGGCCGCATACAGGCCTACATGAAAAAGGACATCCTCGGGGAGGCGGCCTACAACACCTTCAAGCTCTGCGACATGGGAGACATCATAGGCATCGAGGGCCATCTCTTCAGGACAAAGACCGGCGAGCTCACCATAGAGGCGACCTCTTTGCGCCTTCTCGCAAAGGGGCTCCATCCGCTGCCCGAGAAGTGGCACGGCCTCTCGGACGTCGAGGCCAGGTACAGGCAGAGGTACCTTGATCTCATGGTAAACCCCGAGGTCAAGGAGGTCTTCGTAAAGAGGTCGCGCATAATAAAGTTCATAAGGGACTTCCTCGCGGGCCGGGACTTCATGGAGGTGGAGACACCGATGCTCCAGCCCATCCCTGGCGGCGCCACGGCAAAGCCCTTCAAGACGTACCATAACGCCCTCCAGATGGAGCTCTACATGAGGATAGCCCCCGAGCTCTATCTCAAAAGGCTCATCGTCGCCGGCCTCGAGCGCGTATTCGAGATAAACAGGAACTTCAGGAACGAGGGCATCTCCACGCGGCACAACCCGGAGTTCACGATGTTAGAATTCTACCTCGCCTACGCTACATTCGACGACCTCATGGATCTTACGGAAGAGATGCTCTCTTCCCTTGTAAGAGAGCTCGCGGGCTCAATGAAGATAAGCTACCAGGGGGCTGAAGTTGACTTCACCCCGCCCTGGACGAGGATATCGGTTCGGGATGCCATACTCAAATATTCCGACGCCTCAGAGGACATATTCTCTGACAAGGACAAGGCAATCCTCTTCTCGAAGAAGCTCGGCTTGAAGGTCCCCGAGGGTCTCAGCCACGGCAAGGTCTTGACCGAGATATTCGAGGCCGTGGCAGAGCCCAGGTTCATGCAGCCTACTTTCGTAACGCATTACCCCCTGGACGTCTCCCCGCTCTCGAGGAAGAACGCCGAAGACCCGTCGATAGTCGACAGGTTCGAGCTCCTGGTGGCAGGCAGGGAGATAGCGAACGCATTCTCCGAGCTAAACGACCCAATAGACCAGAGAGAGAGGTTCTTAAACCAGTTGAAGGAAAAGGCGGCAGGGGACGCCGAGGCCCACGAGATGGACGAGGATTTTGTCCGCGCGCTCGAGTACGGCATGCCCCCGACGGCCGGAGAGGGCATCGGCATAGACAGGCTCGTAATGCTCCTTACGGATGCGCCTTCCATACGGGACGTCATCCTCTTCCCCCAGCTCAAGAAAGCGGCATCGCAGTCTTCAACGCCGTCGGCAGCGGGCGAGAACGCATGACCGGGTCTCCCCTTTCAGCGGCGTTTTAACTCAACAAGAGCCGGGACGATTCCCCGGACAGGAGCTTGCCTCAAAAGATGTCATACGAACTATTCATAGGGCTCAGGTACTTGAAGGCCAAGAGAAAGCAGACCTTCATATCGGTCATCACCTTCATTTCCATCCTCGGCATAACGGTCGGAGTGACGGCCCTAATCATAGTCCTCTCAGTCATGACCGGCTTTGAGGAGAACCTCCGCGAGAAGATACTCGGGATAAACGCCAACGTCGTCATAACCGAGCTCGGCGCGCCCATGTCCGGCTACAGGGAGGTTGCCGAGCGGGTCAGCCGGATGGAGGGGGTGGTGGCCGCGGCGCCGTTCACCTACAACCAGGCGATGATATCCTCCTCGGGCGGCGTCACCGGCGCGGTCATAAGGGGCCTTGACATGGCCTCTATCAAGGGCGTCACCGTGCTCCCGGATAAGATGAAGGAGGGCTCCCTCGAGGGCCTCAAGCCCCGCATAGGCACAGAGGGCGGCCCAGGCATAGTCATCGGCAGGGAGCTTGCCAGGAACATGGGGATAACCATAGGCGATACCCTTAACGTCATCTCGCCGATGGGCACCTCGACCCCCGCGGGCCCCGTGCCCAGGATGGCCGCGTTCAAGGTGGCGGGCATATTCGAGCTCGGGATGTACGAGTACGACTCTTCCCTGGCCTTCATCTCCCTTGAGAACGCGCAGGCCTTCTTCCGCATGGGCGACGCCGTCTCCGGCGTGGAGGTCAAGATAAGGGACATCTACAAGGCCGAGGAGGCCGCGGACGCCATCATGATGGAGATAAAGGGCCCATACTGGACCCGCACATGGATGGAGATGAACAGGAACCTCTTCTCGGCCCTTCGCCTCGAGAAGGTCGCCATGTTCATCATACTCACGCTCATAATCCTGGTCGCGGCATTGAACATCATAAGCACGCTCATAATGGTCGTAATGGAGAAGGGCAAGGACATAGCGATATTGAAGAGCCTCGGCGCGACCTCCGGGAGCATAATGAAGATATTCATGATAGAGGGCCTTGTAATAGGCGTGACCGGGACCGTGCTCGGCACGGCCCTCGGCCTTGCCGCGGCGTTGAACCTTGAGAGGATAATCCAGTTCATAGAAGAGGTCTTCAACTTCAAGGTGCTGCCGCCCTCTATCTATTACATAGACAAGTTCCCCTCGAAGGTCGAGCCGATGATGGTTGTAGCCATTGCGCTTATCTCCATAGGCATCAGCTTCGCCGCAACGCTCTACCCCTCATGGCAGGCCTCGCGCTTCGACCCTGTAGAGGGCCTGAGGTACGAATAAGATAGAGATGGAACTCATCAGGACAACCGGGCTCAAGAAGACCTACGGGGACGCCGGGAAGAGGGTAGAGGTGCTGCGCGGCATAGACATGGTCCTTGAGAAGGGCTCTACCGCCGCGGTCGTCGGGGCCTCTGGCGTGGGCAAGTCCACGTTCCTCAATATACTGGGCGCCCTCGACAGGCCGACCTCGGGCGAGGTCTTCTACAACGGCGAGCCGATATTCAGGTACGACGAAAGGAAGCTCGCCGCGTTCAGGAACAGGTACGTGGGTTTCGTCTTCCAGTTCCACCACCTGCTCCCCGAGTTCACGGCGCTTGAGAACGTGATGCTCCCGCTGCTCATAGGCAACGGGGACTTCAATACGGCTAAGGGCAAGGCGGCGCGCCTGCTGGCCGAGGTGGGCCTGGAGGCCCGTCTCAACCACAAGCCCGGCGAGCTCTCGGGAGGAGAGCAGCAGAGGACGGCAATAGTCCGCGCCATCATACAGGAGCCGGAGGTGCTCCTCGCCGACGAGCCCACCGGCAACCTCGACACAAAGACCGGCGCGGAGGTCTTCGACCTTATCCTCGAGCTCAACCGCTCGAGGAAGACCACGATGGTGATAGTGACCCATAACGAGGCGCTCGCCTCGAGGCTCGGCAAGACCATAAGGATGGTTGACGGGTATATCCGGGAAGAATAGCCACAAGCATCTGAAGCCTTTAATTGTTTTAGCAGGCTGCCTCTAAAAATTAGGATTTTTTTCTGAGGTCAAGGAAGGGTGAAAATAAAAAGCGCAGCATATGTAGTATATATGTGAGCATTTTTATTTTCGCCCTGACACGGAGATCAGGAAAAATAACAATTTTTAGAGGCAGCCTGACGACCTTGCTCTGGAAGGTACCGCTCTTGTCCGTTGTACGCTCTTTGCTACTACTGATCGTTCTGCTCCTGCCGGCCTCCGCCATGGCCGCGGAGATAAAGGCGCTTGTCCTGCCGTTCGACATGCACGCCGCCTCCGATATTTCGGGTCTGAGGAGGGGCATCATGGAGGCTGTCGCCTCTTCCCTCGAGGATAACGGCGTAGAGGCTGTAGGCATAGAAGAGATCAGGCGGATGATGCTCGAAGAGAAGGTCGCCGTCTTCAACGAGGAGGCCGCCTTCCTTCTCGGGGAGCGCGTAAAGGCCGACTTCGCCGTGCTGGGGGCCGTGACAAAGGCCGGAAGGACCACGAACGCCGACTGGCGCATACTTGACCTTAAGGACAAGAGCGTCAAGGCCTTCTTCTATGAAAGCTCGGAGTCCGACGCTGAGCTCCTGCGCCAGATAAGGGCGAAGGCCGCCAGCATGGCCGCGGAGATGGCGGCGGCCCTGAGGGAGAGGCCGGCCCAGAGGACCGGGACCATCGACAGGGTCGCGGTATCCGGCAACAGGAGGGTCGACACCGAGGCCATAGCGAAGAAGATATCGAGCAAAGAGGGCGGGCCCTTCTCCTCGGACACGGTGAAAGAGGACATAAGGGCGATATACGCGACAGGCTACTTCGACGACGTCTCCGCCTCGCTCGGCGAGACCGCCTCAGGGAGGGTGCTCACCTTCACGGTGAAGGAGCTTCCCTTCATAAGGCGCATCGAGTTCAGGGGCAACAGCAACATAAAGGAAGACCGCCTATCCGACGCGGTCACCCTCAAGACCAACAGGGTCCTTGACAGGGTGGTCATGGCGGAGAACGCGGAGAAGATAAAGGCGCTCTACGAGGACGAGGGCTACTATCTCGCGAAGGTAAACCCCGCGATCGAATCAGACGGGACGGACGCCACGGTGGTCTTCAAGATAGAGGAGGGCCCCGAGGTAAAGGTCAAGCGGATAACGATAATCGGCAACAAGGCCTTCTCCGGGGACGATCTCAAGGACCTCATGAACACCGAGGAGGTCGGCTTTTTCACGGCCCTTACAAAGTCCGGGAAGTTCAACGAGTACATATACCAGAACGACCTGGCCATCATAATGGGCCATTACTTCGACAACGGCTACATTAACGCCGACGTGCTCGATTCTCGCGTGCTCCTCGGCGAGGACAAGCGCTGGTTCTATATCACCATAGCCCTCGCCGAGGGAGAGCGGCACATGATAGGCAAGCTCGACGTCAGCGGAGACGCCGACCTCCTCGCCTCAAAGGAAGAGCTCCTTGAGAAGCTCAAGGTCGAGGGGGGCGAGGTCTTCAGCCGCATGAAGCTCGCGCAGGGCGTCGAGGCCATAAGGGACTTCTACGGCGACAAGGGCTACGCGTACGCCGAGGTGAAGCCGGTCACGAAGGTAAACCCGGACAAGACCATCGACATCACGATAGACGTGAAGAAGTACGACCTTGTCTACATCGAGAAGGTCGACATCAACGGCAACGTGAGGACAAGGGACAAGGTCATAAGAAGGGAAGTGGAGCTCGGCGAGGGCGACCTCTACTCCTCGAGCGAGCTCAAGAGGTCCCGCGGCAATCTTAAAAGGCTCGGCTACTTCGAGGACGTGCAGATAACCGAGACGAGGGGCTCATCGAGCGACAGGATAAACCTGGGCGTAGGCGTCCGGGAGAGGCCCACCGGCTCCATCTCGCTCGGCCTCGGCTACAGCTCGGTCGACAAGGTCATAGGCACGGCCTCGGTGTCGCAGTCGAACTTCATGGGCACGGGATTGAAGCTCGACCTCTCCGGGACCGTGAGCGCCACGAGCTCCCGCTACGTATTAGGGATAACCGAGCCCTGGCTCTTCGACAGGCCCATATCGGCCGGCTTCGACCTCTACAACACCGAGAGGGAGTACCCGGACTTCAACCTGAGGAAGCAGGGCTTTGACCTGCGCTTGGGCTTCCCCCTGACAAAGCGCTACACCAGGGCCTATATCACCTACAAGCTCGAGGAGGTCGACATAACCGACGTCGAGGCCGGGGCCTCGACCCTCATAAAGGACCAGGAGGGCACGAGCACCGAGAGCAGCGTGAGGCTGCAGGTGCGCAGGGACACCAGGAACGACGCCTTCTTCCCGTCCGAGGGTTCGGTTATAAACCTCACTACCGAGTTCGCGGGCGGCCCGCTCGGGGGCACGAGCTACTTCATCAAGTACGAGGCCGACGCCGTCAAGTTCTTCCCCATGCCCTGGAATACGGTCTTCTCGATACACGGCGCCGCCGGCTACGTGCACGGCTACGACGGAAAATTCCCGCCGATATACGAGCGCTACTTCCTGGGCGGCATCAACAGCGTGCGCGGCTTCGAGACCAGGTCCATAAGCCCCAAGGACCCGGCCACCGGCGACCTCATCGGCGGCAGCTCGATGGTCGTCGTGAACGCGGAATACATATTCCCGCTCTTCCCGGAGCAGAACATAAGGGGACTGGTCTTCTTCGACGCGGGCAACTCGTACAGGGGCAGGGACGAGGTCGAGGCCTTCAGGTTCAAGACCTCTCTCGGAGGCGGGATAAGGTGGTTCTCGCCGCTGGGCCCGATAAGGATAGAGGTCGGCTTCAACCTCGACCCCAAGGAAGAGGAGAGCGGCTCTGAATGGGACTTCGCCATAGGCACCCTGTTTTAGGCGATGCTGTCTGGTACGGTCCGTTTGAAAATGTCCACTACGCCTGCAGAGGCATATTTTATCAAGGAGAATAAGATGAAGATGACGAGGATATTGAGCGCGTTTATGGTGATCGCTTTCGCTTTGTTCGTATCTGGCCCGGCCGCGGCCGCGGAGCTGAAGATAGGCATCGTCGACCTGCAGAAGGCCCTGAACATGTGCGACGCTGGCAAGAAGGCCAAGGAAGATATAAAGCAGGAGGCCGAGAAGCTCGAAGGCGAGCTCAACAAGGAGCAGGAGTCGCTTAAGAAGCTCAAGGGCGAGCTGGAAAAGAACAGCAGCGTCTGGAACGCGGCTACCAAGGAAGCGAAGGAAAAGGAGTTCAGGGGAAGGACTGCGGAGTTCCAGAAGAAGTTCATGGAGTACGGCGAGCAGCTGAACAAGAGAAAGCAGGAGACGGAAGCGAGGATAATAGCGGACCTGCGCGACATAGTCGTGGAGATTGCGAAGAAGAAGGGCATGACCTTTGTATTCGAGAGGTCTATCGGCGGAGTCGTCTATTCACCCAAGGATGTTGACGTCACCGACGAGGTCATAAAGGCCCACAACAGCAGGAAGAAGTAAGGACATGCCAGGCAAGAGCCTTAAAGAGCTCGCCGCGATAGTGGAAGGGATAGTTCACGGCGACGAGGCCGCTGTGATAACCGGGGCCGCGCCCATCGAGGACGCCAGCCCCGGGGATATAACGTTCGCGGCCGACAGGAAGTACTTCGGCCTCCTCTCGACAACGCGCGCCTCGGCCGCGGTCGTGCCCGAGGGGGCGGACAGCGCGCCGGGCTCCCTTAACCTTATCGTGGTAAAAAACCCTCAGCTCGCCTTCGCCAGGATAGTCGAGGTACTCAGGCCCCTGGAGCTGCCCGGCCCTGGCGTGCATCCGAAGGCAGAGGTCCACCACAGCGCGCGCCTTGGTAGTGACGTCTCGGTGCAGGCCTTCTCGGTCATAGAAGAGGGCGCCGTTGTCGGAGAGCGCACGGTCATATTCCCCGGCGTATACATCGGCAAGGGAGCCGCTATAGGCTCGGACTGCGTCATCTATCCCGGCGTCTCCATAAGGGAGGGCTGTATCCTGGGGGACAGGGTCATGATACACAGCAACGCCGTCATAGGGAGCGACGGCTTCGGCTACGCGCGGGACTCTGTAAGGTACGTAAAGGTCCCGCAGAGGGGCATCGTCAGGATAGGCGACGACGTGGAGATAGGCGCCTCGGCGGCCATAGACAGGGCGGCCTTGGGCGAAACCTCGATAGGCAGGGGCACCAAGATAGACAACCTCGTACATATAGCCCATAACGTGAGGATCGGCGAGGACTCGGCGCTGGCGGCGCAGACCGGCATAGCCGGTTCCACGAAAATAGGCAGCAGGACCCAGTTCGGCGGCCAGGTTGGCGTGTCAGGCCACCTGAACGTCGGCGACGACGTGGGCATAGGCGCGAAATCCGGCGTCGTGCAGGACGTGCCCTCGAAGAGCGTCTGCTCCGGCATACCCGCCATACCGCACATGGACTGGCTGAAGGCCCAGAATATCTACGCGAAGCTCCCGGAGCTCAAGAAGAAGATAGCCGAGCTCGAGAGAAGGCTTGCTGAGATAGAAATCAGGGCGGACCTTAAAAATAAGGGGAAACTATGACCGAGACGCATGGACAGACCGCAAAAGGAGGCGCCGTGACTATCGATATAAAGGAGATAATGAACATCCTCCCTCACCGCTATCCCTTCCTGCTCATAGACAGGATACTGGAGCTCGACCCGGGCAAAAGGGCGAGGGGCCTTAAGAACGTCACCATAAACGAGCCCTTCTTCAACGGCCACTTCCCCGGACACCCCATAATGCCCGGCGTCCTCCTGGTCGAGGCGATGGCCCAGGTCGGCGGGGTGCTGGCCTTCAAGTCCGCCGACGTCACAAACAAGGTCGTCTACTTCATGGGCATAGACAAGGCCCGGTTCAGAAAGCCGGTCCTCCCGGGCGACGCCGTAGAGTTCGAGCTGAACGTGACCAGGAGCAGGGGCACCATCTGGGCCTTCAAGGGAGAGGCCTTTGTGGCTGGCAGCCTTGTGGCCGAGGCCGAGCTCCTGGCCACCATAGTGGAAAAGTAGCAATAACAAGCGAGGAAGACTATTCGATATGAGCAAGACAGCGGCAGTAAAGGAAGTAATGATTGACCCCACGGCGTACGTCCACCCCACGGCGGAGCTCGACTCCGGCGTCGAGGTAGGCCCTTTCACCGTCATAGGCGAAGGCGTGCGCATAGGAGCGGACACGAAGATAAGCTCGCACGTGGTCATTGACAAGTGGACGACCATCGGCAGGAACAACACGATATTCCAGTTCGTCTCAATAGGCGCGGCCCCGCAGGACCTGGGCTACAAGGGTGAAAAGACCGAGACCATCATAGGCGACAACAACAACATCCGCGAGTTCGTCACCATTCACAGGGCGACGACCAAGGAGAAGCTCGCGACCGTCTGCGGCTCCAACAACCTCTTCATGAACTACGTGCACATAGCCCATGACTGCGAGATCGGCAACAATATCATCATGGCCAACTCCGCTACCCTCGGCGGCCACGTGAAGATAGACGGCAACGCGATAGTCGGCGGCCTCGTGGCCGTGCACCAGCACGTGCGCATAGGCGCCTACTGCATCATAGGCGGCGCCTCTGCCGTGAGCAAGGACATCCCCCCCTACGTCATGGCCGTGGGCAACAGGGCCAGGGTCTACAGATTGAATTCCGTCGGCATCAGGAGGCAGGGCTTCTCAAAGGCCGAGCTCGACGAGATAAAGCAGTCCTATAACATCGTATTCAGGTCATCCCTCTCCATATCCGAGGCGGTCGAAAGGCTCGGCAGGGAGCTTCCGGGCTCTGTCCACGCGAAGAGGTTCATGGACTTCCTGCGGGGCTCCAAGAGGGGCATAGCGCGCGAAAGGACGAAGAGAAAAGGTGAGCTCCAGGACGAAGATTAGGGCGGCCGTAATAGGCGTCGGCTACCTCGGCAGGTTCCACGCGCAAAAGTACGCGATGATGGAGGACGTCGAGCTCGTGGGCGTCGTTGACGCCGACCTCTCCCGCGCCGGGGCTGTCGCCGAAGAGGTCAAGACCCGGGCCTTCAAAGACCCGGCGGCCCTCTACGGCCTCGTCGACGCCGTAAGCATAGCAACCCCCACCGAGCACCATTACAGGCTCGGCATGGACTTCCTCTCGCGGGGCGTCCACGTCATGATGGAAAAACCCGTCACCGCCGTCTCAGGAGAGGCGCGCTCGCTCGTAAAAGAGGCAGCGGCCTCAAAGGCCCTCCTCCAGGTCGGCCACCTCGAGCGCTTCAACGGCGCCATGCTCGCGCTGGAAGGCCGGATAAAAGACCCCCTCTACATAGAGGCCGTGAGGACCTCGCCCTTCCCGAACAGGTCCACCGACGTCGACGTCATACTCGACGTGATGATACACGACATCGACCTCGTGCTCTCCATAGCGCGTTCAGAGCCCGTTAAAGTGGAGGCCGTGGCAATCCCGGTCGTCTCGAACGGCAAGGCCGACTTCGCCAACGCCAGAGTCACCTTCAAGAGCGGCTGCGTGGCGAACATAACCGCGAGCAGGGTCTCAAAGGAACGCGTCCGCAAGATAAACGTCGTACAGCCCGACGCCATGATAACCATAGACTACGCGGCCCAGGGCCTCACAATCACCAGGACGGTGCCGGGCAGCCCGGTCGCCGCCCAGGTGGACGACAGCATAACCGTCGAAAAAAAAGACTCGCTCTTGGAAGAGCTCAAGAGCTTCATCAACGCGATAAAAACCGGCAAAGAACCAGTCGTCTCAGGCACAGACGGCATGGCTGCCCTTGAACTGGCTGAACAGATACAATCAGCCGCTAACGTATAGGGGTATGCAGGGAGCTTTCTGGGGGAGACTTTCTGTAGAAAGTTTCCCCCAGACCCCCTTCAAAGACTTTTAGTTCCCGTCCAGACCCCCAGGCACTACAGGGGGTCTGGACGGGAAGAACTGAAAGTTTTTGGAGAGAGCTTGAGAGAACCTTTTTACAAAAAGGTTCTCTCAAAAATCCCCTTTCATACCAACCCCCGAATGGATAAAAGCATACTCATTATAAGCGGAGAGGAATCCGGCGACCTTCACGGCGCGACGCTCATAAGGGCGTTGAAGAAGCTCATCCCGGGGCTCAACGTTGCCGGCATGGGCGGCTGGAGGATGAAGGAAGAGGGCATGGTGGGCCTCGATTCAAAGGAGGTCTCCGTGGTTGGGGTCGTCGAGGTGCTCTCCAGGCTCCCGCGGATACTGAAGTCAATGGGCGCGCTCAAGCGCCAGATGAGGGGCGAGCGTTTTGACGCGGTGGTGCTCATCGACTTTCCTGATTTCAACCTCAGCATCGCGAAGGAGGCCCAGAGGCTCGGCATCCCGGTCATATATTATATAAGCCCGCAGGTCTGGGCCTGGAGAAAGGGCCGGGTCGGCAAGATCGCGCGCCTGGTGAACAGGATGCTGGTCGTCTTCCCGTTCGAGTATTATATATACAAGAAGGCCGGTGTCGACGTCGAGTACGTGGGGCACCCGCTCGCGGACACTGCCCGGTGCGACCTTACGCAAGACGAGGCCAGGTCATTGCTCGGCCTATCCCCGGAGGATAAGGTCATAGCCCTTCTCCCGGGCAGCCGCGCCGGCGAGATAAAGAGGCTCCTGCCCTCGATGGTGGGGGCCGCGAACATCATAACGCGGAGCGTAAAGAGGGCCGTATTCCTGCTGCCGGCGGCGCGGAGCATCGACGACGCGCTCCTTTCAGGGCCTCTCAAGGAGGCGGCGGCTGATATCCGGGTCATAAGGGGCCGGATGTACGAGGCCCTGAGGGCCTCAGACGCCTCTGTCGTGGCGTCCGGCACGGCTACGCTCGAGACGGCGCTCATCGGTACTCCCATGGTCATCGTCTACAGGGTGGCCCCGGTTTCATACGCGATAGCAAAGGCGCTTGTCAAGCTCTCCCACGCGGGACTGCCGAACATCGTTGCGGGGCGCGAGGTAGTCCCTGAGCTCCTGCAGGACATGGCCACGCCCGGGAGGATAGCGGCTGAGGCGCTCTCCATGCTCGAGGGGCCGAAGAGAGAGGCCATTTTAAATGGATATGACGAGATAAGGAAGAACCTCGGCAGGGGCGGCGCCGCGAGCAAGGCGGCGAGGTCCATATACAATTTAATAACCAACCTCGACTACCATGACTACAACGTAAGCCCTGACCTGGTGCGAAAGAGATGAACACCTATTACCGCATACTGAAGTTCCTGCCCAGGTACAAGGGCCATTTCCTGCTGGCCTTCGTCTGCATGGTGGGCTATGCCGCCGCTAACGGCGCTATGGCCTACCTCATAGGCCCCGTCATGAAGTTCCTTTTCACCAGCGGAGAGTCCGAGATAAGGCTCGTCCCTTTCGGCCTCTTCACCGTCCCGAAGGAGGGCATGATGATGGCGATACCGCTCGCCATCTTAGCCGTCGCGGCCTTGAAGGGGCTCTCCTCCTACGGGCAGTCCTATTTCATGGGCTACGTGGGCCAGGGCGTTGTCCGCGACCTTAGAAAGACGCTCTACGACCATATGCTGAACCTGCCTGTCCGTTTCTTCTCTAACACGTCCACCGGCGTCCTTACGTCGAGGCTTACCAACGACGTGAACCTCATCCAGACGTCGACGTCGGACGCGGTGGCGCAGATATTGAAGCAGAGCCTCACGATAATCGTCCTCGGGGCCGTCATCGTGAGCCTCGACTGGAAGCTCTCTCTGGCGGCGGCTGTGGCCCTGCCTCTCTCGGTATATCCGATGCAGAAGCTGGGAAAGAGGATGAAGAAGGTCTCCACCCAGGGCCAGGTGACGATGGGGTCCCTCACCGCCCTTCTGCACGAGGCGATAGCGGGCATAAGGATAGTAAAGGCCTTCTGCATGGAAGGCTACGAGTCAGAGCGCTTCCAGAAGGAGAACGAGGCCTATACGAGGAACCAGCTTAAGTCGATAAAGGTGCGCTCCATCTCGTCACCCCTGATGGAGACCCTCGGGGCCTTCGCCTTCGCCATAACGATATGGTACGCGGCCTACAGGATAGGCCAGGGCACGCTGAAGCCCGAGACCTTCATCTCGTTCTTCGCGTCGGTCATCATGTTCTACCAGCCGATAAAGGCCTTGAACGGCGTGAACCTCAACATCCAGCAGGGCCTTGCCGCGGCGGCGAGGATATTCGAGCTCATAGACAGGCCGGGCGAGCACGACGCAAAGGGCGTGGAGATAACGGGCGTGAGCGAATCCATCGAGTGGCGCTCCGTCGGCTTCAGGTACGGCGCGGAGCCGGTCTTGAACGGGATAGACCTCAAGGTCAGGAGCGGCGAGGTCATCGCTATAGTGGGCAGCTCCGGGGCCGGCAAATCGACCTTCGTGAACCTCATACCGAGGTTCTACGACGCTACCGCCGGGGCCATCCTCATCGACGGCAGGGACATACGCGGGATCTCGCTTCGCTCCCTGAGGTCGCGGATAGCGATAGTCTCCCAGCAGGTGGTCCTTTTCAACGACAGCGTGAGGAGGAACATCGCCTACGGCGGCGTCGGGATGAGCGACGCGGAAATAGTGGCCGCCGCAAGGGCGGCCAACGCCCATGACTTCATAACGAGGCTCCCCCAGGGCTACGACACGGTCATCGGCGAGGGCGGCGTGCGGCTCTCCGGCGGCGAGAGGCAGAGGGTGTCGATAGCGAGGGCGATACTGAAGAACGCGCCGATACTGATACTCGACGAGGCGACATCGTCCCTCGACACCGAGTCCGAGTCAGAGGTCCAGAAGGCGATAACCAACCTCATGTCGGGACGGACCACCTTTGTCATCGCTCACAGGCTCTCCACGGTGAGGAACGCCGACAGGATAATAGTCCTCTCGAACGGAGCCATAAAGGAGATAGGCAGCCACGACGAGCTCCTCTCCTCGGGCGGCGAGTACTCGCGCCTTTACTCCCTGCAGTTCCAGGGGTGATGCCGGTATTGAGAAAATCGGCCATACATGCTAATCTCAATCGATAGCTTGTCCTCAGGCTGCTCAAAAAGCTCCATATGCGAGGCGTCGAGGAGCGAGGAATGAGGCGTACTCTTTGCCGTACGCCGCAGTGACGAGCGACGATGACAACAA
>Ga0209322_10000416_pt1 | contig 24809 bp, 27 predicted proteins | sample Rifsed19ft1_FD_184013 | JGI IMG/M metagenome (GOLD analysis project Ga0209322, IMG submission 184013) | Soil microbial communities from Rifle, Colorado, USA - sediment 19ft 1 (version 2) | ecosystem: Environmental > Terrestrial > Deep subsurface > Rock core/Sediment | place: Rifle, Colorado... | reverse complement strand
TTTATAACTTCGTCGACCTGGAAAGGCGTCCCCCCGCCGTCGAAAAAACTGAAACCCAAATCCTCAACGGTGAGTTCCATCCCCGAACAAAAAGCGGTCACTTTCTGACTAACTTGTGGTTGGAAATCATCTTTTCCGGAGTGATCGACGACCAGATTCTTTAAATGCGCTAAAATAACACTCAATGGCTAAAACCCCAATTACCATTGAGCAATCCGAAACGCCTCGGGCTATAACCTGGGAGGTCGACTCCTCCAATCCGGAACTGGCCACACGAGTGCGCGATTCTCTACGGGAGGTGATAGACCCCGGATTCTGGTTGAACATTATCGAGCTGGGGCTCATTCGAAACGTGGTCGTGGAGTCGGATAGGGCCATGATCACCATGATCCTCACCACGCCCTTTTGTCCCTCTGGTCCGGCGATCATGGAAGAAACGCGCCAGAAAACTCAAACGGCAGTTGGCGTACCGACCACCATTGAAATGGGGCTGGAAATGTGGGGCCCCGAGTTGATGGAAGAAGGTGCGGGCGCAGATTGGGATTTGTTCTAATCCGGTCGCCAATCGCCAGCTAGTTGAAACTGCGCTAAAATAACACTCAATGACTAAGTCGAAAATCACCAGGGAAGAAATATCCAAGGTGGCCAAACTGGCCAACCTTAGCCTGACTGATTCCGAAATCGAAAAATTTACCCCCCAACTGGCTGAAATATTCGCTTACATCGACCAACTGGGACAAGTCGCTACTGACAAAGTCGTCCCCACCGCGGCGGTCAACAACCTCAACAATGTCACCCGTGAAGATACCATCGCTGACAACCGGGTCCTTGATCAAGAAGAAGCGCTTGGTCAGTCAGCCAAAGTCGAAAAAAACATGTTCGTCGTCAAAGCCGTTATTGATAATGACTAAAATGGACCAGCCAAAGACAATTCACGAGTTAACTACCGACCTGGCCAGCAAAAAAATCTCGGTCACCGAGGTTGTTGCCGACTATCTTACTAAAATTGACCAGCGCAATGGGGAACTAAATGCTTTTTTAACCGTCGCCGCCGCTGAAGCTAAAGAAAAAGCCAAAGAAGCCGATGCGGTCATTGCCCATGACCCGGATATTTTTACCAAGAAACCCTTCTTCGGCATCCCCGTTGGCCACAAAGACATTTTCTTAACCCGCGGCCTAAAGACTACCGCCGGCTCCAAAGTCCTCGCTAATTATATTCCCCAATACTCCTCGACAGTAGTCAAAAAGCTCGAGGCCGCAGGTGCCATAACCCTGGGCAAACTCAACTGTGATGCCTGGGCCCACGGCGCTTCGGGTGAAAACTCCGATTTTGGTCCGACCAAAAATCCCCATAATTTGGATTACGTTCCCGGTGGTTCTTCATCGGGCTCAGCCGCGGCGGTTGCCGCCGATCTCCTTCCGTTTGCGACCGGCACCGATACGGGCGGCTCCATTCGCCAGCCCGCCAATTTCTGCGGCGTCGTCGGCCTGAAACCCAGTTATGGCCGGGTTAGCCGCTACGGCATAGTCGCCATGGCCAGTTCCTTAGACTCAATCGGTCACCTGACCCATGACGTTTATGACGCCGCTGCCGTTTTGGAAATCACCGCTGGCAAAGATCCCTACGACGCCAGCACTACCGATTTACCGGTACCAACGTATACCAAACTTTTAGACCAACCCCTGCCAAAAAAATTCAAGATCGGCATCGCCCGTGAGTACCTGGAGGGTTTAACCGACAAGGATGTCCTTAGTAGTCTTGAAGCGGCCAAGGCAATCCTCGCCAGGATGGGAGTCGAGGTAATTGAGATCTCCTTACCGCACACCAAATATGGCATCGCCGTCTACTACATTGTTCAACCCTCAGAGGTCAGTAGTAATCTGGCCCGCTATGACGGCATCCGTTATGGTAATGCTCGCGCTAGTTTTGGGGACGAGGCCAAGCGGCGCATTATGATCGGCACCTACACTCTCTCCGCCGGCTACTATGACGCCTACTACCTCAAGGCCATGCAGGTCAGGACCCTCATCCGCCAGGATTTCGACCAGGCTTTCGGGGAAGTTGATGCCCTTCTCTCGCCCACCTCTCCCACCCCCGCTTTCAAACTCGGCCAAAATACAGCCGACCCCCTGGCGATGTATTTGGCTGACGTCTACACCGTCACCGCCAACCTGGCTGGCCTGCCCGGCATCGCCCTCCCGACCGGCAAGACCAAGGAAAATCTACCGCTTGGTATTCAGTTTTTGACGGCTCAGTATACCGAAGAAAAACTCCTTAATCTCGCCTATCATTTCGAGAAAACCCTCCATGGAAAATAAAGTCACCCCCATCATCGGCCTCGAGGTCCACGTCGAACTGACCACCAAATCCAAGATGTTTTGCGCTTGTCCGGCCGACCATTTTGGCAAGAGCCCGAACAGTCAAACCTGTCCGGTTTGTCTCGGCCTTCCCGGCGCCCTGCCGGTTCCAAATAAACAAGCGATCGAAGATACTATCAAGATTGGTCTCGCCCTCAACTGTGAAGTCAATGAAAATAACCACTTTGACCGCAAACAATATTTTTATCCCGATCTGCCCAAGGGCTATCAAATCAGCCAATATGATCAACCGCTCTGTCACGATGGTTACCTCACCCTCGACTCTGGTAAAAAAATCCGTATTCTCCGGGTCCACCTCGAAGAAGATACCGGCAAACTGCAACATACAACCATCGGTAGTGAAAAAGTTTCTCTCGTCGACTTTAACCGTTCCGGCGTCCCCCTGGTTGAGATCGTTTCCGAGCCGGATCTTTCCTCTTCGGAAGAAGCCAAAGAGTACCTCAAAAAAATCCACGCCATCGTCAGGCAGCTTGACGTCACTACCGCCGATATGGAAAAGGGTCAGATGCGTCTTGAGCCGACCGTCAACCTCAATGTCGCCAGCCATTTCACCCCCCTGGTTGAATTGAAAAATATTAACTCTTTTAATTTTGCCGTCACCGCCCTCGAATACGAAATCAAACGACAGCTAAGTGAATGGCAAAAAACAGGGGTAGAAAAAACCAAAAGTAACAAGACCACCCGCGGCTACGACAGCGTCAAGAAAATTACCTTCCCCCAGCGGCTGAAGGAGGAAGCCAAAGACTATCGCTACTTCCCTGAACCGGATATTCCGCCGCTGGTCATTCGCCCTTCTGTGGTCGAAAAAATTAAAAAAACGCTCCCCCAACTTCCCGACGCCATCATTGCCCAGTTGATCGCCCTCGGGGTCAAAATGAATGATGCCAAAATCTTAAGCAAAGATAAAACCGCCCTCGCGGCACTTAGGGCCAACAGCGGTCTTGACCAAGCCAAACTGGCCAGCCTGATCGTCAACAAAAAGATTGATCTAGCGGCCGATATTGAACCTCAATTTACCAGGCTAACTCAAATCGGAGAAACCGACGCCGCCAAATTAGCCCCGCTAATCGACCAAGTCCTAATGGAAAATCCCCAAGTTGTCGAGGACTACAAAAAAGGCAAGATAACCGTTCTCGGTTTTTTGATTGGTCAGGTCAGGCGCACCGCCAAAGGTGCCGACGCCAAAACTATCTCCGCTCTGCTAGTCGATAAACTAAAGTGAAAACGCTAGACTGTTGTAGATGAGTAACTTTACCCACCTTCATGTCCACTCGGAAAACTCACTCCTTGATGGCCTGTCAAAAATCAAAAAGCTGGTTGCCCGCGCCAAAGATCACGGCCAAAGCGCCCTGGCTATAACCGATCACGGAGCTTTGTATGGCGCGATTGAGTTTTATAAGGAGGCGATCAACAAAGACATCAAACCGATCATCGGCTGTGAACTTTATATAGCCGCCGAAAGTCGCTTCGACAAAAAGAGACAAGACGCTTTTCATCTCTTACTCCTTGCCCTAAACAACGAAGGCTACGAAAACCTGATGCAGATCGTCACCATTGGCCAAACCGAAGGCTTTTATTACAAACCCCGTATCGACAAAGAAGTTCTTGAAAAATACCACCGGGGCATTGCCGTCACTACTGCTTGTCCCGCCGGCCGGGTCCAAAGACTTTTGCTACACGATAGCTACGCCGCCGCCAAAAAGGAACTGGTTGAACTGGAACAAATCTTCGGTTCCGACAAGACCTTCATCGAACTCCAACGCCACCCCTATGAAAAATTTGCCGCCGCCAAGGGCATTCCCGAGTCGGTCAAAAACGAGCTCCTTAATCATGGTCAGGAATGTAAGGTTGGCGAGGATGGTCTCATCAAACTAAGTCGCGATCTGGGCTTACCCCTCATCGCCACCAATGACAGCCATTACGTCGACCGCGATGACGCTCCGGCTCAAGACGCCATCGTTTGTATCCAAACCGGCAAACAGATCGCCGACATTGCCCGGATGCGTTACCTTGACGCTCCGGACTTCTATCTCAAAAGTAGCGAGGAGATGGAGAAAGACTTCGCCGATTTACCGGAGGCCATTGCTAACACCCAGCTTATCGCCGATCAAGTGGATATCAAGATCACGCTGGGTCAATGGTTCTTTCCCAAATTCGATTTACCCGCTGGACTAACCCCCAGTCAAGCGCTCCGGAAACTAGCCTACGATGGCGCTCATCATTTTTTTGGCCAGGACCTGGACGAGACAGTCAGCAAACGCCTCGACTACGAACTGGAAGTCATCGACAAAAAAGGCTACTCCCCTTATTTTCTCCTTTTCCATAAGATTGTCAGCCACACGAACCAGGTTGGCATCTATACCAATACCAGAGGTTCGGCCGCCGGTTCCCTCGTTTCTTACTGCTGCGGCATTACCACCGTCGACCCCCTGCGTTTCAATCTTCCTTTTGAACGTTTCTTAAACCCTTTTCGACCCTCACCCCCCGATATTGATCTTGATATTTCTGACGACCGCCGCGACGAACTCATCGGTTGGCTAAAGGAGACCTATGGTGACGATCGGGTCGCCCAGATCTGCACCTTTGGCACCATGAAAGCCCGGGCCGCCGTCCGCGACGTCGGCCGCGTTCTCGGTCTACCCTATAGCGCCGTTGACCGAATCGCCAAGATTGTGCCCGAAGGCAGTCAGGGTTTCCCCATGACCATCAAGAAAGCTCTCGACACCACTCCGGAATTACGCCAAGTTAAAGAAAGTGATTCGGAAGTTAAAAAACTTCTCGATCTGGCCCAGAAAGTTGAAAGCAACAAACGCCATATTTCCGTCCATGCTGCCGGTGTCGTCGTCGCCCCCGACACCCTAACGAAATTCACTCCCTTACAGCTGGAACCGGGGGGCGGCAACAATATCATCACCCAATACGAAATGCACGCCTGCGAGGACGTCGGCCTGATCAAATTGGATATTCTCGGCATCAGAAACCTCTCCATTCTGGCCAACGCCATCACCATTATTAAAAAGCTCCGCGGCGTCGATATCAAGATTAAAGAAGTCCCCCTGGACGACCAAAAAACCTACGCCATGCTCGCCGCCGGCCATACTTTCGGCGTTTTCCAATTTGCCTCCTCCGGCATGACCAAATATCTGGTCGAACTGAAACCGGAACGGATCGATGACCTCATGGCTATGGTCGCCCTGTATCGCCCGGGGCCAATCGCTTTCATTCCGGAATATATCGCTCGAAAACATAATCCCAAACTGGTCAAGTACTTCGATCCCCGGATGGAAAAGTTTCTCGCCAGTAGTTATGGCATTCTCACCTATCAGGATGACGTTTTGTATACCGCGATTGATCTGGCCGGCTATAACTGGGAAGAGGTCGACAAGTTAAGGAAAGCCATCGGCAAGAAGATTCCCGAGGAAATGGAGAAACAGCATACCAAGTTTGTTGATGGCTGCGTCACCAATGGCCTGACCCGGGAAAAAGCAGAAGATCTCTGGAAACAAATCGAAACTTTTGCCGCCTACGGCTTCAACAAAGCCCATGCCGCCAGCTACGGCATTGTCGCCTATTGGACGGGCTATGTCAAAGCGAACTATCCGGTCGAATACATGACCTCTCTTTTGACCGCCGAATCGGGCAACACCGATAAGCTCATCGAGGCCATTGCTGAATGTCACAGTCTTGGTATCATGATTCTGCCACCTGATATTAACGAATCGGAAACTGGGTTCACCATTGTCGACATTGATAAGAAAAGTGCCCTCAAAAAAGGCCGGGCCAAAGATGAAGGCAAGGCCATCCGTTTCGGCCTCTCGGCTATCAAAAATGTCGGCGGCGCGGCCATTGGCGCCATTCTTACCGCCAGGGAAGATGGCCCTTTTGGGTCTCTAACTGACTTTATGTCCCGGGCTGACCTCCAAAAGGTGAACAAAAAAGTGATCGAGTCCTTAATTGGCGTCGGGGCGCTGGACCGTTTTGGCCACCGGGCGGCGCTTCTGGCCGGTTACAGCGAAATTCGAAACAGATCGGTCGCCGCCGCCCGAGAAAAAAATTCCGGCCAGAGTGGTCTATTTGAAGCCCTTACCAGCGGAGAATCACCGCCCCAGGCCATGATCGATAGGCTTCCTGACGTACCCCAAATGCCGCTCACCGAACTGCTCAAAACGGAAAAGGCCCTCCTGGGTATTTACCTCACCGACCATCCGGTTAGAAATGTCATCAAAGTGGTCGCTCACCGCGTTACTCACAAAGTTTCTCAACTCGATCCCGCCTTCCACATCGGTCAAATGGTCACTCTCGCCGGCGTCCTCGCCTCGGTCCGGGCCATCAATACCAAGAAAAACAACTCCCGGATGTGTTTCGCTTCTCTGGAAGACGATACGGCCGCCATCGACCTCGTCGTTTTCCCCAAACTTTACCTCGCTACTACCGATCTTTGGCTAGTCGATAAAGCCCTTCTGGTCAGCGGTCGAATCGACAACCGAGAAGAAAAGCTCTCCCTCCTGGTCGAGAAAGCAGAGGCCATTGACACCAATGCTCCCGCCCCCGAAGGTGACCTGTTTGAGATCGATATTCCCCGCGGTACTCCCAAAGAAACCCTCCAGCAGATTAATCAACTTCTTAAACAAACCCCCGGCGCCGACCGCATTGTCGTCGTCATCCCCAATGGCGGTGAACCGAAACGGATTAGCTTGCCCTTTACCGTCAAATACAGCCAGGTTCTGGCCAACAAAATCAATCGCCTTCTGGCCTAGAAGTTTCTCCTGGGATGGTAGCCCGTACTCGGGATTCCTCCCAGGTGAAACCGTAAGGATGGCGTTCCCAGCCTCAATCTGCTAAAATACCACCCGTATGGCAAATCAAGTTACTTGGCAAGACGTCAATTTCGCCATTGGGGACACCATTCGGGTCCACCAAACTTTTGCGGAAGGCGACAAAACCAGAACTCAAATTTTCGAAGGTATCGTCATCGCCATTCGCGGTCACGCCGGCCTGAAGTCGTTCGTCGTCCGCCGCATTGCCAGCAATAACATTGGCGTCGAAAAGATTTTCCCCATCGCGACTCCCACCATCACCAAAGTTGAGGTGAAGAAAAAAGGCGACGTCCGCCGCGCCAAGCTCTACTTCCTTCGGGACAGGACCGGCAAGAAAGCAACCAAGGTCAAAGGCCTCTTTGTCAAAGGTGCCTCGGAAAGTCGGGACACCGAGGTGGTCGTCAAGAAAGCCGGCGGCGAGAGACCGGAAAGAGAAGAGCAACCGGCAAAGAACAAGGTTGTCAAGGCGGACAAACCGGAAAAGATCAAGAAGATCAAAAAAGGTCCCAAAAAGATCGTCCGCAAAGAGCGGCAATTCGTCCGCTAAAACCTCTGTATACTATTTCTCATGGTTCACGATAAACTCGAAAACGATCTCCTTGCTGAAGGCGCGTACAAATTGAGTAAAGCGGAAGAATACAAGTTCGTCAGAGAGCTCCCCAAATGTATCGATGCTCTGGCCAAACACCGGAGAAATGAAGAAAATCGCACCATCTCGCCTGGAGAAATAATTCCGCTGGATGAACGACAAGATCTCTTGCGTCGTATTTTCGAAACCAACCACCAACCTCTCGGTGAGACCGAGCACATCGACGTCTATAATCCAGCCGTTATCGTCGGTCCTAATGGCATCGAGTTCCTGGGCAGAGCCGAGGGCAGGAAAACGCCATTCTCGACGCTAGTAATTCACTTTCTTTTTGAAGATGGGGCCTGGACGCCACAAGGTAATATTGCTCCCCCGCTTGAAGATCCCGCCGTCGCCAAGATAGGTAATGAGATTGTCGTAGCCGGTGTGAAGCTTGAAAGAGATATCCGCACTGCTTCCGCCGAGTTCAAAACCGTCTTTTACAAAGGATCGACACTAGACGATCTCAAAAAACTTGGCGAAGAAAGCCCGCTCGGGATGAAGGATGTCCGTTTCACAGAATTAAAGGTGCTAAAAAAAGGAATTGCTGTCTATACCCGCCCCCGGGAACTAAAGGGAGGTTTGGGTCAAATCGGCTTTACCGTCATTGATTCACTGGAGGATCTTAACGCCCAGGTAATCCAGAACGCCCCGCTAATCAATGCTCGTTTTCCGGAAGGCGAATGGGGCGGTGTCAATCAGGCCCAAGAACTTTCGGACGGAAGAATTCTGGTTCTGTGCCATCGGGCTTATCGAGACGAACAGAAGGCCCGTCACTATTTTCCTTGGGCCTTTGTCCACGATCCCGTTACCGGAGAAATTCGGGACTTGGGTATTCTCGCCGAAAGTTCCGATTTTCCTCCCACAGTCGCCAAGGCTTGGGATCTCCGGGATGTTTTGTTCTCTGCCGGCTTTATTCTGGAGGGGAACAGGCTAACTCTTTATGTTGGAACACGTGATACTGGAGTCGGAAGGATAGTGATCGATAATTTTAAAATACCACCCAAGTAGGTCGTTGCTTTGTTCGCTAAACAATTTTTCTCAAAAATTGACAAAGGGTATAATGAAGTTATATCAGTTAAAAAGACCATGAAAAAACTCACCCTACCCACTTTATTAGCCTCCGCTTTTCTCTTTGCCGCTTGTACCCCCTCCGCCCCGATTACCGGTACTGAAGAACAGAAGGCCGAAAAACTAGCCCAGATCATCGAAAGTGGCGGTTCGGCTGATTGCACCGTTACCAACCTGGCCGATAAAAGCACGACCCAAATGGTCGTTTCTGGCAAAAAAATGAAAATCGTCGGTTCCGATTTCAACGAAGGCAAAAAGGGAACCATGATCAACGACGCCGTCTACTCCTATTTCTGGTCCGAAGGCGACAAAACCGGTTTCAAGACCAAGTTGGAGGTCGAAAAAGAAGCTCAACCCACCCCAGGCGCATCAGAAGAAAAAATCGATACGACAAAAACAGCCGAAGGCTACGAGGACGAATTGAAATACAAAATGGACTGCTCCCGCCGTAATATATCCGATTCCGAGTTCGTGCCACCAGCGGAGGTAAAGTTCATCGACCCCAGTGAGTTAAACTCACTGAGCCCCGAGGAACTCCAGAAACTCTATCCAACCCAGGAGTAGGTTCTAGTTCGCCAGTTCAACAGTCGCTTCCCGCTGACCATGAAAGGACTGGGCATGAAGATCGGCAATGTCTTGATTTATGGCGCTCATACCCGACTCCAAACACGCCTTGACGCCCTCGATTAAATAAAGATTCAAAAAGACCTGGCCGTTACGGGTAACCACCAGGCTTTCGACGTCGTCGGGCTGTCCAGCCTCGACATCCAAAACCACCCCCGACTCGTGCAGATAAGCCGTTCTCATAGCTTGGCACAAGGGGCAGGAAAAACACCAGACATGAATGATCGGATCGGTTTCCGAATGAACTACTTCCCCTAGAGCAATATATTTTTCAGTCACAGCATCGCTATTCTACCCCACCCGGAACATTGTGACCCCACGTTTACTCTCCTCGAACTTTCTTACCTCAATATTAAAGAAGATGCTTTAGTTGAAATTATTTATGAGAATTTTCTAAAGTGCGGTTCGAAAAGTACAAGCCTGACTAACTGGTTCCCTTAGGCGGTTTTGAAGGCATCGCCTGAAGATAATGCGCAGATCTCTCTTTTAGATCAATCCAGTTCACAACCATCATTATCAGATTCTTTAAATCATCCAAATCTTGATCCTTCCATTTCCTCGTATAATGAGTCTCGTCGTTACCCAGCCAAGCTGCTCTGGATGCACATTGCTCGATATCTTTTTCTTTAATGAGTTTTATCACTTCACCCAATTTTTTCTCCTTAATTTCTTCTTTTTCAGATGGATCAATCTTAATTAAATAGTCTTTGACTAAAAACTCAAGTGCTTTTCTATATCCTGGACCAGCGATTAACTTAAGACCATTTTCTTCTGCTACTTTTGCTTGGTTATAGATTTTCCCAAACATCTCAGATAATTCTGAAACTGACTTTGGGAAATCCGCAAATTCAACAAAATCCAACAGAAAGGTCGAACTAAGAAACAGCGTATCTGAAATTCTCGACCCATTTAAGTATTTTGCGATAAATAATCGGCGACAATCCTCTCTCGGACATCTAAAAACTACTTGTAAAAAACCTTCATAACTCCTCCATGTTTCAACTCCGTATGAGTAGCAATAGATAGGCTGAATGCCCTTCCCACAACCAGGACATATATCTGGATACTTATCTATTTGGTTGCTCTCTAATTTAAATGTCATTTTGTCTGTGACCCCGAGCGGATTCGAACCGCTGATCTTCTCCTTGAAAAGGAGACGTCCTAGACCGACTAGACGACGGGGCCAATGTGGGCCAGCCGGGACTCGAACCCGGGACACCCTGCTTAAAAGGCAGGTGCTCTAACCGACTGAGCTACTGGCCCGACAAGCCGTATTTTATCATTTTCAGCTACGCACAACAGAAAAAACTTTTCTAGGGTCAGCATAATACAATTGAGATGGATGGCAAAGAAGAAAAATAAAGTAGGACGGGGGAAGAAGATCATCGCGGGTGCGCTCGTCACCGCGGCCATTGCGACGGCAGGCTGGTGGACCATTTCCTCCGGAAAGAGCAAAATTATTGTCCCGACCGAAGTCGCTTCACAAATAATTGATGGTGATACCTTTCTCACACAAAGCGGACAAATGATTAGATTGTCCAATCTTAATGCGCCTGAAACAGGTATGTGTGGATCAGATGAGGCAACTGAAGAATTAAAAAGTTTGCTAACCGACAAGCCGCTTTACCAGAAAGTTATTTTCGTAGATTCTTACAAAAGACTTGTTAGTTTGGTTTATTCTCCCGATGGATCAGTCAATGAGGCAATGCTTCGCTCTGGCTGGGTTCGCTTCGATTCAGGAAATGGTCCAGAAAAAGAGAAGCTTCAGACAGCTCGTCAACATGCTATTGATCATAAACTAGGGATATACAGTGAAAAATGTCTTTCGACCAAGCCAGACAGGCCCGGTTGTGACATTAAGGGAAACAATCGTAACGGTAATGATGAGAAAATATATACTCTTCCTGGGTGTCCAAACTATCCGCAGACCATTCTTCAAAAAGATCTGGGGGATCGTTGGTTCTGCACAGAATCCGAAGCAATCAAAGCCGGTTTCAAACGCTCGGGCAATTGCCATTCAAATATAAAAAGGTAGCTAATGGCGCATATTGCCGAGGCCCCTAGCTCTTCCTGCCAAAACCGGGATTGCTGACGGCAAAAGGGATTTCTTCCCAGTCGCGGATCTTTCTTAGCTTCAAATTCTTTTTCCAGACCGCGTCCATGAGTGCTGTATTCACCCCACGGGCCTTTGCCATTGCTCGCAGGGACAAAAGATCCTTCGGGAAGCACTTCCCGCCAAACCCCCGGGTCGTCGTGATATCCAGATGGGTATCCTTGATGCGTGAGTCAGCCACCACCATCTTTTTCACCTCCTCATACCTCACCCCGATCTTTTCGCAAACGTCATACATCTCATTGGCAAAGATGACCTTGGTCGAGAGGTAGCAGTTGGCCATATACTTGACCATCTCCGCCGTAGTTGGGTCGGTGTAATAGATAGGCACCATCGGCGTGATTGACTGATAAAGAGACGAGACCCGGCGGAACACATCATCGCTTTCGGTTCCGATCACAATTCTGTCTGTATTCACAAAGTCGGACAGGAATGAGCTTTCGCGCAAGAACTCAGGATTGAAGCAAAACAGCACCTTGGGATATTTCTTGATGTATTTCACTGTCGTTCCCGGTGTCACCGTCGACTTGATAATGATAATCTTGTCCGATCCCGAAGCCAGTTTAGCGATTTTGGCCACCATCTCATCCACAATCGATAGGTCAATCCCGGATTCATCGGCCATTGTTGGTGTCGGTAGACCGATGAAGATATATTCGGAATTCGCCACCACCGATTCCAAGCTATCCGTGTTCTTATATTTATCATATATATGGACATTTGCTCTGGAGAAGCCATAATGGACAGCTTGGCCGACGATGCCGTAGCCAATAATGCCGATCTCGAACCTTCTTACCTCGCGGGCGACACTTGGAGACTGAGTCAGAGACAGATTTCTTGCTCCCGATCCCCGTTGGACATAGCCTTTCTCCACCAGGATCTTGATGTAGGTATTCACAGTGGGCACCGATAGCCCCAGCTTCTTTGCGATCTCCTCTTGGGTGGGGGAATAGCGTTTCCCGGAAATGTAGGCGGAGACGAAATCTAACACCTTCTTCTGTTTCGGAGTCAATGATATGCTCATTTTGGATTAAAACTAATAACTATATCTAACATTAATCTAACAAAAGACTAATGTCAACACCTTGAATCAGTCCCCCACTAGAAAAAAACTATTCTGAATCCGACGGCTCAAAGTGGTTTGTGTATATCCCGGCGCTTTTCACCTTCGCTTTAGAAATAGTCAAACCAATCTCGACTAAAGTCTTTCTTTGCTAAGCGTCACCCTCTCTAGGTTCAAACTCAGTCGTTCCCGTAAGGCTTCGCCTCCTTCCCGCAAAAACCTGTCGTTACCGTCATTGAATAACTTGATATCCGCTAAACGTAAACACTCGCCCCCCTGTTGGCCGTAGGCGTCCTCCCCCTCACCCAAGTCGCGGGCATTGGCCCGATAGAAAGCCTCCGCCGTCGCTCCATCCTCACCTCTTTTTTTCGCCCGTTCCAAATACCACCTCAATCTGTTCTCAACCGAGGCGTCCACGCCGATAATGGTCGTCCCAAACGCTTTCAAAAAGTCCAACTCCATCGGATTTCTAATACTATCAATAATGACCAATTCAGCCGTGTCTGGAATTAGAGCTAACGTTTGTCTGACGAGAACTACCGGGCCGAAGGACCGTCTAAGCTCATTACCAATGTCCTGCAGGATACCCCTCTCTTTGGGCAGTCCTCTTCGCTCGGTCTCTTCCCTGACCCGGTCGGAAAGCGACCAATAAGCAAAACCTTTCCCGACCAGGAATTCCGCCAAGAACCCTTTGCCGCTGGCAATTGGCCCGACCAGACCGATGACAACTCGTTTCATAAATCAGAGATCAGTATAACCAAAGTTGTCTCGATGTAAAATAGAGAAAACCATGGCCAGTCAAATCATCACCCTCGCCGGCAGAAATACCGTCCACGATGCTCTCACTAGCGGACGCGTCATTCGCTCAATCCTGATCTCCACGACCACATTGAAGGATCCCAAAATTAAGACAATTGTCAGTCTGGCCGAAAAACATGGCGTCCGGTTGGAAAAAGTCCGTCCCGACCAGATCGACCACATCAGCGAATCGGGGAATGCCCAGGGGGTGATCGCCTATCTGGAACTGCCCGAGCCGCCATCGCTCGACCAAATTTTGAAGACCAAAACTCATCCCTTCCTGCTGCTCTTTAATTCTCTCGATTACGAGCAAAACCTGGGTGCGCTTATGAGATCGGCTTGGGCGGCCGGAGTCGACGCCGTCATCGTTCCCAACACCGGCGTTCATGAAATCACACCCGTCGTAGCCAAGGTTTCCCAAGGTGCCGCCGCCTATGTCCCCTTAATCTCCATGAGCCTCTTCCAGGCTCTAACCAAAATCAAAGACCAGGCCGTTCCCGTCGTCGGCGTCGAAGTTGGTTTGGGTCAGGACTACACTAAACAAAACCTAACCGGCCCCGTCGCCTTTGTCTTTGGTGGGGAAGCCGCCGGTCTTTCTGAGCCCTTGAAAAAATATTGTGATCTTTTCGTCCATATTCCGATGATCAAGAAGGCGGCCTCACTCAACGTCAGTGTCGCCACCGCCCTGATTATTTTCGAGAAAACCCGCCAAGAACGAAATGTGCTAAATTGAAGGTATGGAAGAAGATTTCAAGACCACCACCAGTCACACGATCATTCGCGGTTGGGCCGAAAGCCACGGCGGCAAAAGTGCGCTTATTGTCGATCCTAACAAGCTCGATCAGGCAGTTGGCCTAAGAATTGATTTCCCGGGGCGAACCGATGAGGCCCTCCTTTCCCGCGCCCACCACAACCAGGCTGTTTCCTGGGACGAGTTCTTCAAACACTTTGAGGCGCAGGGCCTGGCTTTTGAATATCTGGAGGACCCCGGCGGCACCGACCTGCCTGATGCCTATCGTTTTCTCAAACGCGAAGCCTTGCTGGACAAAGAAGAGAGGCCGGCGATCGACCCGAAAGAACTCGCCCGCGCTTCCCGCGATGACCTACCCGAGTACGCCATCCACGATGGCCTGGCCGATAACCCCCGTCAGGGAGAAGTCGAATTTGTTACCCCGGACGATGTCGCTGGCGAAGAGGGGATTGCCGGCGATATGCCCGACCCGGAATCCGACGATGACACGACGAAAAACGCCGCCGATCTGGGTATCGTCGATCCCGAAGACGAACAGGCCAAACACGACCGCGGCTAGCTTACTTCACCAGGAAGCGGCGGAAAAAAAGATCAACCACTTTGTTTTTCTTTTCCTGGGCTAGTTTTCCCGGTATTTCCGGTACCAGCGCCCCCTTGATGACTCCGTTTCTGATCGCCCAGGCATCAAAAGAACCGCCCCGGTAGCCTTCTGCCGCTTTGGGAAAGTAATAATAGCCGTCCACAAAGGAAAAATTCAGAGTCGGGTCCTTTGGGTCATCGGGTCCGTTGAGTAAGTTTAGTCCGAGAACCCCAATTTCAGCCTTAAATTTTTTCCAGCCCTCGCCCCCGCCGATACCGCAATTTATGTCATAGAGATAAAAGGTGGACTCCCAGAAGGTGTCCTCATGAAAAGTTACCATCAGGTCAAACTTATAATCGCCCACGATCGACAAATTCACCTCGACCTCGGCCAGCCGGCTCTGGTCAAAAAAACTGCGGTTCAGATCCAGGCCGTCCATATTAGTTCTGGTTCGCGTGGCGACCGCCGAAGGTGAGACCACCGGCACATAAACAAAATCAGGTAGTCTTGCCTCGTATTTTTCAACCGCTTTTCGAACCGACTCGATCACCCCGGATTCATCGCCGTGGGTGCCCGCGTGAATCAGAAGAGTGGGGGATTCGCCGGAAATAAAATAGGGCACTTGGGTCTGCCCCAAAACCTTCAGCAACTGCCTCATATAAAGATTGTACTTGTTTTCGGGTCTTGTTTGGGTTTTAATGAAGGAGATGGCCCAAAACCACACTTTTAATCCCGCCTCCCCGACCATTATGCATCTGGATTTGAACTCCTGTTTTGCCAGCATCGAACAACAGGTCAATCCCCTCCTTCGGGGTAAACCGATCGTCGTCGCCGCCTACGTCTCCCCGGGTGGCTGCATTCTAGCCGCCTCAATCGAAGCCAAGGCTTACGGTGTCAAAACCGGCCTGCGCGTCAAAGAGGGGAGGCTCCTTTGCCCCAACCTGATCGTCCTGCCTTCCGACCCCGACAAATATCGCCGGGTTCATTTGCGTTTTCATAAACTCCTCTCCGATTACACCGACAAAGTCATCCCCAAATCGATTGACGAGTTTGTTTTGGATCTGTCTGACTTTGTTAAGTCGGAAATCAGTCTTGAATCGGTGGCCAAGGAAATTAAACAAAGGATTAAAAATGAAATCGGGGACTGGCTCACCATTTCCGTCGGTCTTGGCCCCAATCGTTTCCTGGCCAAGACCGCCGCCGGCCTCCACAAACCCGATGGTCTGGATATCATCAATCGGAGCAATTACCACTCCGTTTACCCAAAATTAGCCCTGGTCGATCTCCACGGCATTGCCGGTCACAACGCCGCCCGTCTTAACCGGGTTGGAATAAAAACGGTTGAGGAATTTGCCGCCGCCGATATTCAAACCCTCCACTCCGCCTTCGGTTCCGTCACCGGCTACTATTGGTACCTGCGCCTGCGCGGTTGGGAAATCGACGCCATCGAGTTAGATCGCAAAAGCTATGGTAATTCCTACGCCCTCCCCAAGCCCTTTATCACCGAGGCAGAACTGACACCGCTTCTTTCTAAACTGGTTGAAAAGACCACCTACCGCCTACGCCAAGGCGGTTACACTGCCCGCGGCGTTCATCTGGCCATTGTTTACCGTGACGGTACTTACTGGCACCAAGGCCTGACTGTCTCCGAGATTTTCACCGGCAATGACGTCTACCGCCACATCCGTCAGTTACTGCAAACGTGTCCCCACCGGAAACCGGTCCGAAACCTGGCCATTTCCTGTTTCAATCTCCGCCAGCAGGACAGCGTCCAGCTGGTTTTGTTTGAAAACATTTTGAAAAAGAGAAAACTTTCCCACGCGATCGACAAAATTAAACGCCGCTACGGCCAATACGCTATTACCCCGGCCCTGATGCTCTCCGCCAGGAAAAACGTACCCGACCGCATCGCTTTTGGCGGCGTCTCCGAATTAGTGTAAGATATTCTTATGGATAAACTAGCGCTCTTCTTTGCTTCACCGGCTAACCAGCCATTGATCATCATTCTCCTGGTTGCCGATCTAATTCTTCGCGGCCTGGCTCTCTACAAAAGCGCCCAAAAAGAGCAGAAGTTCTGGTTTATCGCCCTGCTTATCGTCAACAGCGTCGGTATCTTACCCTTGATCTACTTGTTGCTTTCAAAAAGAGCCGCGGCCAAAGTCGGTCACACAAAACCAGCCAAAAAAGCCAAGCGCTAGACTAGCCATGACGAAATACAAACATTATTTTCAGCAGATGCTGGAAGCAAATCAAGCCGTCTTTACCGATTTTAAAAAGGTCCACGACCTCTTCGTCGCCGATCAGAAGACCAACGAGGCAAAGTTCAACGAAAAAGGCGAAATTGTCATGGAGATTATCCGTGATTGGGAAAAACGCCTCTGTTCACGCCTGGAAGGCGGTAAAAATGGTGTTTACTCTGCCGGCCTGTCCGAGAAATTCCGGGCCGAAGTCAAGCAAGTCTACCCCAAGATCGATCTGGTCGGGGTCAAACTATCTTTCGTTTCGGCCATCGGGAAATCATCCGCTCCAAACCCCTAACCGACTCAGCGCTTAAGTGGTGTTCCAGTCCTTCGATATCCTTTTGCCTAACTTTCGCCGGCACCCCCAACAGGGTCAGAAACTCTTTCAATATCAGATGCCGCCGGCTAATTTTCTTCCCGACTCTTTGTCCCAGGGCGGTTAGCGTGAAACCGCGATATGCTTCGCGCTTGACGTAACCTAGCCGTTCCAGCTTTTGGACCATCTTTGTCACCGAAGCCGGTCTGATCGACAGCTTATCCGCCATATCGCTCACCCGGGCATAACCCTTTTCCGAAAGCAGTTCCCAAATTCTCTCCAGATAATCCTCGTTGGCTTCGCTTAAAGAATTCATGGCGCTGATTATAGACCAGCAAAAGTTTTAACGATTAAATATAAGTTTAAAACGGTAATCACCCCCGCCACCAGCCACGAGGCAGACATCAGCCGCCAACCATTGGCAAACTTGCCCATCAGTTTTTTGTCACTGGTCGCAAAAACCAGGGGGATCACCGCAAAAGGCAACTGCATGCTCAAAACAACCTGGCTGAAAATAAGTAACTTGGCCAAACCGCCATCGCCATAAAACCAGACGATAACCAGCGCCGGAATAATCGCCATCAGCCGCGTCAACAGGCGTCTTTGCCACGGCGCCAGTTTGATATGGACAAACCCCTCCATCACCACCTGGCCGGCGAGCGTCCCGGTGATGGTGGAATTATGTCCGGAGGCGAGCAGCGCCACGGCAAAAAGAAAGCCCGCCAAACCGGTTCCGAGCAGCGGTGTCAGTAACCGATGGGCCTCTTGTATTTCCGCCACACCATTCAGGCCATTTTTATAAAAGGTGGCCGCCGCCAAGATCAGAATGGCACTATTGACCAGCAACGCCAGAGTTAAAGCGATAACTGAATCTATGCTGGCGTAGGTAATCGCTTCTTTTTTGCTCTTGTCAGACCGGCGGAAGTTTCGCGACTGGACCAGGGCCGAATGCAGATAGAGGTTATGCGGCATAACCGTCGCTCCGAGAATGCCGATGGCGATATACAACGCTTCTGTATTTCGAACGATAGAAAAACTGGGAATATAGCCCTGCAATAGGGCAACAATATCCGGTTGGGACAGGAAAATTTCGATGCCAAATGATACCAAGATCACCCCAATCAAACAAATCACCACCGCCTCCAAATAGCGCAGACCCTTCCGTTGGAGTAAAAGTAAAAGCAAGACATCGGCCGCCGTAATCACGACCCCTAAAAAAAGAGGAATTTTAAACAACAGGTTAAGAGCGATCGCGCTGCCGATCACCTCGGCCAGGTCGCAGGCGGTGATGGCAATCTCCGCCATCAGCCAGAGGAACCGCCGGAGCACGGGCGGATAGCGGTAACTAATACTCGCCAGGTCGCGGCCGGTAACAACGCCCAATTTTATTGCCAAATGCTGCAGCAAGATAGCCAGGAAATTAGAAATTAAGATTACCGAGAGCAGGGAAAAGCCAAACTTCGACCCCCCGGCCAGATCGGTCGCCCAGTTTCCCGGATCCATATAACCAACCGCCACCAAGAACCCCGGGCCGGTAAAAGCTAATAATTTCTGCCACCAACTGAAATGATCAAGGACAGGGATACTTCGATGAACTTCATCCAAACTTTTTAAACGCTGACTCACAATTTCAGCATACATTGACTAAAACTTTTAGTCGAGACTAAATCTCGGTCTAGCTAGCAAAAATCTATTTTGTCCATTTTCATCACCAATAATCTCATACTGGTATCCGCGGATATCGACAAAATCGGGGATGTCATGGCTGTAGTCAATTTCCAGAATTAACGCCCCGTCCTCTTGCAGTCGATCTTTTGCCTGAATCAGTAATTTCTTGATCAGGGTCAGTCCCTCGGGTCCGCCGTCAAGGGCAATCCTCGGCTCATATCCGACCACGCTTTCGGGAAGCCGCGGCACCCGGCTCGTCGGGATGTAAGGCAGGTTGGCGATGATCAGGTCAAATCCCCGGCCGGGGTCAATCTGCTCCATCAAGTCACTCGCGACTATCTCCACCCCGTCGGACTCGGGAATCAAGCGGTCCAGATTCTTCTTTGTCATTTCCAAGGCCTGGCTACTGACATCGGCCAGAATCGCCCTCACTCGTTTGTTTTTATTTTCCAGGCGCCGAAAAAGCGAGATGCCGATCGCTCCGCAGCCGGTTCCGATTTCGGCAAAATCTACCTCTACTTTGTCAGCCGCCAACTTCTCCGCGACAGCGACGATTTGGGCGGTCTCCACCCGCGGGATCAGAACCCCCTGGTCGACGACAAAAACCAAGCCGTCAAACTCGGCCTTTCCGGTGATGTATTCCACCGGCATCTCGCCGTATTTTGATAGGTCTTTTCCCGCCAAGCCATACTTGATCAACTGATTTTGCTCATAAACGCTCCACTTCCGACTCATTTTTTCGCCACCAATTCGTATAAAACAATCGCCGCACTCTCGGCCACATTGAGTGAATCGACCGCCCCACTGATGGGAATTTTCACTAAAGAATCACAAATTTCCTTTGCCTCGCTAGAAAGACCTTTCGCTTCACCACCAAACAAAAACAGCCGGTTACTGCTTTTGTGCGGCTTGAACTGGGCCAAGTCGACGCTGTCGTTCTGCAAACTGGCCCCGATCACCACGAAGCCTCGACCATTCAGCTTTTCTTTTAACTCAGCCACGGAATCAAAATAAACCAAACTTAAATGAAAAATCGCTCCCATCGAAGCCCTAACCGTTTCTGGATTAAAAAAATCGACAGCCGGTTTGACGACATAAAGCTTCTTCACCGAAAAGCCGGCACACAAACGCGCAATTGAGCCAAGGTTTCCCGGATTGGCAATATTTTCCAACACCACCCCCGCGCCGTCGAAAAGCGTATTTTTGGAGATCTTTTGCCTTACTACGGCCCCCACACCCTGAATGTCACTTTTGCTTGCCAGCCCGGCGTAAATTTCCTGACTCACAGCCAACCAACGGTCTAGGTCTACCCGTTCAAGCACTTTCCTTTTGAAATCGCTGTCCACCAACTCGGGGACATAAACCAAGGTTTCAATTTCCCACTTATTTTCGACCGCCTGGGCAACAAAATTCACGCCATCAACCCAAAACGAATTACTTCCCCCCCGCGCTTTCTTGTCGGTCATAAGTTTTTTGATCTCCTTTATCTTTGGGTTTTGTCTTGAAGTGATTATTTCCATACCCAAATATTGTACTAAACTAAAGCCATGAGAGTTTTAGGCATTGATCCCGGCACCGCCCGTCTCGGTTGGGCCGTTGTCGGGAAAGAGCAGGGGAGGGAAGTCCTTGTTGATTGCGGCTGTCTGGAATCACCCGCCCACACCGATCTGGCAATTCGCCTGGAAGCGATCTTTGCTGAACTGAATCGAATAATAAAACTGCACCGGCCAGCCGAAGCCGCCATCGAAGATTTATTTTTCGCGACTAACCGCAAGACCGCCATGTCCGTCGCCGCCGCCCGCGGCGTCGTCCTCCTTGCTTGCCAACTTAATAAACTGAAAATAAATAGCTATACACCACTCCAAATCAAATCAAGTTTGACCGGTTATGGCGCCGCTGATAAAAAACAGGTGGAATTCATGGTCAAACAAATTCTAAAGATCAATAGCCTGCCCCAACTGGACGACACCGTTGACGCCCTCGCCGCCGCCCTGACCCACTTTTCCTTTGCCCCTGCCCGCAATGTCTGAAGCATAGCTTCTGCAGGCGGGGGGGTTAGAATGGGTTCATGATTGGTTTTCTTTCGGGTCTGGTGAAGTCACTTCGGGGCCAGCAGGCAACCGTGGTGGTGAATGGCGTCGGTTATACGGTTTCACTTCCGGCCAGCCAGACACCCACCCTCGGTAAAAACATCGATCTCTTCATTCACACCCACGTTCGCGAAGATACCCTAGCTCTTTACGGCTTCAAAGACGCGGCCGCTCTCGATCTCTTTGAAAATCTCATCTCCGTTTCCGGAGTTGGTCCGAAATCAGCCCTGGCCATTGTTTCCGTCGCTTCAACCGAGGTCATAAAAAAGGCGATCGAGACCAGCAACCTCAATTTCTTTACCGCTGTCTCCGGTATTGGCAAGAAAAGTGCCCAGAAAATCATCATTGATTTGAAACCAAAACTAACCCACCTCGATGCTGACCTCGCCAGTCTCGACGGTAACTCGGAATTGAACCAGGCTCTCAGCCAGCTCGGCTTCAGCAAAAGCGAAATCGTTTCTGTTTTGCCCCAGGTCGCTGCCGGAGATGAGCTCCAAAACCAAATTAAACAGGCCTTAAAATTACTCCGATGAGCCAAAACGACTTTCGACCAACCGCTTGGGAAGATTTCACCGGTCAGGACCAGGTTGTCCAGTCATTAAAGATCGCCCTCGCCGCCGCCGCGAAAAGAAAACAGGTTCTTGAACACATTCTTTTCTACGGCCCCCCCGGCTTAGGCAAAACCACCCTCGCCCACCTAGTCGCCAAAGCGGTTGGCGTCTCAATCAAAATTACCTCCGGCCCCGCCTTGACCCGGGTCGGTGATCTGGCCTCCATCCTGACCCAGCTTGAACCGGGCGACGTTCTCTTCATCGACGAAATCCACCGCCTGAACAAAGCCGTCGAGGAAACTCTTTATCCCGTCATGGAAGATTACGCCCTCGATATGGTTGTCGGCAAAGGGCCGGGTGCCAGAAGTATCCGCCTCGACTTAAATCCTTTTACCCTCATCGGCGCGACCACCAAAGCCGGTCTGATTAGCGCCCCCCTACGCGACCGTTTCGGTCTGGTCCATCGCCTTAGGTATTATCAAGACGAGGATCTAGCCGGGATTTTGACCACCGCCGCCAAAAAAACGGGCTTGATCCTGGATCGGGAATCGGCCCTCGAAATTGCCAAACGCAGTCGCGGTACCGCTCGCATCGCCCTGAAGCTTCTGCGCCGGGTCGCCGATTACAGTGAGGTCAAACACGCCTCAACACCGACTCCCGCAACCACCAAAAAAGCCCTCGAGTTTTACCAGGTTGACGACCTGGGCTTGGACGAAACCGATCGCCGGCTTTTGACCGCCATCATCACCGATCACGCCGGTGGACCGGTCGGCCTGGAAACCCTGGCCGCTCTCATCTCCGAAGATATCACCACCATCACCGATGTTTATGAACCGTTTTTGATGCAGGCCGGCTTTCTGGCCCGCACCCCCCGCGGCCGTACCGCCACCCCGAAGGCCTACCTTCATCTCGGAATCAAGAAGTAATTCCCGATGAATATCACTCACCATTGTCATCGCGAGCGTACTCGCGTGGCGATCCAGGAATTTATATAGATTGCTTCGGGTACTCGCAATGACAGAGTAAAATATAGTCTCCATGAGAAATCATTTGCTACTAGCAATTATCTTTTTTCTGATCAGCCCAACCACGGCGTTGGCCATTTACGATCCTTTTTCGGTAACCAACAATCGCGTCGGCGTCCACGTCCTCTCACCCGACGAACTGGCGTCGGCGGCCCGACTAGTGAATAACGATAACCAAGGTGCCTGGGGCTATGTCACCGTTCCAATCCAAGCCTCCGACCGCGACCGGGAGAAGTGGACCAAATTCATGACCAAAGCGACTGAATTGAAGATTATTCCCATTATCCGGGTGGCGACTATAGTCGACGATGTTCACTGGCTTAAGCCAAACGACAATGACCTCATCGATTTTGCCAACTTCCTAAACGATCTGCCTTGGCCAACCCAAAATCGCTACGTCGTCATTTTTAACGAGGTCAACCGGGCCGATGAGTTCGGCGGCAGTGTTAGCCCCGAGGCTTATGCCGATATCTTGACTAACGCCATCGACATTTTCAAACGCCGCTCCGAAAGGTTTTTCATTCTGCCCTCGGCCCTCGACAACGCCGCTCCCAACGGCGGCCAGTTCATGCGCTGGGACAGCTATCTGACCCGGATGCACGCCCGCCAACCGGAAATCTTTAACCAAATCGACGGCTGGAATTCCCACGCCTATGGCAACCCCGGTTTTTCCGCCTCACCCGCTCTCTCCGGGGCCACCAAAGCCGACAGTTTTAAGTCCGATCTGATTTTTTTGCGCCGCTTCACCCAGAAAAAGCTACCGGTTTTCATCACCGAAGCCGGTTGGTCGCGCCAAAGACTCGATGACCGGACCATCGCCATTTTTTATAACCACGCTTTCTACAATGCCTGGGCCGATAAGGCAGTCGTCGCCGTCACCCCCTTTCTCCTTTTTGCCGGTACTGAACCCTTCATCCAATTCAGTCTCCTGACCAAGGAAAGCCGGCCGACTCTGGCTTACCAAGCGATTCAAACCTTCGTCGGCACCGGTCAGCCCCGGCTCGAAGATTACTCAACCCCGAGCGAAGCGAGCCCTTCCGAAGCGTTGGCGAAGGAGGGCGCTGCCACGCCCAGCTCGACCATTCTCGGCCGTCAGACCAGCGACAAAAACCTTGGCCCGCCTGCAGAAGCTATGTTTCAGGCATTGCGGGCAGGCCTCTGGCAAAGAATTATCACTTTCTTCGCCGCTCTTTTCCAGAAAAATCCTTTCCAGCAAACTCTTACCGTCGGCGAAAAAACATACCGCGTCGAGATCGTTAGTTCTCCGGCTGATATGGCCCTTGGCCTGGCCAAATATGACCAGCTGGAAACCAATCGGGGCCTGTTTTTTGACCTAAAAACAAAGTCCACCCCCAGCTTCTGGATGAAAAACATGAAGTTTGATATCGATATTGTCTGGATCAGTGACGGTGTTGTCGTCGGCGTCAGCCCGGGCTCCGCCGTTACCCCCTTTGCCCTGATTAACCCGCCCTCACCGATTGACTCCGTCCTAGAAGTGAACCCCAATTCTGGTATTAAAGTCGGGGATAGGTTACTCCTCGGATGGTGACCCGAAGGGGCTCCTCCGAGGTGGAACCCACAAGTTAAAATTAACTCATGATCATCATTCATGGAGAAGACACCGTTTCTGCCCGCAACCGTTTAAACGACCTGATCGAAACGGCCCAGGCGAAAGGCCTGGGTCTAAAACGCCTCACCGCCAAAGACCTCGATCTGACCACTGCCACTCAAGTTCTCGAGGCTGCCACTCTCTTTGGTGAAACTCCACTCATTGTCATCGAGGGTCTTTTTTCCCTGACGAAATCAAAAAACAAGGATAACTTAATCAGCTTCATTTCAGGTTACCAGGACCGGGAAATTATTCTATTCGAAGACAAGACCGTCAGCCCCACGACCTTAAAGCCGTTTCCAAAAGCTAAGGCGCACGAACACAAACCGGCCGCCATTATTTTTACCTTCCTGGACAGCCTCCGTCCCGGCGCCGCCGCCAAAAGCCTAAAACTTCTTGGGGATCTCGAATCCGCCCGCCAACCGGCTGAACTGATTTTCGCCATGCTCATCCGTCAGGTCCGTCTTCTCATCCAGGCCGGGCAACCGG
>Ga0209322_10000410_pt1 | contig 24928 bp, 17 predicted proteins | sample Rifsed19ft1_FD_184013 | JGI IMG/M metagenome (GOLD analysis project Ga0209322, IMG submission 184013) | Soil microbial communities from Rifle, Colorado, USA - sediment 19ft 1 (version 2) | ecosystem: Environmental > Terrestrial > Deep subsurface > Rock core/Sediment | place: Rifle, Colorado... | reverse complement strand
TCGGAATATCAGTTAGCTATAACCGGGTCTATCGAATAATGAAGAAAAATGATTTACTTGTAGACAGAAAAAGATAGATTACATATTGCGGAAAGCACCACGAAATATGTCATAAGAACTGTTACAATTCTTTTCATATGTTACCAACTTTTAGCAGCTTTACTGTAAAATATTTCATAGTTTTTTAAGTTGTTGAAAATATAAAATATATTACAAACATTTTCAATTATTTTGCGGTTGTCACCATGTTTTAGAAACCATCAAGGTTTCTTACCGTTTACGAGACCCTAACCTCGGAGGATTTTTCACTTTCAAACCATAGAGTTCTTCGAATCTGGTGGTGGTAATATAATCCACAAAATAATGTAGATAAGAATTCCTGGGAATGCCGCGCTGAGAATTGAAACAAGAACATATCCAACTCTAACCAATGTGACATCCCAACCAAGCCATTCAGCAATTCCGGCGCAGACTCCGGCAATCATAGAATTTTTAGATCTTTTTAAAGACATAATAAACTCACTTTAATTTTTGTTTTAGGTTCATGAATATTATGTAATTAGATATGCCAGATTTTGCGACGAGAGAATTGCTTCGTAAAAATCTGGCATATCTAAAACGGTGAAAAACCTTCGAGGTTTTGTCCCTTGAGCGAGACTCAAACCTCGAAGGTTTCCTTAAATTAAACCATAGAATTCTTCGAATCCGGCGGCGGCATTATGATCCAGAGAATAATGTAGATAAGTATTCCCGGAAATGCCGCGCTAAGTATTGAAACAAGGACATATCCAACTCGCACCAAAGTCACATCCCAACCAAGCCACTCCGCAATTCCGGCGCAAACTCCGGCAATCATAGAATTTTTAGATCTTTTTAAAGACATAATAAACTCACTTTAATTTTTGTTTTAGGTCCATGAATATTATGTAATTAGATATGCCAGATTTCGCGACGAGAGAATTGCTTCGTAAAAATCTGGCATATCTATAAATATGTAAATGACAGAAACCTTCGAGGTTTCGTAACTTCAACGAGACCTAAACCTCGAAGGTTGATTTATTCCATTTCCAACTTTAAATTTTGTTCCAGGAATAGAAATTGGAAGCTTGCCTCGAATATTTATCTCTCCAAGCAGTGCTTTCAACATTGCCTTTTGTGTAAGCCTACTATCACCAAAGGCGCATAAGTAAGCATTCACTTTTGGAAATAAAGATAATAAGTAAGGATTTCCAAAACTAATCAACACGCTTGGAACTTTCATGCTAAGTAATTTTTGAATGAAAACTTCATGTTTCTTTGATAAGCTGACAGTTCCTTGATATGCTTTTACTCTTATGAAAGAGGATAGTATGAGAAGGTCAGCTTTCCGTGCTGCTCGTAAAACATTAGCATAATAATCATCATTTGTTTGCTCATGAACTAATGCGCGCATAGAACCTGGAAATTCTTCTTGAATTAGTGATTGAAATAATTCCTCCGATTCGTTTCTTAATCCTTCTGTAATCGTTATCCAGAAAATTTTTTCACACTTGGATTTATCAATCGGAATTATTCGCTTATCATTCTTAACTAACGTGATAGATTTTTCCGCAATGGTTTTAGCTAAAGTAAGATGCTTTTTTGTTCCGACTTGCTTTGGTATTTCATTCAAGTCTACAAATCGGTTTTGTTCGATTCTAAGCCATCTTTTTGCGCTCAAGAATTTCCTCAAACTGTAATCAATTCGTTCTTCGCTTATTTCACCATGATTAACTGCCGAGTTAATTGAGTCAATTGCAATTTCTTCATCCGGTGGGAAAAGGATAAGATCATTTCCGGCATTGAAAGCCATTACTGCAGCTTCTGCCGCTGAGAAATTTTTAGCAATTGAATTCATGTTCATTGCATCGGTTACGACTAAGCCATCAAATTTCATTTTATTTTTCAAGAGATTTGTTATAACTTTTTGTGAAAGTGTTGCAGTAATTTTAGGGGACTTTTCAATTCCGGGAACACCAAGATGTCCAACCATTACAGAATGAACTCCAGCTTTAACTGAAGCAATAAATGGTACAAGTACATTTTCCAAAAGATATTTTTTACTTCCATTGATCACCGGCATTTCTAAATGAGAATCAATGTGAGTATTACCATGTCCGGGAAAATGTTTTGCAGTCGTTAATATTCTTGCTGAAGTCGTTCCTTTGATGAAGGCGGAACAAAAATCCGCGGCCATTTTTTTATCTTCTGAAAATGCACGGATATTTATAATTGGATTTTCCGGATTATTATTTATATCAGCAACCGGTGCATAATTCTGATGAACTCCAATTGCGCGAGCTTCTTCTGCAATTGCTTTGCCGAGTTTAACTGCCAATGTTAAATCTCCTGTTGCAGCAAGTGCCATAGCATATGGGAAATCCAATCCATCCTTCAATCTCATTCCAAGTCCGCGTTCAAAATCCGATGCAATTAGAAGCGGAAGTTCAGCCAATGCTTGCATTTTATTTGTAAGCATGGCTTGGTTTAGAATATCGCCAGAGAAGAAAATTAATCCACCGACTTTCAAATCTTTTACTAATCTTTCAAGTCTTTTATACTCCGCAGAATCTTCGTTCAGAAAATTTCCCAATACCCAGGGCATAACAAACTGAGCACATTTTTCTCTAAGCGATAAATCATTAATTGTGTCTTCAATCCAATTTTTATCTTCTTTAGTCAGATCAAAAACTGAAGGATAAATTATTTTCTTTTTTATCATCGCTTTAAGATAAATTATTCTTGAGCTAATTCTTTATAAATTGCATCATGAATTAACGGACGAACTTTCGAAAGCTTATTATTATTTCTTGTGGGATAGACTCTGTTTGTAAGCAGGATAACAAATAAACTTTTTGTTGGATCAGTCCAAACAGAGGTTCCTGTATAACCTGTGTGTCCATAAGATAAAGGACTAAAATATTTTCCTGCTGATGAACCTTCGGGAGATTTTGTATCCCAGCCCAAACCTCTCGAGCTTTGATCTGATTGCTTCTTTGTGAACAGTTCAATTGTTTCAGGATTAATGTATTGTCTCCCTTGATAATTTCCTTTTTGCAAAATCATTTGGAGAAATTTAGCTAAATCATTGGCAGTTGAAAAAAGTCCGGCATGACCTGCAACTCCGTTTAACATGTATGCCCGTTCATCATGAACCTCACCCTGCAGTTGACGCATCCGCCAGAAATCATCAAACTCTGTCGGCATGCAATTATCTTTTAATTCCGGCGGCGGATTATACATTGTAGAATTCATACTCAAAGGAGTAAATAAATTTTCATCTAAGAATTTGTCTAAAGATTTCCCGCTGATTCTTTCTATAATTTGCTGCAGAGTAATCATTCCAAGATCACTGTAAACATATTTGCTTCCCGGTTCTTGCTCTGGAGTTAAGTTCATTATGTCATTAATTACTTCTTCAGCAGTTGAGTACACATCATAATATTTTTTGAAAGGAGCAAGTCCCGAATTATGAAGAAGCAAATTTCTTATTGTAATGTTCTCTTTTCCATTATTGTTAAACTCGGGTAAATAGTTAATCACCTTTTCATCTAAATTTAATTTTCTTCTATCAATAAGCATCATTGCGGCTGTAGTTGTGCCAATTACTTTTGAAACAGAAGCTAAATCAAAAATTGAATTTATAGTTACTTCACGGGAAGAATAATCATAAGTAAAATTTCCGAAAGCTTTTTCGTGAATAATTTCTCCATCCTTTGCAACTAGAAGAACGGCGCCCGGAAAAGCTGAATCCACAATCGCTTTTATTATCAGATCATCTGTTTCAGCAAATTTATTTTGTTCAAGCTTTTGAAAAAGTCCGCTGATGTTATGAAGTGCGCTTTTTGGTTTTTGCAAACCCAGACCAAACTCATAGTCTGTGTTCGGAATTGAAATCGGAAGTTTTCCCTGAATTGGAATTTCTCCGAATATGGCTTCACCAAGTGCTGACTCTGAAACTTCAGTATCGCCATAATTGCAAATATAAGTTTCAGCTTTTGGAAACCGCGAAAGAATGTATGGACTTCCATGAGCCATGAAAACAAGCGGCTTGCCTAAGCTGCGAAGATCATGTACGAGTTCTGCTTGCATTTTGGTTAATCCGAGATCGCCTTCGAAAGCTCTGACTTTTAAATAAGAGGATAGAAGAATGAAATCAGAATTTTTGGCTGAGGTCAGAGCATCTTCATAGTCAGTGTCATTGCTGTTTAGAGAAATTCTTTTAATTGAAAGATTATTTAACCGGGAATTTAAAATTGAGTTAAAATAATTTTCTTCACCGCCAAACTTGCTGTCAAGAATGCTTATGTGTAAGTATTTGATATTATTGTTTTGGCTTAACGGAATTAAGTTCTGATCATCTTTAACAAGAGTGATTGATTTTCTCGCAAGCTTGCTTGCAATTTCCCAATGAGATTCTACTCCCACCTTTTGTGAGATTGACTCAATGTCTATTAGTCTCCTTTTATCAAGCCCCGCCCAATTTTTAGCAAGCAAAATTTTTCTAACCGACTGATTCAATCTCTCTTCAGTTATATCACCTTTTTTAACAGCAGAAATTATTGCGTTAATTACTACTTCAGAATCGGTAGGAAAAAGAATTGCATCATTGCCGGCTTGAATTGCCAGGACAGCGGCTTCTCCTGCTGTAAAAGAATTAGTTATTGCATGCATTTCCATTGCATCGGTGACAACTAATCCTTTAAAACCCAGTTTATCTTTCAGCAAATTTGTAATGATCTTTTTTGAAAGTGTTGACGGCAGCTTGTCATCAGATTCAAATGCTGGAACTTGCAGATGACCAATCATAACTGACATCACACCGTTTTCAATGTTGGACTGAAAAGGAGCAAGCTCATTTTTTAATAATTCATCCTCGGTTCCTAAAATTACCGGAAGGTCGCGATGCGAATCTACATTTGTATTCCCGTGTCCTGGAAAATGTTTTGATGTTGCAATCATTCCTCCATCTTGTACGCCTCGGAGAAACGAATTGCTTAATCTTGTAACGAGTTCAACATCTTCACCAAATGATCTTACATTTATTATAGGATTAAAAGGATTATTGTTAATATCTGAAACAGGTGCATAATTCTGATGAACCCCAATCGCTACTCCTTCGCTTGCAATTATTTTTCCCATTTGATATGTTAAAGCAGTATCATCCGCAGCTCCAATTCCCATGTTGTAAGGAAAAATTGTTGCTTCGGCTGCTCTTTGTGCCACGCCTCTTTCAAAATCTGCAGAGATGAGTAAAGGTACGTCAGCAATTTTTTGAAGCTTGTCGGTAACTATCGCCTGATCATAAATATTGCTTAGAAAGAAAATTAGCCCGCCTACTTTTAAATCTTTAACGAGATAAACAAGGCGTTCATAATCGGGATTGTCTTCGCTCATATATTTTCCGAATGCATGAGGGAAAACAATTTGACCGGCTTTTTCCTCAAGAGTCATTCCAGAGAGAATTTTTTCAACCCAAGGATCATTTTGATTTTGGAAATAATTGGGGTCAGATTTTAATTTAGTCGAATCAGAAGCATTTAATTCATAGTTATCAGATTGAACAAATGAACTTCCATTTATTAAAAAGCTTAGAGCGAAAAAGGAAATGACGAGGATGAGTTTTCTCACTTTACTTCTCCTTTACAGTTTTTTTACCAAAGGTTGGATCAATTGTCAGCATACGGGTAACAAAAAATCCCGGAATCATTGTAAGAATAATCCAAATAAAGAATTTTGGATAACCTAAAGCTTCTTGAATCATACCGGCAAAAATTCCCGGTATCATCATGCTTAATGCCATAAAGCCCGTGCAGATAGCGAAGTGCGAAGTTTTGAATTCTCCCTCGGAAACGTAAATCATATAAAGCATATAAGCGGTGAATCCAAAACCGTATCCGAATTGTTCACCTGCAACACAAAGATTAATGATTAATAAGTTTTCCGGTTGTGCGAAAGACAGATAAATGTAAAGTACATGAGGAATATTAATTGCGGCAAACATCCACCAAATCCATTTCTTTAAACCACCCTTGGAAACAAGGAATCCGCCGACTATTCCTCCCAAAGTAAGTCCGATGATCCCCACCGTTCCATATACAAGTCCAACTTCTCCCGTAGTTAAACCTAATCCACCAATTTCTCGCGGATCAAGTAAAAATGGTGATGCAAGCTTTACCAATTGTGCTTCGCCAAATCTGTAGATTAACAAAAAGGTTATGGTTATTAGAATCTCTTTCTTCTTAAAGAACAAAGAAAAAGTTCTGATGAATTCTTTGCCAACTGAACGCGAGCCGTCTTTTACAACAGGCATATCGTTTGCTGGATAGGGAAGAATAAAATAATGATAGAGAAAAAATAAAATGAATAAACCGGTCAAAATTAAAAACGTCATTGACCAAGCCCACGGAATATTTCCCGAAATTGCTTTGAAAGTTGTTGATATTTCAGTCTTCAGCTTTGGATCGAGCTGTAATATTGCGAATGCAGGTTTATTCCAATTGGATTTATTAAAAACAAATCTTGTTCCTTCTAAAATTGAAATACTCTTATCACCACCGTCACGATCAAAATTTACGACATAATCTTTTTGATCTTTTGGTTCCAATGAAAGTGCAAATGAAACAATAGCAATGTTACCGACAGTTTTTTTATAATCTTCTGCTTTGATTTTGAGAGGAGGAATTTTGGGGCTTGTTCCTTTAGTGTTATAAAAACCGTTTCGAATATTCTTTACATGCAGGATGTTTACGACTGAATCAACTTCTGCTTTGTTTCTTTTGCCAGTGCTAATATTTATTAAACTGGTATTTGCCAGTACTTTTAATTGATTATCTTTTGATAAACTTGTAAAGGAATTATCAAGAAGAATTTGTTCAACCTTTAAATTAGGTTTAGCAAATACCTCAATTTCAGCCGGGGGCAGCCCGCTGTGAGTTTCAAAATATCCTGCGAGAATAATTAATATTCCCTGTCCGGTAATCATTGAAAGTCTGTAAAAGGTGCTTCGTATTCCAACAAAAAAAGCTTGCTGATGTTCAGACAACCCCAGCATGTAAAAGCCGTCGGCTGCTATATCATGAGTAGCTGAACTAAAGGCAAGCAATAGAAAAAATGCTAAAGTATATTGGAGAAAGCTTGGCAGCGGAATCATAAAAGCAATTCCCGCAAGACCAGCCCCAATTATTAGCTGCATTATGATTATCCACAGTCTTTTAGTTTTAAATATATCAACAAATGGTGACCAAAGAGGTTTGATTGCCCAGGGTAAGTAAAGTAAACTTGTATAAAAGGCAATATCCGCGTTCGATATTCCCATCCGTTTGTACATTATAACAGAAACGAGCATTACGACTACGTAAGGAATTCCTTCAGCATAATAAAGAGTTGGCACCCACGCCCATGGATTTCTAAAGGAAGGTTTTTTACCGAACATATTTTTCTCCGAAATTCTGTAGGAATAAATTTAGTGTGAATATAAAACTATATTTTGAGAATCTGTTTTGCCATTAGCACAGCACCCATTGCAGGAGAATTCTCCGCATCTTTAACTACAACATTAGTCAGCTTCTTTTCTATTTTCTTTCGCAAAGTATCTGAATAAATATTTTTATGAGTGATAATTCCACCTATAAAAGAAACAGCTAAATTTTTTTCATTCAGTTTCTTTTGCATTGCAGAAACATGCAGAAGTAATTCATCTGTTTCATCTTCAATGATCTTCATAGCAAGCTTATCGTTCTTTTCTGCTGCTTCAATAACAAGCGGTGCCACTTTGGCTATGTCAAAATTATTTCTATAAACTTCCGTTATTAAAATGTCCTGAGAAAGTATATTGAATTTTTCTTTTACTAAAACAGAAATTAAAGTTTTACTTCCGCGACCGTCAAATTCTTTTGAAACAGCAGCTAATCCTTTTTTACCAATCACATAGCCGCTGCCCTCATCGCCTAAATATCTTCCAAAACCACCGACACGATGTATGCTGCCATGTGCATATTTACCAAACATGATTGATCCCGTGCCGGTAATTAGGATACTTCCCGGCTTTCCGGAAAATGCTCCTTCCAAAGCAATGCGTGCATCACTTTCAACCCTGAACAAATTCAGTTTAAATTTTTGTTTAGTAAGATATTCTGCAAAGCCCTGCTCAAGTCTTTCAGCATCGGATCTTCTGCCGGCACCAGTTGTACCTAATAAAACAATTTTAATTTCATCTTGATTGATGCTGACAACTTTTATACAATCGTTTATAAGCTTATATAGAATTTCGGATACGGGTTCAATTCCTTGAACGAGAAAATGTGACGCTCCACCGTAACATTCATGCCTCACACTTCCATCCAAATTTGTAAGTAAGCAGTGGGTTTTTGTTCCCCCTCCATCAATGCCTATTATGTAGCTCATAGGGTAAGTAAATCTTAATTGTGGTGAAGTAATGACAAAATTTAGAAAAAAAAGAATGAAGTTGAAAACTTTTAATCAGGTTTCATTCATTTTTGAGTTCTATTTTCAAGTAAAATTATTTAATTTCACAATCAATTATAGGCAAACAAAATGGCTCAACCAGAAAAATATTTTGAACCTTACAGAAAAAATACTATTGGCTTTGATCAGATGTTTCTTTCGCCCTATGGAGAGAAAAAAATTATTTATGCCGATTGGATAGCAAGCGGAAGATTGTATAAACCGATCGAGAGAACTATCAGCGAAGTATTTGGACCATTTGTTGGGAATACACATTCCGAAGCGAGCGTCACCGGTACATCTATGACATTAGCATATCACCATTCTCATGATATAATCAAACACCATGTTAACGCAAAACCTGATGATGTAATCATTACTGCCGGGTCAGGAATGACTGGAATGGTAAATAAATTTCAACGAATTTTAGGACTGAAAATTGCCGAACAGTTGAGAGAATTTCTTTCTCTGCCAAAATATCTTAAGCCAGTCGTATTTGTCACCCATATGGAACATCACTCAAATCAAACATCATGGTTGGAAACAATTGCAGATGTTGTAGTTATTGAACCAGATGCTCAGGGCTTGGTTGATCTTAGTGATTTTAAAAAGCAATTAGAGAAATATCATGATAGAAAATTGAAGATTGGAGCATTCACCGCTTGTTCAAATGTAACAGGCATTCACACACCTTATCATAAAATGGCTAAGCTGATGCATGAAAATGGAGGTTTTTGCTTTGTTGATTTTGCTTGTTCCGCGCCTTATGAACAAATGGATATGAATCCACCCGATCCTATGGAAAGATTGGATGCCATTTACTTTTCTCCTCACAAATTTTTAGGTGGTCCAGGTTCTTCGGGAGTTTTAATTTTCGATTCAAAACTTTACAAAAATCGTATACCTGATGATCCGGGCGGTGGTACAGTGGATTGGACAAATCCCTGGGGGCAGCATAAATTTATTCCTAACATCGAAGCAAGAGAGGATGGGGGAACACCGGCATTTCTTCAATCCATTAGAGCTTCTTTAGCAATAAAGCTTAAGGAAGAAATGGGTGTGGAGAAAATTATTGAACGTGAAAAATATTTAGTGAAGATTGCATTTGAAGGCTTAAGAAAAATACCAGGGCTTCATATTCTTGCAGATAATGTTGAAGATCGGCTTGGAGCAATTTCATTTTATGTGGATAATATTCATTACAATCTTATAGTAAAAATTCTGAATGATCGTTTTGGTGTTCAGGTCAGGGGCGGCTGCTCATGTGCAGGAACTTACGGTCATTATCTGCTGCATGTTACTCCTCAAATGTCAAAACACATCACAGCTAAGATAAATCATGGCGATCTTTCAGAAAAACCAGGGTGGGTTAGAATGTCGCTTCATCCAACCATGACTGATGATGAGGTAAACTTAATTCTTAATGCTGTTATGGAAATAGTAAAAAATATTCAAAGCTGGAAAGAGGATTACGTTTATGATTTACATAAGAATGAGTTCTATCATAAAAACAGCAATGAAAAAGAAAATATTTATAAGATGTTTGAATTTAATGGCGGTTCGAAATCTGCGGTGAAAAATATTCTGAAAAGTTAAGTATATATTTTTCGTTAAGGATAGTCCTAATTATGGGAAATAAAAACTCAATTACCTGGTTTAGAGTGCTATCCCCGTCAGTCCACACGATTTCTTTACTAATCAATTCAGAAAAAAGCTTAATAGTTGCTTCTCGGAAATGAAAATGATTTGAAGCTGCATTCCAATTAGTGAGAGTTATTTAGGGGAAATTAGTTCATTTATTAAAAAATGAGAATGATTTTACGGCATATTCTTTGAAAATTATCTTAATTTACCACCGAGTATTTTCATACACCGATTAAAATTAAAAAATATGATAAATAGAAGCAGCTCATTAGAAACTAAAATCAGAAGTAAAATAGACCTATTAAAGTTCCTCACTTCACTATTGTTACTTTACTTTTCACCATTACTTTATTCCCAATCAAACGAAGATTGCTTAACCTGTCATGAAGACAATACTCTGACAATTGAGCGAAAACGAAAAGAAGTATCACTTTACGTAAATATAAAAATACTGCAAAATTCACCGCACAGAAAATTAACTTGTATATCATGCCATGTTGGTTTTAATGCGGAAGATCTTCCACACAAAGAAGATATCCAGCCAATTAATTGTCTCTCCTGCCATAAAGATGCAAGAGTAAAACATCAGTTCCATCCCCAGATGAAAAACGCAAATGGAATAAATGGACCTGAAGGGGCTTCGTGCAGGACTTGCCATGGAACACACGATGTAGTTTCACCAAAAGTTAAAACATCAAAATGGTCTGCAGATAATCTGGTTCAATCTTGCGGGCGATGCCATACAGATGTCAAAGAAATTTTTGTAGCTTCAAAACATTATGAAGGATTAACTGAAGGAGTATTGGGTTCACCAAATTGTCTTTCATGTCATAAGAATGCACTTGTTACTCAGAAAGCAATTGGTGACACTCTTCAAAGAAAAAATGCTCAGGAAAAATTATGTCTTTCATGTCACTTAGATAACGAAGAAATTAGATCTAAGACAGCACCGTCAGCAAAATTTATTACGGCTTATGATTTAAGTGTTCACGCAAGCGAAATAGCAAATGGAAACCATAAAGCTGCAACATGTATTGATTGTCATACTGCGCATGGTGTTATACCGGGAAATAATGAAAAGTCGTCTGTTAATAAATTTAATATACCAACAACTTGCTCTCATTGCCATAAGCAGATAGCCGATGAGTATAAAGAAAGCATTCATGGTGTGTTTGTTGCACAGGGTAATAAAGAATCACCGGTTTGCACAGATTGTCATGGTGAACATAATATTTTAAAACATAATGATCCCAGATCACCCGTTGCATTTAAGAATCTCTCGAGAGAAGTCTGCTCGCCATGTCATAGCTCAGTTAAGTTAGAAGCTAAATATGGATTAAATACAGATCGCTATAAAACCTTTTCTGATAGCTATCACGGGTTGGCAATTAAAGGCGGATCTTTAGAAGTCGCTAATTGCGCAAGCTGCCACGGTGCCCATAACATTAAGCCCTCAAGTGATTCTACATCAACAGTAAACAAAGCTAATCTTGTTAAAACTTGTGGAAGCTGCCATCCTGGTGCAAATAATAATTTCACAATTGGCAAAATTCATGTTACGCTTGAAAAGAAGGATGAGCCAATTCTGTACTGGATTGCCACCATGTACATCAGCTTAATTGTAATGGTAATCGGTGGAATGTTTGTTCATAATGCAATAGACTTCGGCAGGAAAGCGCGAATAAAAAAGTTAAGACAACGAGGACATATTGAGTTTGAAGAACATGGTCATTCACTTTATTTAAGAATGACTTTAAGTGAAAGAATTCAACACGCAACATTAGCTGTTAGCTTTATACTTTTAGTTATAACCGGCTTTATGCTGCGCTATCCGGATTCATGGTGGGTAAGCCATATTAGAGATTTAAGTGAGCATGCCTTTATGCTGAGAAGTTTAATCCATAGAACTGCTGCAATTATCATGGTCGTGGTTAGCTTGTATCATATTTATTACGTATGCTTCACCTCAAGAGGAAGAGAACTTATAAAAGATTTATTACCTAAATATCAAGATATCTTAGATGCGCTTGGTGTTGCTAAATTCAACCTCGGAATTTCAAAAGAAAAACCTATGCTCGATAGATTCAGTTATGTTGAAAAAGCTGAGTACTGGGCATTGATCTGGGGCACTATTGTAATGACTGTAACCGGTTTTATTTTGTGGTTTGATAACACATTCATTGGATTACTAACTAAGCTTGGATGGGATATTGCAAGAACAATTCACTATTATGAGGCATGGTTAGCATTATTGTCAATTGTTGTTTGGCATTTCTACTTCATCATTTTTAATCCTGATGTCTATCCAATGAACACGGCTTGGTTATCCGGAAAAATTTCGGAAGAGGAAATGACTCATGAACATCCCAAAGAATTAGAGAGAATTAAAGCATCTATAGCTAAAAGTTCAGATGAAGATACAGAGGAAAAAAGTTAATTTGAAAATCATTAAGAGGTTTTCATTCCTACTTATTTTGGGATTACTTTACTCCGGTAAAGTATTTTCTCAGGATAATAGTGATTGCCTAATGTGCCATGAAGATAAAACTTTAAAAGGTACAAAAAGCGGTAGAACTATTTCAGTTTTTGTGAATGAAAAAATTATATTCTCTTCAGTCCATTCGGAAGTAGATTGCATTCAATGCCATGTTGATTTGGAGGGTTCTGATTTTCCTCATGCTGAGAATGTTAAAAGAGCAGTATGCAATTCTTGTCACGAAGACATTCAAAAATTATATGATGGCAGCTTACATTCAAAAGCATTTAATCGTGGTGATAGGCTTGCGCCGATTTGCCAGGATTGCCATGGTTCACATGAAATTATTCCTGTAAAAAATATCAAATCAAAAGTTGCACCGATAAATGTCCCTTATCTGTGCGGGCAATGTCATAAAGAAGGGTCACCTGTTCAGCTCCAAAGAAATATTTCTCAAACACACATTCTTGAAAATTATTCTGAAAGTATTCATGGCGAAGGTTTGATGAAGAAAGGGCTTGTTGTTACAGCAACATGTGCTTCTTGTCATACCGCTCATGAAATTTTACCTCATACAGATTCGCGATCATCAATTGCTCGTAAAAACATTGCTGGCACTTGTGCTAAATGTCATGCTGAAATTGAGCTGGTTCATAGAAAAGTAATTAAAGGTGCTTTATGGGAAAAAGAAGCAAGCGTACTGCCTGCATGCGTTGATTGTCATCAGCCGCATAAAGCCCGCAGAGTTTTTTATGATCAAGGAATGGCAGATGCTGATTGTTTAATATGCCACGAGAAGAAGGAATTAAAATCTTCAGATGACGGACGTTCCTTATTTGTAAATTATTCTGAGATAAAAAACTCACGCCATGCAAACATTGCTTGCAGCCAGTGTCATTCTGGAGTTAAACCCTCACACACAAGACCATGCGATGAACTTACAGCGTCAGTTGACTGTGCATCTTGTCATTCTGCAATACAAGAAGATTATCAAAAAAGCGTTCATGGAAAACTCGCTTCTAAAAATGATCCTAACGCACCAACTTGTAAAGAATGTCATTCGAATCATAATATATTAGGAAAGATAGATTCGAAGTCTCCTACTTTTCCTCTAAACATTCCTAAACTTTGCGGAAACTGTCATCGAGAAGGTGAAAAAGCTGCAGTAAGATACAGGGGGACTGAGAAGGAGATCGTTAAAAATTATTCAGAAAGCATTCATGGTAAGGGATTATTAAAAAGCGGTCTAACGGTTACGGCAACTTGCACTGACTGCCATACTGCGCATCGGGAACTCCCGCATAGTGATCCATTATCAAGTATAAACCCGGCAAACATTCCTACTACTTGCGGCAACTGCCATCATGGGATTCAAGAGCAATTTGAAAAAAGTATTCATTCATCGTTAGTTTCTAAATCAGATAAGAAACTTCCAACCTGCGAAAACTGTCACAGTGCACATCAAATTATTAGAGCAGATTCGGAAGGATTTAAACACATCATCATGATTCAATGCGGTAATTGTCATGAAGAGATTGCTAAAACTTATTTTGAAACATACCACGGCAAAGTTTCTCAATTAGGCTATACAAAAACAGCGAAGTGTTATGATTGCCATGGTGCACATGACATTTTACCTGTTGAAAATCCGGCATCTCATCTTAATCGAAAAAATGTCGTTGAAACATGTAAGAAATGCCATGCAAGCGCTAACAGACAGTTTGCAGGATATTTCACTCACGCGACCCATCATGATCCAGATAAATATCCATGGTTGTTTTGGACTTTCTGGGGAATGACTGGTTTACTGGTTGGTACATTTGTACTTGCCGGTTTACATACTTTATTGTGGTTACCGCGCTCATTGCAATGGCGAAGAGAGCTTAAACGAAGACAACAAGACAAAAACACTAATCACAAATCGGAAGAAAATGTAAGTGACGGAAATAGCTAAAGAAAACAACTCGGAGAAAGAATTACACATCGTCCGGTTCACAAGGTTGAATAGAACCCTGCACATATTTATGATTGTGAGTTTTATAAGCCTTGCACTCACAGGCATGTCATTAAAGTTTTCTTACACTGGATGGGCAGTTTTTCTTTCACATTTTTTTGGAGGATTTGAATCAGCAGGCTATATCCACAGGTTTGCTGCTGTTATAATGGTGTCGGTTTTTATCATTCATCTTGTTGATGTAGTGAGAACGCGGAAAAAAGAGCTGCTGTCCTGGAAGGAACTCATTTTTGGTCCGAATTCCATGATGTTTAATAAAAAGGATTTAAAGGATTTTATTGCATCAATGAAGTGGTTCATTGGTAAAGGTGAGAGACCTGAATATGGTAGATGGACTTACTGGGAAAAATTTGATTACTTTGCAGTATTCTGGGGAATTTTTGTAATTGGTTCTACAGGCCTTACGCTTTGGTTTCCCGAGTTCTTCACTCAGTTTATGCCTGGCTGGATCTTAAACGTTACAACTATTATTCACAGTGATGAAGCACTGCTCGCAACAGGTTTTATTTTCACAATTCATTTCTTTAATACACACTTAAGACCGGAAAAATTTCCGATGGATATTGTCATCTTCACCGGTCGTATTCCTCTTGAAGAATTCAAACTTGACAGACCGGCAGAATACAAAGAACTGGTAGAGAAAGGTCAGCTTGAAAATTATTTAGCTGAACCTTATCCGGAAATAGTTATTAGAGCCATTCGAATATTTGGCTGGACTGCACTTTCAATTGGGTTCAGCATCATTCTTTGGATAATTTATGCTATGCTTTTTGCATATCGTTAATAGTTGGTGTTTGCTAATTAAGTTATTTTTTCTAATTTCAAACTGATGAAAAATAAATTACCCTCATCTTTTTACAATCCCATGTCTTTAGCTGGTGCTGGTATTGCAGCAATCAGTTTTGGTTTAATTGTCTTCCTATTTTTACTTGAACTTCTTGGCACAAAGCAAAAACCATATATGGGGATTATTGCTTTTGTGATTCTACCGTCGTTTTTAATTGGTGGACTGATTTTAGTGGTTTTGGGAATCTATCGAGAGCACAATAGGAAAAAACATGGAAAGACAAGAGAAAGAAAATTTCCAATAATTGATCTTAATAATCCTAAACATCGTGCAGCTTTCACATTTTTTTCAGTCGGTACAATTCTACTTCTCCTCTTTAGTGCATTTGGAAGTTATAAAGCGTATGAGTTTACAGACTCCGATGAATTTTGTGGTGAAGTTTGTCACAAAGTAATGGAACCGGAATACACGGCATATCAGTTCTCTCCACATGCAAAAGTAGGATGCGTTCAGTGTCATATTGGATCTGGAGCTGAATGGTATGTGCGTTCAAAATTTTCCGGTGCTTACCAGGTTTATTCAGTACTTTTTAATAAATACTCCAAGCCAATACCAACCCCGATAGAAAATTTAAGACCGGCGCAGGAAACCTGTGAACAATGCCATTGGCCAAAACATTTCTTCAACGAAAAACAATTAGTGAATACCTATTACCTTTCTGATGAGAAAAATACGGAATGGACTTTAGATCTGCTGATAAAAATTGGCGGCGGGAATGTTGAAACAGGTCCTACTTCAGGTATTCACTGGCACATGAACATTGCTCACGAAGTCAATTATGTTGCATTAGATTCTTTGCGAATGATTATTCCCTGGGTTAGTGCAAAAAGTGCGGATGGGAAAGTGACGGTTTATCGAAACACAGAACTAAATATTTCAGATTCACAAATTGAAAGACATGAGAAGCGAAGAATGGATTGCATTGATTGTCATAATCGTCCATCGCATATCTATCATCCTCCAGCCAGGTCGGTCAATCACATTATGAAATTAGGATGGATTGATAAAAATTTACCTTACATAAAAAGTCTCTCTGTTCATGCTTTGGAAAATGAATATACGAACAAACAAGTTGCTTTAGATAGTATAAGATCAACAATCTTAGATTTTTACACTGCGAATTATCCTCAAGTATTTACTGAGAAAAAAGCAAGTATAAATAGAGCCATAGAAGAAGTTCAAAAAATTTATTCAAGAAATTATTTTCCTTCAATGGGAGTCAGTTGGCGCAAATTTCCGGAACATATTGGTCACTTATACGCTCCGGGATGTTTCAGATGTCATGATGGTAAGCATGTTAATGAAAAAGGTAAAGTGCTTTCAAGAGACTGCAATGTTTGTCATACAATTCTTGCGCAGAAATTTGAAAAGGATGCTCTGAGATTGTCGCTTGGAGGTATTGATTATCGTCATCCTGTTGATATAGGTAATGCCTGGAAGGAAATGAATTGCAGCGATTGTCATTCACGCATGAAAACTGAGAATTAATTCATTTTATTTTACCAATTCCTCACATCACTTGAAGAAATCTTTAAGCTTACTGTAACCCGTCCGGCTCAAAGGTAAAGTTATCTTATCTTCCAAAACAATCTGATAAGATTCCTTCTCAACAGGCTCAATTTTCTTTACTTCTTTTACTGCAGCTATAAATGAGCGGTGAATTCGAATGAAATCTTTTGGGTTGAGATGTTCCTCAAAGTATTTCATTGTTTTTTGTTTTAAATATTTTTTTTGATGGGTGTGAATCATTACATAATCATCCTGGGCTTCTATCCATCTGATTTTTTCTAAATGAATAATTGAGATATTCTGTCCATCTTTCACAACAATTCTTTCCAGAAAATCTTTCCTCTGGTCGTTAAGCTTAACCAACGCACTCAGCTTATTTTCTTGCAGCGGTTTGTTTTCTAAATAACGGAATGCTTTTGTGAGTGCCTCATCAAAACGCTCTTGAGAAAATGGTTTTAGGAGATAATCAACCGCATTAACTTCAAATGCTTTAAGTGCATATTGATCATACGCAGTTGTAAAAATTATCACGGGGGGATTTTCCAAAAGTTCGAGCATTTCAAAACCATTAATCTTGGGCATCTGGATATCGAGGAAGATTAAATCGGGTTTTTCTTCATTAATATTTTTAATTGCATCAAAACCATTTGAGCACTCAGAAATGACTTCGATATTTGTATGATAACTGAGATACTTTTTAATTAATTGGCGGGCGAGGGATTCGTCATCAATTATCGCTGCGGTTATTTTGTTTTTCATGCTACGGTAAAAAATAAATTCACTTGGATAACGGAATATATAAATTTACCTTAAATATGCCTTCTGTTTTTTCAACATTAATTAAATTATTTAAACCATAAATTAGTTTTAATCGCTCGCTAATATTTTTTAACCCAATACCGCTGCCGCTTTTATTTTCGCTGGTAGAATCAAAATTATTCTCAAGTGAAATATTTAAGAAATCATTCTGAACTAAGCTCTTAAATTTTAATGTAACTTTTTCTAATGATTCGTAAACAGCGTGTTTTATTGCATTTTCAAATAGAGGTTGGAGAATCATGTTAGGAACAAGCATGTCTCTGCTTTCCGGTGCTACTTCCTCATTAAAATCAAATTTGTCCTCAAACCGTATTTTTTCAATTTCAAGATAGAGCTTAATGTTGTTTAGCTCTTCGGATAATTTATTTTTTTGCCTATCATTATTAACCAAAGTATAGCGAAGAAACTCTGCTAGCTTTAAAATCATGCTTCTTGCTTTAGCCGGATCAATTGTAGTTAGCGCACTCATCGAATTCAAGCTGTTGAAAATAAAATGAGGATTGATTTGAAATTTCAAGTTCTTTAATTCAGCTTGAGTGACTAAGTTTTTAAGCTCATTTTCACGCAATGATTTATCTTGAAAATTAGTGTAATAAATAATCAAATAATAAAATGCGATAATCAAAAAGTAAAAGAGAAGACCAACTAAAAATCTCCAGCCAAAATTATTTATAAAAAAAGTTGAATATTCCTCAGTAGAGCTGGTCAAAAAATTTGTAATGAAAAATCCTAATGCCAACCAAAGCGAAACTGAGATAACTCCGCCAATCATATGGCTGATTAGAATTTTCAGCATGGATGATGACTCAAATGAAATATATTTTGCAGAATACCAATAGCTTAATCCAAAACCGGCTAACAGAATATTAAAAATCAATCCATCTGCAAAAGCAATCTCAAGGCTTATCTTTTCTCCATAAATAAGAATTAAAATGTAAGCTGCAGTAATTATCAGCCAGACGAAGATATAGCTGAAAAAATTTCTGATGTCCTTAAGTATTGGGTTTGAAAGCATTGTCTTAAAATTTTAATAGTATGATTTGATTTCGCCGCCGCCAAACATTGCAATACCTTTTATGATTAATGTTCTAGATTGATCTACTACTAAATTCGGTTCTCTTCTAATTTTATTTGAAAAGCCGCCAAACAATGGAGTAACATTCAGCAAAACATTCCAATCTCTCGGAACAATAATGGTTGATCCTCCGAAGATGGCAGTAATGTTCAAAACATTATTCCCCTCAGCAAGTTTGCAAGCAGTTAAGTCAATTTCGGATCCTCCGAAGATGGCAGTAATATTTCCACCTTTGAAACTATTCGAAGTTAGCACTTTTGTTCCCCCGCCAAAAACCGCCACGTCATCAAGATAATCTTTGCTGAAATGGTCAGATGTTCCGCCAAATTTAGATTGGATCTTTCCTCCGCTACTTCTGAAAATGACGTAAACACCTAATGCAATGATTATTACTCCTAAAATTAATTTTCCATCAATATCAATATCCGGGAAAATTCTTGGAAAAAGTAAAAGTCCGCCAATGGTTGTTAGAATTATTCCTAAGATTTTGTTATTAGAGTTTATAAGTATGATGATACCAATGATAAAGAGAATGAAACGCCATGAAAAAATCACATGAGTTATTTCAAACGGTAAAATTTGAAACGAGCGGAGTAAGAATAATCCTCCGATAATAATTAGAAGTGCCCCCACCAATATTTTCGAGGGAGTTGAATGAGTGTTAGTTTCCATTTTATATTTCCTTGCATTTATTTTCTGACGAAACATAATAAATACTTACTCATCAGTTAAGTAGAAATCGGTAAACTATCGGAAATTTTCGGTAAACAGTCGGTTAACGTGGGCAATTATCATAGTCACATTGAAAAAAAATACTGTCGTACAATGAATTGCTTTCCTATTAAGCTACAATATTTGTTCATGATAGAATGATAGAGCTTCGGTAATCGATTTTTTCTTAGGTAATTTTAAGTCAAGCGGTAATTTCAAACTTTGGCACAGTCATTGAAACTTATTTTGTAAAGATTATAATTAACTAAAAATTACAGGAAAAATCATGAAGAAAACTTTACGGAATAAACAAAAATCCTACTATGAAGTTCTTTCAGGACTTTACAGCGAAGCAGAATTAGTAAAGCTGCCTAAGAAGGTGTTGACTGATATTGCAGAGCGAGCATACCTCTCAGGTAAAATTGATTTGCTACCTGATGATGAATCTGAATACGATGACAGTGAAGTTGAAGCTCCATCAATTAGGGTGAATGTTCAGTCAAAATTTCATCGACCAGGATTGTTTTAGTTACTTTTTTACATCTGAAATTTCAGGTTGCTCAATCTTAAATCCATTTTCACAATTAAATAATCTTTCCCTTGGAAGATCATAGAAAGTATTTTATAAAATATTTTCTTAAGAATAATTCTTAAAATAAATGCGAAACAGTTTATTAGATTCAAACTCACGATTTGAATAAATGAATAATTGCCCGCATCTGGCCTTTTCAAGCTTATTCCCCAAACGTTTCCCCTAAAAAATTCCTATATTTTTCCTCAAATAGTACTCTTTACAATACATGAAGAAAAAACAAAAGTGATTTTTTAGCAAAATATTCATAGCTTTAATAAAGGAATTTTAAGAGGTAGTTATGTCCAAGAGGTTAAATGTTATTATAGAAAAAGATGAGTTCGGTTACTATGCTTACTGCCCGGATTTAGAAGGTTGCCAGACTCAGGGTGATAGCTTGGATGAAGTTACTGAAAATATAAAGGAAGCTATCGAACTTTATCTTGAAACTCTTTCGATTGAAGATAAAAGAAATCTGACCGCTCGTGAGATAATCACTACAAGTTATGAGTTTTCGATTGTCTAAAGATCCCCGACTTAAAGCTATTGAAGCTGAAAAAATGCTTCTTGAGAAGGGGTTTAAATTAATTCGAACTAAAGGAAGTCATAGAATTTATCTTAAAAGTGATAGAAGAATAGTAATTCCCTTTCATAGTGGAAAAATCCTTCACCCCAAAATTGTAAAACAAGTTCTTAAAGCTATTGAGTAATTCAAAACTCGTATTCCTTCAAAATTCCTTATATTTCCACCTCAAATTCTATTTTACAATCGTTCGGTAAACAGGTTGTCCAAAGAAAAAGTATTAGTTACATCCGCTCTACCTTATGCAAATGGACCTATTCATCTTGGTCATCTCAGCGGGGCATATCTGCCGGCGGATATTTACGTCCGATATAAACGACTAAACGGGGATGATGTCATTTTTGTTTGTGGTTCTGATGAACACGGTGTTCCAATTACAATTAGTGCAGATAAGGAAAAGGTTTCTCCGCAAGTAATTATAGATCGTTACCACGAGGCAAACAAAATAGCATTTGAACGATTTGGAATGAGCTTCGATAATTATTCACGCACCAGTCTTCCGATTCATCATGAAACTGCGAAAGAATTTTTCCTTGAGTTTTACAATCGTGGTTTGTTAATAGAAAAAAAATCACTTCAGTTTTATGATGAAAAAGCCAATATGTTTTTACCGGATAGATACGTTGAGGGAACATGTCCAAAGTGTGGAAACGAAGAAGCCCGCAGTGATGAATGTGAAAACTGCGGTTCACTTTATGATTCCTCGGAATTAAAAAATCCTAAAAGTAAAATCTCCGGAGGAACTCCAACTCTAAAGGAGACAACTCATTATTTTTTCCCTCTTGGTAAATATCAGCCCAAACTTGAAAAGTATGTTAATGAAATGAATGAAAAATATGGCTGGAAAGAAAATGTGCTTCAGTATTGCCGGGGATGGTTTAAAGATGGATTAAAGGATCGTGCTATAACTCGTGACCTGGATTGGGGAATAAAAGTTCCAATTGATTCCGCCGCGGGAAAAGTTATTTACGTTTGGTTCGAAGCGGTTCTCGGATATATCTCATCTGCCAAAGAATTATCTCAGAAAAGAAATCAACCGGAACTTTGGAAAAAATATTGGTTGGATCCTAAAACAAAGTATATCGCATTCATTGGAAAAGATAATATTGTTTTTCATACTATAATTTTTCCTGCAATATTGATAGCTTGGAACGAATCAGCTAAAGAGAAGTATTGCCTGCCTCAAAATGTTCCTGCAAATGAATTTCTAAATTTTGAAGGGAAAAAATTTTCGAAGAGCAGAAATTGGGGGATTGATGTAGAAGCTTTTTTAAATTTATTTCCTCCAGATCCACTAAGATATACACTTGCAGCAAATCTGCCTGAAAACCGGGATACAGATTTTTATTGGAAAGAATTTCAGCTTAGAAATAATTCTGAGCTTGCCGATATTTTTGGAAACTTAATAAACAGAACGTTTACATTTGTTCATAAACACTTTGAAGGTAAAGTTCCTCCGCGAAACAAAATTGAAAAGATTGACAAAGAGATGATCGAACTGGCGAATTCTCATCCGCAAAAAATTGCTGATCTTTTCGAAAACTTTAAAGTTAAAAACGGTGTTTTTGAAATTATGAACCTGGCAAGAGCTGGTAATAAATATTTCAACGATTCTCAGCCATGGAAAACAGTTAAGTCTGATAATGAAAAATGCGGTACTACAATCAATATTTGCCTGAATGTGATTTATACTCTCGCAGAATTATTCTATCCAATAGTTCCATTTTCTGCTGAAAGATTGTTTAAGATGTTAAATGCCGATCCAATAAATTGGAAGAACAGCGGAAAAGAAAATTTGAACGCCGGACACAAGTTAAATAATGCTGAAATTCTTTTTCCCAAGATTGAAGATGAAGTAATTGAAAAGCAAATCGAAAAATTAAAAGGTTTAAATATGAATGAAACTGCTGCTGAGAACGATCTAATTACTATAGATGAATTTATGAAAGTTCAACTAAAAGTTGCAGAAGTTATTTCTGTTGAGCGCATCGAAAAAAGTGAAAAGTTATTAAAGCTGAAAGTAGTTTTGGATAATGGAGAAAGACAAATTGTAGCAGGTATTGCAAAAAGTTATTCACCGGAAGATTTGATAGGTAAAAAAGTAATGATCGTTGCAAATCTTAAACCTGCAAAACTAATGGGGCATGAATCCATGGGTATGATATTGGCTCTTGAAAGAGAACCGGGAATACATGAAGTTCTCATGGTGAATTCGACCATAAAATCAGGAACCAGAGCTAAATGATTTATTACATAAAAAATAATTTAGTTTAATTTCACCGTCAAGCGCAATTTATTTTCTTATATTAGAAACAGAAAGTTTTCAAAAATCAATTAAAATTACATTAGCGAAATAACAGAGGGCTTTTTCTGTTGAAATTTTAGCTGCGGAACTTCAACTTACCTTGATTTTCAAGCACTCAATCACTAAAATTGTCCGCTAAAAATTCTTAAACTATTCAAAGGGAGATGTTTTCCATGATCACACGTGTAATTATTTATTTCTCACTTGTTCTTTCTTTTTTGTTTGTCTCTTGTTCACCCAAGCATTCTGAAATTGTTTTGGCTGAATTGGGTGATGCAAATGTTAAAATGGAAGAGTTTGAAGATGCCTACATTAAAAATGCAGGCGGTTTAGAACAAGCTAAAAAAGACAGCTTGAACAAGTTAAAAAACTTTCTTGATCTTTATGCAAACTTCAAAATGAAATTGCGCGACGCCTCGGTAAGAGGTTTTGAACAGGATTCTGAGCTGATGAATGAACTTAACGATTACAAAAAGAAAGTCGGTGTTACATTTATTCTCGAAAAAAATATTGTTGATCCCGGTGTTCAGGAATTGTACAATCGAAGAAAATGGGAATTACGTGTAAGCCATATTATGGTTCGTCCCGATTCTACCGGTGAGGAAGCGGCAAGACTTAAAGCGGTTACAATTTTGGACAGCATAAAAAAAGGATCAAACTTTGAAGAGTTGGCAAAGCGAAATTCGCAAGATTATTTTTCTGCTCCATTAGGCGGTGATATTTTTTATGTAACTGCCGGGCTTCTTCCCGTTGAGTTTGAAGATGCCTGTTACAAAACGGCTGCCGGAAAAATTTATTCTGATGTTGTAAAAACAAAATATGGCTATCATGTTATAAAGGTAACAGAAAAACGAGAGAGAATTCCTAAAATTAAAGCCAGCCATATTTTAGTTGACTTCAATAATTCAAGCGGAGTAATGGATACAATTGCAACTAAAGCTACAATTGATTCTGTTAAAATGATGTTGAATGCGGGCGCTGATTTTGCTGAACTTGCCTCGAAATATTCTGAAGATCCTGGTTCAAAGGATAAGGGCGGAGATTTGGGTTTCTTTGAGAGAAGAATGATGGTAAAGGAATTTGATGAAGCCGCATTCAATTTAAAGGTTGGCGAAGTTTCCGATGTGGTCAAATCGAATTTTGGTTATCACATTATTAAACTTACCGAAAAAGCTCCCATGCCATCGCTTGATGAAGAGCGTGAAAACATAAAGAAAATTTATAAACAAACAAGATATCAAGATCAGTACGATAAACTTGTTGACAGCTTACGGAATAAATATTCTTACAAACTAAATGGACAAACTTATTCCGTATTTCTTGAGAAAAGTGATTCGGTAAAAGTTGGTGCAGAGAATGCTAAATTAGAAGAAATTAAAGATATGCCTCTTTATACTTACGCTAAACAGGCTGTGACAGCATCTGACTTCTGGCAAAAGATGAGCGCAGGTCAAGATTATGTGAATCGAGCAGTAACTTCTGATTTACTTACAAATGCTATCAAAAAAATGAGCGGTGATGATCTTCTTGAACAAGAAGCTTTGAACCTGGAAAAAACCAGTACATCTTTTGCCTCGCTGATGGATGATTACAAAAACGGTATCTTTATTTTCAAGCTTCAGGAAGATGAAATCTGGAATAACATTTCTGTAGATAGTGTGAAGCTTTATAACTTTTATCAGGATAATAAAGAAAAATATGTTTGGCCCGATAGAGTAAGCTTTAGCGAAATTTTTACCAGGAAAGATTCTTTAGCAAAAGCTTATCTTACCCAATTAAATTCCGGTGCTAACTTTGATACGTTAGCGTCTAAATTCACGGAAAGACCCGGCTTTAAAGAAAAAGCAGGAAAGTTTGATTTAGTTGATGCTAAATCAACTCAATTATCCT
>Ga0209322_10000409_pt1 | contig 24941 bp, 24 predicted proteins | sample Rifsed19ft1_FD_184013 | JGI IMG/M metagenome (GOLD analysis project Ga0209322, IMG submission 184013) | Soil microbial communities from Rifle, Colorado, USA - sediment 19ft 1 (version 2) | ecosystem: Environmental > Terrestrial > Deep subsurface > Rock core/Sediment | place: Rifle, Colorado... | reverse complement strand
CATCCGTGCTGTCGCCGAAGGTCAGCAATCATCGCGTGAGGAGATCGCGCGAGACCTGCAAGAATTCCGACAGGAAGTGCGGGCGGAGTTTCAGGAAGTCAAAGCCATGATCAAATTCTCGTATGCGGAGCTGGATCGGCGGGTTCGGTCGCTCGAGCACGAGATCGTTGACCTCAGATCTCGAGTCGAGAGGATCGAGGCCGCGATCGGCAGGTGATCGCGGGAATCGTCCTCGCCGCCGGCCTTTCGCTCCGGATGGGCCGGGCCAAGCTCCTCCTGGACTGGGGAGGGCGGCCGGTGATCAGGCGGGCGGTGGAGCAGGTGAAGGCGGGCCGCGTGGACGAGGTTCTCGTCGTGCTGGGCCACGAGGCCCCCACGATCAGGGAAGCGCTGAAAGGTCTCCCGGTCCGTTTTGTCGAGAACCCGGAGCCCGAGGCGGGTCAGGCGAGCTCCATCGCGTGCGGTGTTTCGGCTCTGGGCCCCGCCGCCGGCGCGGCCCTGATCGCTCTCGGGGATCAGCCGGCGCTCCCGCCCGAGGTCATTCCCCGATTGCTCCAGACTTTCCACGAGACCGGGAAGGCCATCGTGGCCCCGCTCTACCGCGGGGTGCAGGGGAACCCGGTCCTCTTCGCCGCCGCCGTGTTCCCCGAGCTCCGGGCCCTGACGGGCGACCGCGGGGCGCGCTCGGTGGTCGAGAAGGACCCGGCGCGCGTCGCGCTCGTGTCCTTCGACCTCGCGATGCCGGCGGACCTGGATACGTTCGAAGACTACGAACGGCTGCGTCCCCCGGTCAACCCGGTGTAAACTAGGGCCATGCGCGAGGAGATCAAGAAGATCCAGGCACTGATGGAGGCGGCCGACTACGTGACCGACGCGCCGGTCGCCACCTCGGTCTATCTGGCCATGACGCTGCGGAAGCCCCTCCTGATCGAGGGCCACGCCGGGGTGGGGAAGACCGAGGCGGCCAAGGTGCTGGCGCGGGTGATGGGAACGAACCTGATCCGTCTCCAGTGCTACGAGGGGCTGGATCAGGCCACGGCCCTCTACGAGTGGAACTACCCGAAGCAGCTTCTCCACATCAAGCTGGAGGAGGAGACTGGCCATTCGCTCGAGCAGAAGGAGACGGCCATCTTCTCCGAGCCGTTCCTCCTGCGGCGCCCGCTGCTCCAGGCCATCAGCCAGGACGGCCAGGCGCCGGTGCTGCTGATCGATGAGATCGACCGCTGCGTTGCGGCCAAGAGTCTGATTCCGACCGGCGAGGGGATCAAGAGGGCGGAGGAGATCAGGCCTGGGGATGAGCTAGTCAGCTTCGACCCGGAAGCGTTTCAGATCACCCGGGCGAAAGTAAAGAAGGTCATTCCTAGAGAGACTTCCACCGTCGTTCGACTTCTGATTGGTGGTCGGCTGCTCGAAGTGAGTCCCGAGCATCGGTTCGTTCGCCATTCCGATTCTCGGTACGAGGTCGTTGCGACGTCGGAGCTCCGAGTGGGGGATCGCCTACCACTACACAAGCGATTCTATCCCACACCCTCCCCTGAGCCTCAGTTCGACTTCTCCGACAACATGGTCAAACTCACAGAAGCCGGAAAGCGCCTGCTTCATTCTGCTTATGAGGCTTCGGGGAAAACGTACGCGCAGCTTTCCAGCGCTGTCGGGGTGTCGCGCAATCACCTTCGCAACGTCATTCAGCCGCGCTCCATGCGGGATTCTCTACGTGCACAGGTAGTCGAGAAGCTCTCCCATGAGTTAGGTCTGAATGGAGCCTTGGCCAAACCCGAACACTCTTACGGGCTTCGGATTCGTCAGTCTGTCGCCTTCTACGAGCTCCTTGGATATATCGTTGCCGATGGTTGCTTCACAAGCGATCGGCTCTGCATCGTGGACAAGGATAAGAAGAACCTCGAGGTCTACGCGGAGAAGTTCAAGGAAGCCTTCGGTGATCTCCCCGAAATCCGCAGGGGGGCGCATCGGAACTACGAGCTGAACTATTGGTCGCTTCCGTTGGGACGATTTCTCGGGCGAGTGCTGGGTCCTGGTATAGTCCGGAGCAAGGACCGAACAGTCCCCAGTGTTGTATTTTCCCTGACGGCCGAGAAGCGTGCGGGGTTTTTGAGAGGATTTTTTGACGGAGAAGGGTGGGTAGGTGATCATCAGGTGTCGGCGGTGTCCGCTTCGTCCTACTTGCTCGTTGGAATGCAGCACCTGCTGAGCTCCCTGGGCGTGGATAGCCACATCTCCAAGGTTCGGACGTATCCGAAGACCTTCGGAAAGGGCCCCTATTTTGTCCTGACGGTCGCCAACGTTCGGGCTTTCGTCGAGACGGTTGGCTTCTGTTCGTCGGCTAAGAAGAGTCTCGTCGTGAACCCTCCGGTTCATGAGTTCACTCGGACCGAGACCCTCCCGAGAGAATCGGTGACCGTGGCCCTGAACCTGCTAAGGGATCGGACGGTCCTCCACGGAACTCCGTCCCATCAGACGGTGTACGACGTCCTTTCAGGACGGATTCGTCCGAACGTGTCGTCGTTGCGGAAGATCTCCGACGCGTTTGACTCTCCGGAGCTTCGGGATCTCCTCAGGCGAGAAGTCGTCCTCGGGGAGGTCATGTCAATCGAGACACTCGAGACCCCTCAAACCGTCTACGACTTTGTCTTGGAAGGTCAACCGTACTTCGTCGCGAACCAGGTGGTGACGCATAACTGCGACGAGGAATTTGAGGCCTTCCTTCTCGAGGTCCTGTCGGAGTTCCAGGTCACCATCCCCGAGATCGGCACTATCAAGGCCACCCAGCAGCCCTACGTCGTCCTGACATCGAACCGGGAGCGCGAGCTGTCCGACGCCCTGCGCCGACGCTGTCTGTACCTCTGGATCGACTACCCATCCTTCGACAAGGAGGTGCGGATCGTCCAGCGGAAGGTCCCGGCGGTCAACGAGCGGCTCGCCCGCCAGATCTCCAAGTTCATGGAGACGATCCGCCAGGTGCGGCTCTCCAAGGTCCCCGGAGTGGCGGAGACCCTGGACTGGGCTCAGGCCCTCACGACCCTCCACGCCGACCACCTGGACGAGGCCCTGGTCGCCGAGACTCTGGGCTGTGTGCTGAAGGACGCCGACGACATCAAGCGCTTCAAGCAGGAGCTGGCCACCGCAGGTCTCAAGCACTTCCTCCCGCTCGAAGGCTAGTGTCCCGCGATCTCCTGACCTCCACGCTCTCCTTCTGCCGTCTCCTGCGCCAGCACGGGATGCCCGTGACGGTCGTCGAGGCCACCGACGCCGTCAGGGCCCTCGAACATCTCGACCTCTCCGACCGGGACGAGGTGTACCTGGGGCTCCGGGCGGTGCTGATGGCCCGGATCGAGGAGCAGCCGGCCTTCGACCGCTGCTTCGAGGCGTTCTGGAAGCGGCAGAGCGAAACGCCGCCCATCATGGAAGGGCTCCTTTCCCCCACGCCGCCTTCTCCCCCCGAGGATCAGTCCCAGCCCGGCGCGCTCAAGGTGGCGGGGCAGAAGCGCGAGGGCGTCGCGCTGGAGGCCTGGGTCGGCGAAGACGAGGGCCCGGAGAGCGAGCCGCTGCGCGTGCCCGGGATGAGCGATCGAGAGTCCCTGATGGAGCAGGACTTCTCGAGTTTCCCCGCCGACCAGCTGGACGAGGTGGCCCGGCTCACCGTGGAGATCGCCCGGCGGCTGGCCGCCCACCGGAGCCGGCGGAGGCGGCCCACCAGGCGCCGCGGGATGATAGATCTCCGACGCACGGTCAGGGCCAACCTCATGCGGGGGGAGTTGATCGAGCTGCGCCAGAAGGAACGGAAGCGCCGGAAAGTCCGGCTGGTCCTGCTCTGCGACATCTCCGGCTCCATGGACCTCTACAGCCGCTTTCTCCTCCTCTTCCTCTACGCGCTCCAGAACGTCTTCGGCCGCGTCGAGACCTTCACGTTCTCGACGCGGCTCACCCGGATCTCGCCCTATCTCATGGGGCGCTCCTACCGCCAGGTGCTCAGGCGGCTGACGGATCTCAAGGACTGGTCGGGGGGAACGCGGATCGGCGAGTGCCTGGCCGACTTCAACCGGGAGTGGGGAGCGCGGCTTCTCGACCGCCACACGATCGTCCTCGTCATCTCCGACGGCTGGGACACGGGGGATCCCGAGCTGCTGGCCGGCGAGCTGCTCAAGATCAAGCGGCGGGCCGGTCGGCTCTTCTGGCTGAACCCGCTCCTCGGCAATCCCGCCTACCAGCCGCTGACGCGGGGGATGGCGGCGGCGCTCCCGCTGCTGGACCGCTTCGCCCCCGCCCACAACCTCGAGAGCCTTCGAAACCTCGCCACCCACCTCCGCGTCTGAGGACTGTTCCGGAGACGCTGCAGTGCCGGTGAAGCGCATCGAGTATGTCAGCCTCCGTCGATTGCTGCGCCGCGAGTTGATCGCCGATGAGGATCCCGGGACGGAGGACCTCATCCACCGCCTCAGACATATCAGGCGCGCGGGAGGGTTCTCCCGAGACGAGTTTCTGGCAATGTGTCGCTGGAAGAGTCCGCGGGCGATGGGGAAGTGTCGGCGGAATTCAGCCGCGACCATTCGTCGTATATCCCGGGCTGCTCTGGCCACTCGGAGTGAGCAGAAACGCATGAACTTACTGACGAGCCTGCGCGGAGTCAGTGTGCCGATGGCCTCGGCGATCCTGACATTGGTCGACCCCGAACGCTATGGGGTCCTTGACATTCGCGTCTGGCAACTCCTGTTTGCGATCGACTCCGTGAGCACGAACCCCCGCGGCGTGGGTTTCAGCTTCTCGAATTGGGTTCAGTACTTGCGGAAACTGCGGTATCACGCGCGGGAGATGGGCGTCTCTGCCAGGACCGTCGAGCGGACTCTTTTCGAGTATCACCGGAAAGTGCAGCAGGGGAGATTATACGATTGGCCGCGCCGTGGTATAGTTTGAGCGCTATGCACGAGCTTTTCGAGCAGTTCGAACGGCTGAAAAACGTAGAGGAAAAGGTGGCTCTGGCCACGCTGGTGAACACCCGCGGCACGACCCCGCGCAAGGAGGGGGCCAAGATGCTCGTGGGGGCCGGCGGCCGGATCCTGGGCTCGGTGACCATCGGCGGTTGCGTGGACGCCCAGGTGATCGAGGAGGCCGAAGGTGTCCTCGGCGACAACGCCCCCAAGCTCCTGGAGCTGAACCTGGGAGATGAAGAGGCGTGGGAGATCGGTCTCACCTGCGGCGGCACCATCGAGGTGTTCGTCGAGCCCGTGAGGCTGGCCCGGGCCGACGCCCCGCCCCTGACGTACTACGAGACCCTCCGCGCTCACGCCGAGCAGGGCGGCTGGGGCGCGCTGATCACGCGGCTGGACCCTCCTCACAACGGAGCGAAGCTCCTGCTGCTCGACACCGGAAAGGCCGAAGGGAGCCTGGGCGATCAGTTCCTGGACCGCCGATTCGCCGCGGAGGCCCGCGAGTGCCTGAGCCGCGGCGTGTCCAAGACGCTCTTCCTGGAGGGGATCCGCTGCTTCGTCGAGACGTTCGGCCCGCCGTCCACGCTCCTGGTGGTCGGCGCCGGCCACGTGGCGATGCCGCTGGTGTCGCTCGCGAAGATCGTCGGCTTCAAGACGATCGTGGTGGACGGTCGCCCGCGCTTCGCCAGCCGCGAGCGCTTCCCCGACGTGGACCGCCTCGAGGTCGGGATTCCCTCTGAGATCGTCAAGTCCATCGCGCTCACCCCTGTGACGGCCCTGGTGCTGGTGGCACATGATTACAAGTACGACCTGCCCGTGCTCCGGCATGCGCTGGCGAGCAAGGCCGGCTACATCGGGATGCTCGGCAGCACCCGCCGCGGCAACGCCATTGTCAACCTCCTGAGGGAAGAGGGCGTGCCCGAGGATCTCCTGACCCGGATCCGCGTTCCTATCGGCCTCGACCTCGGCGCCCAGACGGCTCCTGAGATCGCCCTCGCCATCCTCGCAGAGATCCTGGCCGAGCGGACCGGCGCCACCGGGATGCCGATCAGCCGGAAGGTCAGAGAGGGGAAGCGGTGAAGGTCCACGCGATTCTGAGGTCGGAAGCGACGGTGGGGGCCTTGACGGGACGGGTGCTCTGCCACGACGTGCGCGATCGGGCCGACACCGTCGTCGGACGGAAGGGGGAACGGCTGGACCGGGCGGGGGCCGAGCGAGTGCTCGGTGGGGACTGGGATGAGCTCCACCTCCTGGAGCTGGAGCTGGGTGACCTTCACGAGGAGGAAGCGGGGGCGCGGCTGTCGCAGGCCGTCGTCGGTGACGGCGTCCAGGTCAAGGGCTTTAGCGGCGGCCAGTGGTCGCTGGCCGCGACCCGGCGCGGGCTCCTCAGGGTCAACACGGAGCCGCTCTGTCAGGTGAATGCGTGCGAGGGGATTTCTGTCTTCACCCTCTTCCACGGTCAGCCGGTGGAGGCGGGGGAGGTTGTGGCGAAGGCTAAGATTACCCCGCTCGCGATCGCTTCGGCGACCATGATGGAGGTCGAGCGCCTGGCGCGCGGGGCCGGTGTGTTAGCCGTCACCCCGTTCAAGTCGCTGACGCTCGGCGCCCTGGCTCGCGAGAGCCTGGACGACAAGCAGCGCCAACGGTTCGAAACGGCTCTCAGGGAGAAGATCGACTGGTTCGGCTCCCGGCTCCTGCCGATCCGCTACGCGGGCCGAAGCGCGCAGTCCGTAGCCAAGGAGCTGGAGGGACTGAGGGATGAAGGCGCCGACCTCCTCATCGTAGCGGGGGCGAGCGCTCTGGATCCGCTGGATCCGGTCTTCAGCGCCCTGGAGCTCGTGGGGGGGCGGATGGAACGGCACGGCGCGCCCGCGCACCCGGGCAGCTTGCTTTGGATCTCGCGCTGGGGCCAGCGTCAGGTCGTCGGCATGCCCACCTGCGGGATGTTCTCCCAGGCGACGACGTTCGACCTCGTCCTGCCGCGGATCCTCGCGGGCGAGGCGATGGGGAACGCCGAGATCGCCGCGCTCGGTCACGGCGGCCTGCTCTCGCGCGAGATGGCCTTCAGGTTCCCCCGGTATCGCCCCAGTGCCCCCCGCGGCGAGCTCGAGTAGACTCGCGTGCTGTACAGCTCGGTGATCAGCGAGCGTTTCCGTCACCCGCGCTTCTTCGGCGACCTGGACGGTGCCGACGCAGTCTTCGAAGACGTGAACCCGCTCTGCGGAGACCGAGTGCGGATTCAGCTCAAGCTGGCCAACGGGGGCATCGCCGACGCCCGCTTCAAGGGAGACTCCTGCGCCATCTGCATGGCCTCGGCGGACCTTCTCGCGGAGATGGCGCGGGGGCGGGCGGTGGACGAAGCGCTGGCACTGGGGCCCGACGATCTGCTCACCCGGCTGGGCGCAACAATCCGGCCGTCGCGCATTACCTGCGTGACCCTGCCCCTTCAGGTCCTGAAGGGCGCCCTGGCCGCGGTGGGAGCCGCGCGATGACGCCGGCCGACCGCTGCCGGGGTGACTTCCCGATCCTCGAGCGGAAGATCAACGGGAAACCCCTCGTGTACCTGGATTCCGCGGCGTCGAGCCAGAAGCCGCGCCAGGTGATCGACGCCGTCCGCCGCTATTACGAAACCACTCACGCCAACGTCCACCGCTCGATCCACACGCTGGGGGAGGAAGCCACGGCCCTCCTGGAAGCGTCGCGGGACAAGGTGCGCGAGTTCATCGGCGCCGCTGAGCGGGAAGAAGTCATCTTCACCCGCGGAACGACCGAGGCGATCAACCTGGTGGCTCAGGCGATCGGGCGGACCATCAAGCCGGGCGACGAGGTTGTCGTCACCGAGATGGAGCATCACTCCAACCTGATCCCCTGGCAGATGCTCTGCCGGGACCGCGGGGCAGTCCTGAAGGCGGTGCCCGTGATCGGCGACGGGGTCCTGGATCTCGAAGCGTTCTCGCGCCTGCTCTCCTCGCGGACGCGGGTCGTCGCGGTGGCCCACGTCTCCAATGTCCTCGGTACCATCAACCCTGTCGGCGAGATCGTCAAGCGCTCCCGCGCCGCCGGCGCCCTCGTGCTGGTGGATGGTGCCCAGGCCGTCCCTCACATGCCTGTGAACGTCCAGCGTTTGGGCGCGGACTTCTACGCCTTCTCGGGACACAAGATGCTCGGGCCCACGGGAGTCGGGGTGCTCTACGGGCGTCGCGCCGTCCTCGAGAGGCTGGAGCCCGCCTGGGGCGGCGGCGAGATGATCAAGGAGGTGTGGATCGACCACGCCCAGTGGAACGATCTGCCCTGGCGCTTCGAGCCGGGGACCCCGCCCATCGCGCCGATCGTCGGCCTCGGGGCGGCGGTGGAATACCTGTCCGAGGTCGGCATGGAGGCCGTCGGCGCCCACGAGCAGGCGCTCTGCCGGCTCACGCTGGAGCTCCTCGCGAAGAACGATGACGTCATTATCTACGGGCCGCGGAACCCCGAGATCAAGGGGGCCGTGGTCGCGTTCAACGTCCGCGGCCTGCACCCCCACGACGTCGCCCACCTGCTGGATCAGGAAGGGATTGCCGTCCGTGCCGGTCATCACTGCGCGATGCCACTCATGCGGAGGCTCGGCGTCGTGGGCACCGTCCGCGCCAGCTTTTCGGTCCACACGATCCCCGGAGAAATCGAATTTCTCACCAAGGCGCTATCCAACCTGAACCTCATGCTCTGACCTTGGCGGTGAACGACCTCAGGCCGCCTGACGCCTTCCGCTCGCCGCGCTTCGGCCAGCCGCCGACCTTCATGCGGCTGCCTCACGTGCGGGAGCCCGGGCGGCTCGACGTGGCGCTCGTGGGGATTCCGTACGATGGCGGCACCTCCTACCGGCCGGGGGCGCGCTTCGGGCCGCGCGCCGTCCGCGACCAGTCGGCCCTGATCCGTCCCTGGAACCCCGTCCTCGGGGTCTCCCCCTTCGAGAAGCTCCGGGTGGCCGACTACGGCGACGTGGACGTGGCGCCGATCTCCATCGAGCGGACCTTCGAGGCGGTCGAGCGCGAGATGGGCCGTTTGGTGGAGCACGGCGTGATCCCCGTCTCGGTGGGAGGCGACCACTCCGTCACGCTCCCCATCCTCCGCGCCCTCGCCCGGCGGCACGGACCGCTGGGGCTGGTCCACTTCGACGCCCATCCGGACACCTGGGACGAGTACTTCGGCTCCAAGTACTTTCACGGAACCCCGTTCCGCCGGGCGGTGGAAGAGCGGCTGATCGACCCGCGGCGGACGATCCAGATCGGCATCCGCGGGCCTCTCTACGGCCCCGACGATTTTGCCTTTCACGCGCAGCACGGGCTCGAGGTGATCCGGATCGAAGAGGTCAAGGAGCGGGGCATCGCGTGGGTGGCCGGACAGATGGGGCGACTCGCAGGCGCGCTGGTTTACTGTTCCTTCGACATCGACGCCGTCGATCCGGCCTACGCCCCGGGCACGGGAACGCCCGAGGTCGGCGGGCTCACCGCCTACGAGGCCGTGAGCCTCGTGCGCGCGCTTCGGGGACTGACGCTCATCGGCGCCGACGTCATGGAGGTCTCCCCCCTCTACGACGGCCCGGGGCAGGTGACGGCCCTCCTCGCCGCCAATCTCCTGTTCGAGTTTCTGAGCCTCCTCGCCCTCCAGCGCGAGGCCCGCTGAGCCTTCCCGGCTGTGGTATAGTCAACGCGTAAGGCGCGATCCATGAAGCGGTTCTTCATCTCCGTTCTTCCTTTTGTGCTCGTCGTCCTCGGGCTGGCGCCGGCGCGGGCAGCCGAGCCCGTCGCGCTGATCCAGATCGACGGCGTCATCAGCCCCGTCACCCTCCGCCTGGTCTCGATGGCCATCGACCGGGCCCAGGCCGAGAAGGCCCAGGCCCTGATCATCCAGCTCGACACGCCCGGCGGGCTCGAGCGCTCCATGCGCGCCATCGTCCAGCGAGAGCTGAACGCCGAGGTGCCCGTGATCGTGTTCGTGGGCCCGACCGGCGCGCGCGCGGCCTCGGCCGGCGTCTTCATCACCATGGCGGCGCACGTGGCGGCCATGGCGCCGGCCACGAACATTGGCGCGGCGCATCCGGTGGCCGTGGGCGGCGGGCAGATGGACAAGGAGAGCGCGAAGAAGATCGAAAACGACGCGGCGGCCTTCGCGCGCACCATCGCGACCGAACGCGGACGGAACGCCGAGTGGGCGGAGAAGGCGGTCCGGGCGTCGGTGTCCGCCACGGAGCGCGAGGCGGTGAAGCTCAAGGTGGTGGACCTCATCGCCGAGAACGTCGCCGATCTCCTCGTCAAGATCGACGGCAGGACCGTGAAGACCGTCAAGGGCCCGGTGACGCTCCGGACCGCGGACGCTCCCATCAAGAAGGTGGAGATCGGCTTTCGGGACCGGTTCCTGATGATCATCACCGACCCGAACATCGCCTACATCCTGATGATGATCGGGATGCTCGGGCTCTTCTTCGAGCTGTCCAACCCCGGCGTGATCCTTCCGGGCGTCCTGGGCGGGATCAGCCTGATCCTGGCCTTCTTCGCGTTCCAGACCCTGCCGATCAACTATGCCGGGCTCCTGCTGATTCTGTTCGGCGTCGTGCTCCTCATCGCCGAGATCAAGGTGGTGAGCCACGGCATCCTGAGCATCGGCGGCATCGTCTCGATGCTGCTCGGCTCCATGATGCTCTTCGACGCCTCCGAGGCGGGGATCCGGGTCTCGTGGTGGGTGATCCTGCCGACCGTGGGGACGACGGCGGCGTTCTTCGCCTTTGCCGTGACGGCCGGCGTCCGCGCGCTGTTCCAGAAACCCACCACCGGCTATTCCGGGCTAATCGGCCAGGTGGCGGTGGCGCGCTCGCCGCTCGACCCTGCCGGCGAGGTGTTCGTCCAGGGAGAGCGCTGGCGCGCGGTGGCGGAGGGCGGCGCGGTGGCCGAGGGAGCGCCGGTGAAGGTGACCGGGATCGACGGGCTGACCCTCAAAGTGACAAAGGCGACGGGCCCTTAGGAGGACGCTATGCCTGAATTCAACCTGCTCTTCGGTCTGATCCTCGCGCTCGCCGCGGTGCTCTTCTTCTTCAGTTCGATGGTCAAGATCCTCCGGGAGTACGAGCGGGGCGTCATCTTCCGCCTCGGAAAGAAGGCCCGGTCGGTCTTCAACCCCGGCGGCGACGGCCTGGGCCCCGGCCTCCTGCTCCTGATCCCGTTCGTGGACAAGATGGTGAAGGTGAGCCTCCGCACCGTCGCCATGGACGTGCCTCCCCAGGACGTCATCACCCGCGACAACGTCTCGATCAAGGTGAACGCGGTGATTTACTTCCGTGTGCTGGATCCGGAGAAGGCCATCATCCAGGTGGAGGACTACCTCTACGCCACCTCCCAGATGGCCCAGACGACACTCCGGAGCGTCCTCGGCCAGCAGGAGCTGGACGACCTCCTCGCAGCCCGCGACAAGATCAACCAGCAGCTGCAGATGATCATCGACGAGCACACCGACCCCTGGGGCGTCAAGGTCACCAATGTGGAGGTCAAGCACATCGACCTCCCCCAGGACATGCAGCGGGCCATGGCCAAGCAGGCCGAGGCCGAGCGCGAACGCCGCGCCAAGGTCATCAACGCCGACGGCGAGTTCCAGGCGGCGGCCAAGCTGGCGGACGCCGCCCAGGTGCTGACGCGCTATCCGATCGCCGTCCAGCTGCGCTACCTGCAGACGATGCGCGAGGTCGCCTCGGAGCGCAACACGACGACCTTCTTCCCCATCCCCATCGACATCATCACGCCGTTCCTCCGCGGCTACGCGCCGCCGGAGTCCGGGAAGCCCTGAGCCAAATCTGGTACAATAGCGCGTCGTCGGGGGGTTAGCTCAGTTGGGAGAGCGCGGCGTTCGCAACGCCGAGGTCGAGGGTTCGAATCCCTTACCCTCCACCAGATAAGGATGGAATCCCCCACGGAGCGGCCAGGCTCTTGGGGGATTTTTTGTCGGTCGGGCCCCTTGACAGGCGTCCCCTTCCCACCTACAGTGCCCGCCAATCCCCCATTCCGAGCGAGGAGGTAGAGCCATGGCCGTCGCGCGGGTTACCAAGATCATCGGATCCTCTCCCCGGGGCTGGCAGGATGCCGTAAACGCGGCCCTCAAGCGGGCCAACAAGACCCTCAGAGGCGTGACGGGGATTCACCTGGTGGAGCAGAAAGCCCACGTGGAGAAGGGGAAGATCACGGAGTATCGGGCCACCATCGAGGTCACCTTCATCCTCGAAGGGTAGCCGTCCGCCTCCCTGCCAATTTCGTTGACGCTGGTTTCCCCCCCCCGCTATCATACGGGGCAATGACCATCCCCTGTGGCGGGCGTGGAGGGACGCGATGACGATGACCCTGGGCGGATGGATCTTCCTGATCGTCCTGGCGCTGGTGGTCTGGTTCGCCATCGCCACCTACAACCGGCTGGTGGGGCTGACCCAGCGCTCGGGCGAGGCGTGGTCGGATATCGACGTCCAGCTGAAGCGGCGGACCGATCTGGTCCCCAACCTCGTGGAGACCGTGAAGGGGTACGCGTCCCATGAGAGGAAGACCTTCGAGGAGGTGACCCGCTGGCGGAGCGCGGCCATGACCGCCGGCTCGCCCGAGGCGCGGGCGCAGGCGGAGAACCAGCTCACCCAGGCCCTCCGCAACCTCTTCGCGGTGGCCGAGGCCTACCCGGAGCTGAAGGCCAACCAGAACTTCCAGCAGCTCCAATCGGACCTCGGCGAGATCGAGGGGGCGATTCAGAACTCGCGCCGGTACTACAACGCCGTCGTCCGCGACCTCAACACCGCCATCGAGAGCTTCCCGTCGAACTTTGTCGCGTCCACCTTCCAGTTCAAGAAGCGCGAGTTCTTCGAGCTCGACCGGCCGGAGGAGCGCCAGGTTCCGCGCGTTTCGTTCGGCACGTAGCCGGGCCCTCATGGGCCCATTCGCCGCCGTCGTTCTCCTCCTGTACGCCCTCGTCACTCCCGCGGGAGCCCAGACCCGCTCCTATTCGATCGAGTCGTTCAAGGTCTCGCTCCAGGTGAACCCGGACTCGAGCCTCCTGATCCAGGAGACCATCGCCTTCGCGTTCCGGGGGAGGCATCAGGGGATCTACCGCACGATCCCGATCCGCTACGAGCGCCAGGGCTTTCACTTCGACCTCCGCATCGACGGCGCCCAGGTCCTCGACGACGGCGGAAGGCCGCTCAAGACGGAGGTCTCTTACCCGGGGCGGGACCTCAAGATCAAAGCCTGGGTGCCGGGGGCCCAGGATGCCACCCGGACCGTGACGATCCTCTACCGCGTGCGTCGGGGTCTCCTCGCCTTCGACGACCACGACGAGCTCTACTGGAACGTCGTCGGGACCGAGTGGGCGGCGACGATCCAGAACGCGGAGGCCGTCGTGGGGCTGCCGCGGACGGTCCCGATGGAGTCGGTCCGGGTGACGGCATTCACGGGGCCGCTCGGAGCCGTCGGCAGGGATTACACGCTGCATCAGGCCGAGAACGTGCTCTTGTTTCAGGCGACGCGGCCGCTGGGGATCCGCGAGGGGCTGACCGTGGTGGTGGGATGGCCGAAGGGGCACGTCGCATTCCCCTCGACGGCCCAGCGCGTCGCCTGGTTTCTCCTGGACCAGCGCTGGTTCGCGCTCCCGCTCCTGGTCCTGGCCGCGTGTATCGTCGCTTGGCGCCGCTTCGGGCGCGACCCGCTCCGCGAGCAGTCGGTCAAGGCGGAGTACGAGCCGCCGGCCGGGGTCAGGCCCGGCGAGGCCGGGGCCCTCGTGGACGAGACGGTGCACCCCCGGGACGTCGTGGCCACCGTGGTGGATCTGGCCGTGCGCGGCCACCTGCACATCAAGCAGGTCAGCGGCGCGGGCCTCCTCGAGCCGGCCGACTACCTCTTCACGCTCACGAAGCCGTGGCTGGGCAATCCCGACATCGAGGACTTCGAGGTCATCGTGCTCGCCCAGGTCTTCGCTCACGGGGGGGTGACCGACAGGAAGCTGCTCTCCGAGATCAGGCGGGATTCGCGGGCCATCTTTCCCCCGATCCGCGAGCAGCTCTACCGGGAGCTGGTGAAGAAGAAGTATTTCCTGGCCTCCCCCCAGTCGGTCCGGCGGTTCTGGCGCATCATGGGCGGCCTGCTCCTGGCGCTCCCCCTCATTCTGTTCTCGGTGTGGGACGGCGACGTGCCCGGGGGCTCACTCTCCATGCTGCTGGCCCTGGCGGCGTCGGGTCTGCTCGTCCTGGCCTTCGCGCGGGTCATGCCACGGAAGACCTTCAAGGGAGCGCGGACGAAGCTCCAGGTCCTGGGGTTTCAGGAGTTCCTGGAGCGCGCCGAGAAGGACCGGCTGAAGCGCCTGCCCCCGGACGCCCTCCACAAGTGGCTCCCATACGCCATCGCCCTGGGGGTGGAAGAGGCCTGGATCTGGAACTTCGAGGGAATCGCGGTCGATGCGCCGGCGTGGTACGAGTCCGACACGCCCTTCTCGGTCCGAGGCTACTCGAGCGGGATCCAGGGGTTCGGGCGTGACGTCCAGTCAGCCTGGCTCAGCGGTGCCCGGGGAAGCGGCGCCGGTGGCTCGGGCTTTGGCGGTCGCGGGAGCGGGTCCTCGGGCGGCTCCTCAGGGGGCGGCGGCGGGGGTGGCGGTGGCGGAACCTTTTAATCACTCGGAGGGGGGCTTCGCCCCCCTTCCGATGCCTCCCCCCGGAGGGTTGCGCGGGCGAAGCCCGCGCTCGAGACGTGCTAGGGCTGCTTGGCCTTGGCGGGTCTCTCGGGGCACGCCTTGTGGTACCAGACCTGGCCGAGCTTGATGTGGTTGCCGTTGTGGCGGATCTTGCGCTTGCACTTGGGACACGTACCCATGGACAGCTCCTCCCCGAGGCCTGTCTTGACGACCAGCTCATTATACGATAGGGCGGCCCTCGGATGAGCCAAACGTGCACTTTCTGCCGGATCGTGGCGCGGGAGACCCCTGCGGACATCGAGTACGAGGACGCCGAGGTGCTTGCCTTCCGGGACCTCTATCCGAAGGCGCCGGTCCACATCCTGATCATCCCCAAGCGCCACATCGAGTCGGTCGCGACGCTGACGCCGGCCGACGCCGAGCTGGTCGGCAAGTGCTTTCTGGTGGCCCGGCGGCTCGGCGAGGCCAAGGGCGTGGCGGACCGGGGCTACCGCGTCAACTGCCACTGCGGGCCCGAGGGCGGTCAGGTGGTGTACCACCTTCACCTCCACTTTCTCGCCGGGAAGCGGGGGGAGCCGGTCTCCCGCGCGTGATCGAGGTCCGCGGCCTCACGAAGGTCTACCCGCCGAGCACCGTCGCGCTGCGGGACGTCTCGCTGAAGATTCCCGACGGCCAGTTCGTGACGGTCATCGGCCCCAGCGGGGCGGGCAAGTCGAGCCTGCTCCGTTGCGTGAACGGGCTGGTGGCGCCGACGGCGGGGGAGATCCTGATCGACGGGGAGAGCCTCACGGCGGCGAGGGGGGAGGCCCGGCGGCGCCTCGTGGCCCGCATCGGCTTCGTCTTTCAGCAGTTTAATCTGATCAAGCGCCTCTCCGTCCTCGACAACGTCCTGGTCGGCCGGCTTTCCCACGTTCCGGAGCTCAGATCCCTCGTCGGGTCGTTCCCGCGGCGTGACCGCGTCCTGGCCGACGCCGTCCTGGCCCGAGTCGGGCTGGCGGAGCTCGCCCACCGGCGCGCCGACACGCTTTCGGGCGGGCAGCAGCAGCGGGTGGCGATCGCCCGGGCGCTCGTCCAGGAGCCGCGGACCATCCTGGCCGACGAGCCCATGGCGAGCCTGGACCCGGCGCTCTCTCGGACTGTCATGGACCTGCTGCGGCGGATCAACGAGGAGGACGGCATCACGGTGATCACCACGCTGCACGTGATGGACCTGGCCCTGGAGTACGGGCAGCGGGTCATCGGGCTTCGCGACGGCCGGGTGGTCTACGACGGTGGCGCCGCCGGCGTCACCGACGAGATCGTGGACGCCATCTTCGGCGGGGGAGCGGGATGAGGACGGTGAGCCGGTGGACGGGCGTCGCGGTGGTCCTGGCCCTCTTCCTGTGGTCAGCCTGGGAGACCGAGCTGTCCCTTTCCCGGATGGTCGAGGGGCTTCCCTTCATGGCCGACTTCCTGCAGCGCATGTTCCCGCCGGACTTCTCGGTGCTTGGCAACGCGGGCAGGGGAGCGCTGCAGACCCTCCAGATCGCCGTGGTGGGAACCGCGGTCGCCGCCGTGGCGGCGCTCCCGCTGGGCTTCCTGGCGGCCCGGAATGTGGCCCCGGCCTGGCTCTTTTACGGGGTGCGCTCCCTGCTCAATGCGCTCCGGGCCATCGACACGCTCGTCTACGCGCTCTTCTTCGTCGCGGCAGTGGGTCTCGGCCCGTTTCCGGGCGTGCTGGCCGTCGTGGCGTACACGACGATGATCCTGGCCAAGCTCTATTCGGAAGCCATCGAGGCCATCGACCCGGGCCCGGTGGAGGCGGCGACCGCCGCGGGCGCCACCCGGCTCCAGGTGCTGCGGTTCGGCGTCGTGCCGCAGCTGCTGCCGCTCTTCATCTCGTTCACCCTCTACCGCTTCGAGACCAACATCCGGGCGGCGGCGATCCTGGGGTTCGTGGGGGCGGGAGGAATCGGCTTCTACATCCAGACGTACTTGCGTATGCTCAACTATCCGGCGGCGTCCACGGTGCTGCTGATCCTGATCGCGCTGGTCATGGCCGTGGACTTCACATCGTCACGGATCCGGCAGCGGCTGATCTGAGGGCAGAAGGTCAGACGCCGCCGAGCATGCTCTTGTAGAGCTCGACCCCGATCGTCGGGAGGCCGGCTTTGGCCTCGAGGGGGAGCCCCGCATTGGCCCACGCGCCCAGCCCGCCCCTGAGGATCTTCACGTCCTTGTACCCCATCCGCCTCAGCTTTTGCGCCATCCTGGCGCTCGTGGCTTCGTCGGGTTCGGTGCAGTAGGCGACGACCGTGCGGTTTGCCTCGACCTCCAGGTCGTACTTGCCTGCGTCGATTGCCTCAGGGGAGATATAGAGGGCGCCGGGGATCTTGAGGGGGCTCGCCTCGAAGGCCGACGGCTTTCGGACGTCGAGGACCAGGGGGCTCTTGCCCTCCTCCAGGAGATGGATGACGGCGGAGGGGGAGATCCGGTGGCGGTTTTTCCACCACTTCCGTCCCCACATGGCGCCGTAACTTCCCAGGCTCGCCAGCGTCACGCCGAGGGTGACCCACGCCCATGGGAACGGCCGGGGCGGCGGGTTCTTGATGTTCTCCTGGGCCTCCGCGAGCATCCGCTTAACGTCGGGGAGGTTGGGGACGAGCTTGTTCGCCTCGCTGAAGTACCGCTCGGCGGCCGTGTAGTTGCCGTCGAACTCTTCCACGAGCCCGGCCCACCAGACCTTGTTGAAGGGGCTCTCGGCGCTGACCTTCACCTCCGTCCCCTGGATGAAGTCCCGGACCGCGTTCGACGGGATGATGAAGTTGAAGCCCTGGACGATTCCGCCCTCCGGCCCCGGGGCGAGGGAGACGAAGGTCAGCACCCCCACCATCTCGCCTCTGGCCGTGACGACCGGGCCGCCGCTGTTGCCCCAGGTCGCGGGGGCGTCGGTCTGAATCACGGGCTGGTTCGCCTTGTCCTGCTTGAAGCCCGAGACGGCGCCGTTGGTGACGGAGGCCTCGACGGTGGCCGACTGGTTCAGGAGCTCGTGGCTCAGCACCACCCCGGGAAAGCCCAGGATGTGGATGGGGTCGCCGATCTTGGCGGCCTTCGAGTCCGCCAGCGGCAGGATCGGGAAGTCCTTCCCCGGGATTTTCAGGAGGGCCAGGTCCCGGCCGGACATCTTGCCTTCCGGATCGTCCCCCACGGAGAGCGGCGGGCTGTACTTTTTCACCTCGGCGCGCACGCGCGTGCCGTTGGAGAGGACGACGAAGATACCCGGGTCCAGCTTGACCTTCGTGGAGGGCAGGACGCTGTCGAGGACCTGCCGCTTGACCCGGTCCTCGGCCGCCGGCTGTTCGCCCGGGGCGATTCCCATCCGCTTGAGGATGGCCGGCACGCAGGCGGACTCGATGGCCCGCTTGGCGAACGAGTTGACCATCCAGCGGGGCGGGGTGTGGGCCGGCTGCACGACGTGCCCGTTCGTGATGATGAATCCGTGCGCGTCGATGAACCACCCGGTACCGGTCTCCCTGAAGGGTGGAGGCGTGAACTGGGTCTCGCCGCTCCCGCAGTTCAGGCGGACCTCGGCGACCACCTCGGCCACGATCAGGGCGACGGCCGGCTTGGCGCGGAGGATCGCCTCCTGGACCGTGAGCGTCCGGTCCGCCCCAGCGAGCCCGGCCCAGATGAGGACCAGGCTGAACGCTAGGCCGGTCGTCGCGAGGATGCGGGAGAGGGACAGGCTCATCGTGGGGATTCTATACCTGTTGGGTGGTGAAAAAAAGAAGGCCCCAGGGGAACCCCCTGGGGCCTTGTGTAACCGAGGGAACTTACTTCTGCTGCAGGACCGCCATGGCGGCCTTGGCCTTCTCGGTCGCCTTGGTCATGTCGCCCGCCTTGCACGCCGCTTCGGCTTCGTTCACGAGGATCCGAGCCTTGTCAGCGCGAGGGGCCTGGACCATCGTGCCGCCCGTGGTTCCAGCGCGAGGAGCCTGAATATCCTGACTGCGCGGGGCCTGCACATCCTGGCCACGAGGAGCCTGGACATCCTGAGCCTTACCAGCGCGAGGAGCCTGAATATCCTGACTGCGCGGGGCCTGGGGCGCTACTAGGGTCCGGGGGGCCTGAATATCCTGACCCCGAGGAGCCTGCACATCCTGACCGCGGGGCGCCTGAATGTCTTGCCCGCGAGGAGCCTGGACATCCTGGCCGCGGGGCGCCTGCACATCCTGGCTGCGGGGAGCCTGAACGTCCTGGCTCCGGGCGCCAGCGAGCGACCGGGGCGCCTGCACATCCTGGCTCTTGGCGACCTGCTTGCCTAGCAAGTCCTTGGCCGCCTGCACCTCAGGCGGGCAAGGCGAAGCCGCCTCGACCACCATCGGCGAGAGCGAGACGAAGAGGAAGAAGATCATCAGGGTTGCGAGGAGCTTTCTCATTTGGGTTTGCCCTTTCTCCTTTTTGTTGTGTTGAGACGCTTTGTCTCGTGGAACCGTTTGCCTACCCCCGGACCGGCCTCTCCCCCCCACCTCCTTTTCATCTTCATTCATGGCCGTCTGGACTCCGGATATTGTTGGCACGGCCATTAGTTAAGCAGGATGGATGCCAAGGGGAGAGCCACTATCTTTCTCAATATATCCAGCATGTTACCAATCTGTGGCGGATCAGTTCCGGCATCGTCCACTGGCTTTCTGCCCGACCTGCGAGAGGCAATCTGCCCGACCCCTGAGGGTCGGGGGGAGGCTAGGAGCGGCCGAACATTTCGGTGCGGTTACGCCCCTTTCGCTTAGCGCTGTAAAGCGCCGCGTCTGCGGCCTCGACGAGCCCCGTGGGGTCGGAGGCGTCCTCGGGATAGGCCGCCAAGCCGAGGCTGATGGTCAACCGCCCTCCCGGGAGGACCTCTTCCCCCGGGATCTTGGTCTCTTCCACTGAACGGCGAAGCTTCTCGGCCGCCAGGCGGGCATGGGTCTTGGTGGTCATCGGGAGGATCACGACGAATTCCTCCCCGCCGATGCGGGCGACGATGTCCACCTGGCGAGTGTTCTCGGTCAGGCGGGTCGTCACTTCCTTGAGGACGTTGTCCCCCTGGTGGTGCCCCTGGCTGTCGTTGTAGATCTTGAAATGGTCGATGTCCGCGATGAGCAGCGCCAGGGGCAGGTTGTAGCGGATCGCGCGCCGCACCTCCCGGTCCAGGGCCTCCTCGAAGTACCGGCGGTTGAACAGACCCGTGAGCGCGTCCCGATAGCTCAGCTCCCGCGTCTTGATGAAGAGCTGGGCGTTCTCGAGCGCGATGGCGAGCTGCTTGGCGAGCACCGTGAAGTAGGCGGTCTGCCTCTCGCCGAAGGCGCCGGTGGCCGGCGAGTAGAGCAGGAGGACGCCGAGGGTTCGATCGGCAGACGACAGGGGGAGCGCCACAACCGACCGGACGTGCGAGGGAATATCCGGCCAGGGGAGCGACCCCCCGGCGGAATGCGTCTCCGGAGTCCGGGTCTGGTAGACGCGGCCCGAGAGCCCTTCACCGATCGCAAAGGAGCGATCCTGAAGGGCTTCCATCCCCGTCCCGCTGACGGTTCGCGCGATGAGCTTGTCCATCGTTTCGTCGTGGAGGAACAGCGCGTAGCTTTCCACCCCGGTCGTGTCGGCGACCCGCTTCATGGTCGTGGTGAAGAGCTGGTCCAGATCCAGCGAGGCGCTGATGGTGCGGCCCAGCTCCACCAGGGAGTAGAGGTCGAGCATCCCTTCCTGGAAGGTGGTGATCGTCTCCTCGAGGCGCTCCGCATCGGCCGGGCCCTTCGACGGCCCGTCGCGCCAGAGCCGAGGCGCGAGCGCGACGCCGAAGAAGCCGCCCCCCAGTGCGAGCAGCAGCGCGGCCAGCGGGGAGGGAAGGAGTTGCCAGCCGACGACAACGAACAATCCGCCGCCGGCCGCGAACAGGACCTGCCACCTGCTGAGGGGGCTCATCCCCGGCTCCAGCTCATGGTCATCCCCATAGTACATGGAACCCGTATTCCGCGCACCATCGTTGCCGATCCGGGAGCGTTTGCTTGTCGGCTCCTGCAAAGTCTGGTAGGCTAAATCGCCCATGTTCGCATCCAGCCGCCCGCTCGCCGTGCTGCTGCTTCTAACGGGGTGCGGCGCGACCGCATCCATGCCGACTTCCGGCCCGCCGAGTCTCCATCGACCGACGCGCCTCGTGCTCGACAACGGGATGCGGGTGATCATCCAGGAGCACCGGGCGAGCGATGTGGTGGCCCTGCACCTCTGGGTGGGCGTCGGCGGCCGCGACGAGCGTCCCGCGGAGCTCGGCTTCTCCCACCTCGTGGAGCATATGCTCTTCAAAGGGACGGAGACGCGGGGGCCCGGCTTCATCGACCGGGAGGTCGAGGCGGTGGGCGGGAGGACGAACGCCGGCACGTCCCTCGATTACACGTTCTATTACATCCTCCTGCCGGCCCGCCAGGCGCTCCGCGCCATCGAGGTCATGGCCGACGTCGCCGTCAACTCGGCCTTCGACCCCAAGGAGCTGGAGCGCGAGCGGCAGGTGGTGTTCGAGGAGGTCCGGCTCGGCGAAGACAACCCGCGCTCCTCGCTCTTCCGCCAGCTCTACACGCACGTGTTTCCGGGACACCCGTACGGGCGCCCGGTTCTGGGCGACGAAGCCGCCCTGAAGGCGGCCACCCGGGAGACGCTCCGAGGCTACTATCGGCGCCACTACGCTCCCGAGAACATGGTTCTCGTCGTGATCGGGGCAGTGAATCCCGCCGACGTCAGCGCCGTGGTGGAGCGGACCTTCGCCCGGGTGCCGGCGGCCGGGTATCGCCGCCAGCCCCTTCCGCCGCCGCCGCCACTGCCGGGCGTGCGGCGTCACGTGGTCTCCCGGAACGAGAAGCAGGCGCACCTGGCGCTCGGGTGGAGCGCGCCCCCGCTCGATCATCCGGACGTCTTCGCCGTGGACCTGCTCGCGTCCATCCTCGGCGGCTCGCGGAGCTCGCGGCTCAACCAGGCACTCCGCGAGCGCGGCCGGCTCGTCTCCTCCATCCGCGCCGGTTACGGGGCGCTCCAGGGCGGGGGGCTCGTGAGCGTCTCCGCCCAGCTGGAACCCGGCGACCTGGGCAAGGTGGAAGAGGCGATCCTGGGCGAGATCCGGCGCATCCAGACGGAAGGCGTCACCGAGGTGGAGCGCCGGCGGGCCATTACCGCGGCCGAGTCCGAGCACGCCTTCGCCATCGAGACGGCCGAGGGATTGGCATACGCCTACGGTCTGGCGGAGACGGTCTGGCGCCTGGAAGAGGAACTGCGCTACCTGGAGCGCCTCCGGAGCGTGACCCGCGAGCAGATCCACGAGGCCGCCCGCCGCTATCTGCCCGTCGACCGCTACGCCGTGCTCGCCTTCACCCCGCCGGGCGGCGCCCGATGAACCACCCCGTGCCCGGGGCGCTCGGGCTGATCGTGGCGGCGGGGCTCACGCTGATTCCGAGCGCCGCTCCGGCGTCCGGCCATCTCCCGCCCGTGCTGCGTCACCGGTTCCCGAACGGCCTGACGCTCCTGGTCCGGGAGAACCCGGCCGCGCCCGTCGTGGCCGTCTCGCTCCAGGTCAAGATGGGCGGGCGCTGGGAGCGCCCCGAGGACGCCGGAATCTCGAATCTCCTCCAGCACGTCGTGGTCAAAGGGACGGCCCGGCGGAGCGCCCAGGCGATCGCGGAGGCCGCCGAGGAGATCGGCGGGAGCGTGAGCGCCTCGGGGGACACGGACTACTCCGAGCTCCGCGGGACGGCGCTCGCCCGCCACTGGAAGGCGCTCCTGGGCCTCATCGCCGACGTGGCGCTCAGGCCGAGCCTGCCGGCCGAGGAGATCGAGAACGAGCGCCGGGTGATCCTGAGCCAGGTCCGCAACCGCGGCGACCTGCCGTTTCCCCTCACGTTCGATACGCTGCTGGCGTCGCTGTACGGTCCCCATCCGTACGGGCGGCCGACGCTCGGCCAGCGTCAGACGGTGGAGCGGCTGGACCGGGCCCGGCTGCTGGACCATTACCGGCGTCACTATCGCGCCGGCAGGATCGTGCTGGCGGTGAGCGGCCAGGTTTCGGGTCCGGCGGTGGTGAAGGAGGTCGAGCGTCTCTTCGCCGACCTGCCGGCGGGCTCCGAAGCGGAGGCTCCCGCCCCGCCGGCTCCCGCCGCGGCGAGCGCCCGTCAGGTCCTGGAGCGCCCCGCCGCTCAGGCCCAGATCCTGATGGGGTACCTGGCGCCGTCGCTCGCCGGGGGGGACTATGCGGCCGTGAAGGTCCTCACCACGCTCCTGGGGGGCGGGATGGCCGGCCGGCTCTTCGTTGAGCTCCGGGACAAACAGGGGCTCGCCTACTCGCTCGGCGCGCTTTATCCCTCGCGCGCGGAGACGAGCTTTCTGGTGATCCACATGGGGACCGCACCCGAGAACCTGACCCGGGCGGAGGAGGGGCTCCGGCGCGAGGTCGCGCGGATCCGCGAGGAGCGCGTGACGCCGAAGGAAGTCCAGCGGGCCAAGGCCTACCTGCTCGGAAGTCTGGCCATGGATCGCCGGACCAACGCGCGCCAGGCGTGGTACCTCGCCTTCTTCGAGCTGGCCGGGGTCGGGCATGAATTCCTCGACCGCTACGCGGCGGCGGTGGAGGCGGTCACGGCGGAGGACATCCAGCGGGTGGCCGGCCGCTACCTGGCGGACCCGACCGTCGCCGTGCTGAAGCCGATTCCGAAGTAGCGGCGCCGGATGCTCCCGCTCAAAGACGATATCCCCACCCGCACCGTCCCCTTCGTCACCATCGGCATCATCGCGGCCAACATGCTGGTCTTTCTCTACCAGGCGTCGCTTCAGCTCGGTGACGATCCCGCGGCGTCCCGCGCAGCGGAGGCGTTCATCTTCGAGTTCGGGCTCATCCCGTGCCGGCTGACGGGCGCCTGCGAAGTCCCCGCGGGCATGCCGAGCCCCCTGGCGACGATTTTCACATCCATGTTCATGCACGGCGGGTTCTTCCACATTTTCGGGAACATGCTGTACCTCTGGATCTTCGGCAACAACGTCGAAGACACGCTCGGTCACGGGCGTTTCCTGGGCTTCTACCTCGGGTCAGGCGTCGCCGCCGCCGGGGCGCAGACTCTGATGGGTCCCTCCGCCACGACCCCGATGGTCGGGGCCAGCGGCGCGGTGTCGGGGGTGCTGGGCGCCTACCTGTTGCTCTTTCCATACGCCAGCGTGCTCACGCTGATCGTCTTCGGCTTTTTCATCCGCATCGTCCGGATCCCCGCCCTTATCGTCCTGGGTTTCTGGATCGTCGTGCAGTTCCTCAACGGGCTCATCACCTTCGGCGCGTCCGTGGCCGGCGGGCGGCCCGAGGGCGGGGTGGCCTGGTTCGCCCATATCGGCGGATTCCTCGCCGGGATCGCGCTCCTGTATGCGCTGCGGCCCCGGCGCCCCGCCCGCTACTCCTAGCGCTCGCGGCCGCTTTGCCGTGGCGCGCGCCGCTCCTGTATAATCGATTCGTTCGCCTCTTCCCACGCGCAGGAGCGGTCATGAAAGCTCTCATCATGGCGGGGGGATTCGGCACGCGGCTCCGACCCCTCACGACGCACGTTCCCAAGCCCATGGTCCCCATGGGAAACGTCCCCATCATGGAACACACGGTCCGCCTCCTCCGCCGCCACGGGTTCACCGACCTTCAGGCGCTGCTCTACTTCCTTCCCGAGACCATCACCGGTTACTTCGGCGACGGCAGCCGCTTCGGCGTCACGCTCGAGTACGTCACCCCGACGGCCGATCTCGGGACGGCCGGTGCGGTCAAATTCGCACTCGGCAGCCCGGCGGAGCCCATCCTGGTCATCTCGGGCGACGTGCTCACCGACTTCGATCTGGCCGCAGCAGTCGCCTTTCACCGGGAGCGTCGGGCCGAGGCCACCATGGTGCTCACCCGCGTCCAGCATCCGCTCCCGTACGGCATCGTGATCACCGACGAGGCGGGCCGGATCACCCGCTTCCTCGAAAAACCCGGCTGGGGGGAGGTCTTCAGCGACACCGTCAACACCGGCATCTATCTCCTGGAGCCGTCGGTCTTCGACGCGATCCCTCCGCACCGGGAGTACGACTTCGGCAAGGACCTCTTCCCCGCGCTGCTGGCCGAGGGCCGTCCACTCTACGGCCACGTGGCGGAAGGGTACTGGCGGGACGTGGGCGACCTCACGGAGTACCGGCTGGCCCACCTGGACCTCCTCCAGGGGAAGCTCCGGGTCGAGAGTCCCGGACGGAGGCAGCCGGGGACGCCTCACGCCGTCTGGCTCGATGATTTCGCCCAGGTCGACTCGGCGGCCGCCC
>Ga0209322_10000404_pt1 | contig 25010 bp, 17 predicted proteins | sample Rifsed19ft1_FD_184013 | JGI IMG/M metagenome (GOLD analysis project Ga0209322, IMG submission 184013) | Soil microbial communities from Rifle, Colorado, USA - sediment 19ft 1 (version 2) | ecosystem: Environmental > Terrestrial > Deep subsurface > Rock core/Sediment | place: Rifle, Colorado... | reverse complement strand
TAGATAAATCTTTAATGATTTAAGCTCGACACAAAGTTTATCGGGAATGTACTCAATCATAATTTTTCCAAAATCCGGTTGACCGGTCTTCGGACATAATGAAGTAAATTCCGAGGCAATGTGAGAAACCATGTAGTCTCTATTCGGATATTGATTTTTGAAAACCTCGAGCAGTTTTAATTTCTTATCCATAATAATCATTTAATTTGTTCTGGGAAATCTTTTTTAATCTTTATAAATAGGTTTTGCCTTGTATTTAATTGAATCCTCAACTCCAGCTTGCTGAAAACCCCTGAGTCTTAAAGCACAGCTATCACATACCCCACATGCTTCTTCCTCTTCCTGATAACATGACCAGGTCAAATGCAAAGGGGCATTCAAATCCAATCCTTTAAGTACAATATTTTTTTTTGTGAAGTTGATAATTGGCGTAATGATTTTAATTTGTGTTGATGGTTTTGTTCCAATCTCAACAACCTTTTCAAATGATTTGAAAAATTCCGGTCGGCAGTCGGGGTAACCCGAAGAATCTTCCCAAACTGCGCCGATGAAAACTGCTTTTGCATTTATAACTTCTGCCCAGCTTACGCAAGCCGAAAGAATATGAGCATTTCTAAAGGGCACATAAGAAGTAGGAGTTTTTTTGCTTGATAAATCCGCTTTACTTACCTCAATTTTTTTATCTGTTAAAGAAGATCCGCCAATTAAAGCTAAATGTTTTAGATCAACGACCATCCTGTTAGCTACACCATAAAAATCTGCAATATCATTAAATGCTTTAAGCTCGCGCTTCTCAGTTCTTTGACCATAATTCACATGAAGAAAAGAAAGCATATAATCGTTTGCTGCAATTGCTGCCGTTACACAACTGTCCATACCTCCGCTTACTGCTATAATTGCTTTATCTTGCTTATTCAAGTGTGAATTTCTTCTTTGTTTTTATGTAAAAATAAATAATCGCTAAATTACATGGAAATAATTACCATGAAAGAGACCCGAGAGAATTGCTGAGGTTAATCATGTTAGCTATTTTTGTTAAGCTCAATTTAATAATTATCTAATTAAACATAAGAGGAAAAAATGCGAATCAAAGTAATTGCCGGCAATTGGAAGATGAACAATAATTTAAGTGAATCAAAGGAATTAATTTCCAAGCTACTCGCCGGACTTAAAAATTCAAACCTTAACTGTGAGGTTGTTATTTGTCCGCCTTTCACATCACTTTCAGAAGCATCGGCAATGATCAAAGGTAGTAAAATAAAATTAGGTGCGCAAAATTTACATCAGGAAGAAAACGGCGCATTCACCGGTGAAGTTTCTGCAAAAATGTTATTAAGTGCTGGTTGTGAGTTCGTTATAATCGGGCATTCCGAGAGAAGAAACATTTTTATGGAGAGCGATGAACTGATTAATAGAAAAATTCAGCGCACAATAAAAAATAATTTGAGACCAATCTTTTGTGTCGGTGAATTGCTCGAGGAACGAGAAAAAAATATTACAGAACAGGTGATTAAAACCCAGGTGCTCAAAGGGTTAGAAAACTTTTCCACCGAAGAGTTGAAAAGTTTGATTATTGCATACGAACCTGTTTGGGCAATCGGTACGGGAAAAACTGCAACTCCGCAGCAAGCCGAAGAGGTTCATAACTTTATCAGAAATCTTATTGGGAACCGTTTTTCTAAAGAGTTTGCTGAAAATCTGCGCATATTATATGGAGGAAGTGTAAAACCTGATAATTCCAAAGAGTTGCTTTCTCAAAAAAATATTGATGGGGCACTTGTTGGTGGTGCCTGTTTGAAAGCAGATTCATTTTTAAACATAATAATGTCCGCCTGATCTAAAAAAAAATGTAGATAATTGCCATAACTCCTTTGAAAAAAGGAGTTTTCTTGGCTTTTTCATTGATTTCGCCTCGATTCCTTAGTATATTTGCGGGAATTTTTTATCCTTTTCCAATATTTTGGATGGTCTTCCTGAAGTATATCTATCTATTAATATTAATGGCAACTGTCCTGGTTACTTTTCCCCTATCAGGACAAATAATTTTTAAAAACTTACCGCAAAAAGACTTATTGGTTGAAGATTCCCTTTTTTTTGACATCGGTAAAACAAGGAAAATTCAATCGCTTCACGGGAAATGGAACGTTTACTCTGCGAATTCTAATAAAATTGAAAGGGTAAGCGTTGAAGTTCCCTCAGTTTTTGAAGGAGAGGCAGACCTTGTTTTCGAGAAAAGCTTTTCTTTAACTGCAGCGGACATTTCAAAACACAAGCTTAAACTGAACTTTTTAGGATTGAATTATTCTGCTGACATTTCGTTAAATAATATAAGCATCTATCGCCACACCGGGGGAGAATTTCCTTTTTCATTGGATTTACCAAAAGACATTCTTCATTCGGATAAGGCAAACATTTTAACTGTAAGATTATCGAACAAATCTGATTCTAAGAACACAATTCCTGTAAAACAAAAATTTCAATTTCCTAAAAGTTTAGGCGGAATTTTTAGAGATGTGTACATTCATTTTACGCCAAATGTTTTTACTTCAGATATAAGTTCAAATGTAAAGTTCGACGCAAAAACTAAAAAATATTTCCTCACTACTAAAATAAAAATTGAGAATAGAGAGGTAGTTTCATCAAAAGATACGCTTGGTAATTTAGAATCTTTTGCGCTCAATCTAAATTTATCTTCAACTAATTCCGAGACTATTCAAAAATTTGGAGAAATAAAATTCCAGCTAAGCAGAAATAAAGAAATATATTTAACCCAATCTTTCGAAATATCTCCTCTTATGTTTTGGAGTCCTTCAAATCCTAAAACATATTTATTAACTGCAGAAATCACCCGGAATGCAAATTTGATTGATAGAACAACCTGTTCATTAGCATTCGATGAAATTCGAGTAAATGGCGATTCGTTGACACTGAACAGTCAAAATTTTAAAATCAAGGGTGTAACTTATTACCCGGTATTTGAAGACTATGGCGGACTAATCAGCTATGAACGCATGGAAAAAGATATCAAGCTTATCCGGGCAACAGGATTTAATTCCGTTAGATTCGCAAAAAAAATTCCACATCCTTATTACTTAGTACTTTGCCAGCGATATGGTCTTCTGCCTTTTATTGAATTACCAATTAACTCTATACCAGCTTCAATTCTTAAGAAAAAGGAATTTAACGACAGAGTAATCAACTATGTTAATTTTTTACTGCTGGGATTTAAGAATTATACAATCGGCGGCATTGGTCTGGGAAGCTCCTATTCCGGTGATTCCGAAGCTGATATTAATTTCATCGAAAATCTTGTGGGATTGATCAAGAAAAATTCCAACGCAATAATTTATGCTTCATTTGTTGATGGCAACATAAATGAAATTAAAAACTTAGATTTTTACGGAATAGAAATTATCAACCGCCTGATAACTTCAAGCAGTTTGAACCAAATTTTGATGAATGAACAATTTAAACCCAACAGAATATTTTTAAGCGAGGCATCTTACCCTGTTAGCAGAGGCATTAGCGACGGCTACTTAAATGATAATTCATTCGAAGCACAGGCAAAATTTTTTGAGGATGTAATTGATTATTCAAATAAAAACTCTCTCCTGGGTTATTTCTTAAATAGCATGTTTGATTATAGAAGCGATTATGCCTCAATCATTTCCGGTTATAATGAGGAACATCTTCTTCGACTTGGGCTTGCAGATGAAAACCGCAACACAGACCGAATGAGCTATAAAGTTATTTATGCAAAGCTTAATAACATTGAAAAAGTTACGATTCCAATTGGAAGTAAAAAAGATGATTCTCCGATGCTGTTCATCATTACCGGAATTTTGATTGCAATAATACTGGGCATCATGATTAATTCAGGTAAAAAATTCAGAGAAGATTCATCAAGAGCTTTGTTGAGACCTTATAACTTTTTTGCCGATGTTCGGGATCAAAGACTAATTTCCGGTGTACATACTTTTGTTATGGTTTTTATCATTGCTGCAACTTCGGGTTTACTTCTCAGCAACATACTTTTTTACTTAAAGGAAAATGTTCGTTTTGAGAAATTACTTTTAAGTTTTGGCAGTTCAAGTCTTTTACAAAATGTTAGTTACCTTGCATGGAATCCGCTTGCTTCGATTTGGTGGTTATCGCTACTGACTATTTTTGCCCTGCTGGTTATAATTGTTATCATTCAAGCATCTTCATTCTTCGTTAAAACCCGTGTCACATTCAGCAGTGTTTTTCATGCAGTTATCTGGTCCTTTCTGCCATTAGTAATTTTAGTTCCATTGGGAATAATTTTATACCGGTTATTAAATGCAAATACAATTAATATTTATCTAATCATTGCAATGATTGTTTTCACCATTTGGATATTATATCGCTTAATGAAAGGAATTTATGTGATATTCGATACGGATCCGGCTAACGTATACCTTTACAGTATTACCGTTCTTTTCATTATTGCTGCTTCATTTGTAATTTACTTTCAATTAAGTAATTCTACATTCACATACATTTTACACGCATTAAAAGATTATAAATTTTTAGGTTAAAGATTGTATTTATCTAAGCTCGAAATTTTAGGATTTAAATCGTTCGCACAAAAGACCGTAATTAATTTTAACGACGGAATAACTTCTATTGTTGGACCGAATGGCTGCGGTAAAACAAATATTGTTGATGCTATAAGATGGTGCCTTGGCGAACAAAAAAGCGGAACGCTCCGAAGCGATAAAATGGAGAATGTGATTTTCAATGGCACAAACAGCAAGAAACCGATGGGAATGGCTGAGGTCTCTCTTGTTATTCATAATACAAAAGGAATTTTGCCCACTGAATATACTGATGTTACAATTACACGAAGAATTTTTCGCTCTGGTGAGAGTGAATATCTGCTAAACAAAAATCTCTGCAGGCTTAAGGATATAACAAATCTTTTTATGGACACAGGTATTGGCACAAATGCTTATTCGGTTATAGAATTGAAAATGGTCGAAACAATTCTTAACGATAAAGCCGATGAGCGACGTGTTATGTTTGAAGAAGCTGCAGGTGTTAATAAGTATAAACTTAGAAGAAGACTTGCTTTAAGAAAATTGGATGATGTAAAAGCAGATTTAACCAGGGTTAATGATATCGTTACTGAAGTTGAGAAAAAGGTTAATTATCTTGAACGTCAGGCAAAGAGGGCGGAAAAGTTTAACAAAATTTCAACTTGTCTTCGCGAACTTGAGATTGATCTTGCAGAGCGTGAGTTTGCTTTATTCAATTTGCAAAGAGATGAGCATCGTACTAGAAAAAATGAGTTCTTTGAGAAACGGCTAAGCTTAGAATCTGATGCCGGTAAACAAGAAGGAGAACTAAATGCTATAAAACAAAAGCTAAGTGAAATAGAATCGGTATTAAAAGAAAAACGTTCTGCCATTCAGCTTCAGACAGAAAAAATATATAATCTGCAAAACCAAATTTCCGTATCAGAGGAAAGAAAAAAATCGATCAACAGTAATATCAAGGACTATAAACTTGAACTGAGCGAACTTAACGATCAGCTTAAAAATGCAGAACAGCTAATCAGCGATAACCAAGTTTCTCTTGAAGATTTCACTTCGAAGATTTCACAGAAAGAAAATGAAAAACTTTTTGTTATCTCCGATTTAGATAGATTGAAAAGTAATCTCGAAGAACGAAGACAATTATTAAAGTCACAGCAAGAGCTGCTTCTTGAAAAAGTTAGAGAAATTGCAAATAAAGAAAATGAAATTTCCAGTTTGGATAAACTGGTTGAAGGAAAAGTTAATCTGTCAGATAAGCTAAACCACAAGATTCAAACTCTTACTGGTAACATCGCAAAGACTGTCGGTTATATTGAAGAACTCGAGCAGGAGAAATCCGATGCAAATCTAAAGTTCCAGGAAGCTGAAGCAGTTTACAATCAAAAGCAAAGAGAAAAAGAGGAATTAGAACATCAGCTCAATTCTCTTAAAGGGAAAGAGCTGGAGGAAAGAAGTTTACTTAACGGAATAAAAGACAGAATTCATTTTATTCAGACATTGATAGATAACCTTGAGGGTGTTTCAAAAGGCGCTAAAGCTTTACTTGAAAATAATAAATGGAACAACGGGGACAAATCTCTGCTCGCTCATATTGGTAACACATCCGAAAATTACCGCATAGCTGTTGAAGCTTCATTAAAGAATAATCTCAATACCATTTTGATTGAATCAATTGATGATCTGCAAAAAGGCATAGAGTTTTTAAAGAACAATGATATTGGCAAAGCCGCATTTTATGTCACTCAGCAAAACATAAATGGGAAAAGAAGTTTCTCCCAGTGGGTCAAATATTTATTCTTTAAAAGAAAAATTAAATCGCTTGAAAAAGAAAATGGATTTGTTGCATGGGCTAAGAACCTAATTCAAACTGAGGATAAATGGAAAATATTTTTTGAAAAATATTTAGATAAAACAGTTATAGTAAACTCAATTGATAATGCATTAAAGCTCTCAAGAAAATATAATGAATTCAATTTTGTTACTGTCGATGGGGATATTATCGATCAATATGGCATAGTTGAAGGAGGTTCAATTCCTAAGCTTGACGATTCTGTCTTCGGTCGTAAACAACTGCTTCAAAATCTTAAAGCAGATTTTTCTAAAAGAGAAAAGGAGCTTGTATCTTTTAAGCAAAAAATTGATCGGACCGAGAGCAATCTTTCGTTAATTGATCTTAAAATTTTGTCAGAGCAGGGGCGAATGCTGCAAAATGATATCGCAAATATCGAGAAGCAAATTTCCCAATTTGAATTCGAGAGGAAAAAAGCTAATGATGAAATTGAGAAGGCAAGAGAAGAAATTAGAGATATTGCTTTTGAATTAAGCCAGCTTGATAGTGAGCGTACAAATTTAACGATGATCCTTTCAATGTATAACGACGAGAAAAGGAAGGCAGATGAAGAATTCGTTAAGCATGAAGTCGATTTTAAATTCAGCGAGGACAACTATAACAGCACTGTAGCTAATCAAAATAGGTTAAACCTTGAGCTTGAACGGCTAAACGGTGAAAAGAAAAACATTAAAAACTCTAACGATAGGGCAAAAGAATCTATTGAACTGATTAAAAAATCGCAAGCAAAACGGCAAAACGATCTTACAAATTTAAATAGTGAGTTAATGACACTAGAGAATTTAATTGCCGAAAAAGTTCCCGGCTTAAAAGATCTTGAAAATGCAAAATCAATTCTGTTAAAAGAAGAAGAAAAAATTGAATCTCAATACATGGTAATCAGAGATGAGATCAATAAAATTGAAACAAACCTTGCAAATCTTCGCAAGCAAAGGGAACAGCTTACCGATGAGATACATGCTTTGGATATAAAAGTAAACGAGCTGGATATCAATATTTCAAATTTAAAGAACAATATTCTTGAGAATTATTCAATTCATTTAGAGAAAAAGGAATTTGATAATCTTTCTGAATTTAATTTTGCTGAAAGGACAGATGAAGTTCATGCTTTAAAGCAGCAAATAAAAAACTTGGGTCCTATAAATGTGCTTGCTTATTCTGAATATGAAGAAGAAAGAGAACGATTTGAATTCCTAACAAAGCAAAGAGATGATTTATTTGAATCTGAAAGAGATGTTGTCAAAACAATTGAAGAGATTAATATAACTGCTCAAGCTTTGTTCATGGAAACGTTTGAGAAGATAAGAGAGAGCTTTATAAAAATATTCCGAAATTTATTTAATCCCGGTGATGAAGCAGATTTGCGATTGGGTGAAAACGCTGATCCGTTGGAATCGAAAATAGAAATTATCGCAAAGCCAAAAGGAAAGCGCCCAACTTCAATCGAGCTATTATCGGGCGGTGAAAAAACCTTAACGGCAATTGCGCTTCTATTCGCAATTTACCTTGTAAAACCGAGTCCGTTCTGTATACTCGATGAAATAGATGCTCCGCTTGATGATGCAAACGTCGACAGATTTACCAGGATATTAGATGACTTCAGCAAGAACACACAATTTATTGTTGTTACTCACAATAAGAAAACGATGGAAGCTGCCAGCACTCTGTATGGTGTAACCATGCAAGAAGAAGGCATCTCAAAATTGGTTGGCGTAAGATTTAATGAGGAGCTTGATTTTGCCTCTTAGCATAACAAGTATTTTTTTATTTTCTTTTTCCTTCAAATCCGATAATATGAATTTCGTGTTTACGTGTTTCTTATTTGTTCTTTTTTTTTCTGCATTTTCATTTTCTAAGACTTTTGCCCGCATTAGATATAACCTTGAAGACAAAGCGCATAGAATTAAAGCTGTAAATCCTTCAGATATTTCTTCGTTCTCAGATGGATCAAGTGGTGTGTACCTATTTTGGAAGGAAAGCGGATCTCCATTCGAAAGCAAAGTTTATTTCGCTCATGTTAATTTAAATGAGGAATATACCACAGCGATAATTGGAAAAAGAATTTCTGATTTAAGCTTTATACAAAAAAATCCCGTATCCATTTCTTATATTTCTAATGATGCAATATTAGCCTGGAAAGATTATTCCAATCAATTTACCGGCGATATCATTATGCAAAGAATTTCGGATAGTGAATTGCTTTGGGGAGAAAATGGTATTCGTGTGACGGCATCTTCTGAACAAATATTAGATTACTCGCTTAGCTCAGATAAAGCCGGAAATATTTTTATCTCTTTCATTACAAGAGATGAATATCCTTCAAACGATTACAAAATACTTTATCAGAGAATACTTTCGGATGGAAGCTTATCTTTTAAAAATGACCCAATACTGATCGAAAGCTCTGCAAGAAAGAAAAGTAATCTCAAAATTATTCATGATAACAACGGAGGAGCATTTATTCTTTGGACCGAGAAAATAAATAACAGAAATTCACTTCTCCTAAAAAAAGTTGACCCTTCAGGTAAATCTGTTTTGGGTAAAAGGCCAATCAAGATTTCGGGAACGCTGCACAATACAATAAATTTTTGTGAAAGCATCATTAGCAATTCATTGCTTTACACCGCATGGGAAACTGACGATAAAAATATTTACCACCAGTTAATGAATAATAAGGGAAAAGCTATCTGGACAGTTGGCGGCATTAAAGCTTCTTTTAAGAAGGGCGAAAACAAATTTCCACAAACTATTCAGTATGATTCGTCAATCACATTAAGCTGGGTGAATGAGTTTAAGCAAAACAAAAATTTAATTGTACAAAAGTTCAAAACAAACGGAAAAGAAATTTGGGAAAGAAACGGTATATCGGCTGCAAACATTGATAGTAGAATTTCAAACTACTCAATTACTGATGATGGTGAGGGCGGAGTTTTTATTTCCTGGTTAAGCAGCAATTCTGCTCACGCCGATTGTAGCGTTGATGTTCAAAGAATAAGCAATAAAGGAAAGCTTTTGTGGAATTCACTAAAAACCAATGCGAGTTTATCTGCCAATTGTGAAAAAACGTATTTATCCGTAGTTGCAGATTTAAATGATCAAGCTATCATCGTGTATGAAACTTTTTCTAATGATATTTCTATTGAGAAGGTTATAAAATTCCAGCAACCGGAAAATGATTTTTGTAGTTTAAGTTCTGAACCAAGCGGTAAATCAGTTAAGCTGAAACTGAATACAAACATAAAAAATGAAAAGATGTTTTTTATTATTGAAAGACTTGCTCACTCGGACACTTCTGCAAATACCTGGGAATATATCGCAACAGTTGATGCTTTACCCTCAGCCGATATTACTGAATATGAGTTCATTGATAGTCCGACGGAATTTGGTACATTGTACTACAGATCAACCCTTAAAAGCAGCTCTAAAGAAATTATCTCAAACCTATCACGAATAGATTTTCTGGAAGCGGCTTCAAAAATTATCGTTGCACAAAACAATCCAAATCCATTTAGGGATTCCACTGTAATTAGTTTTTATCTGCCTGTTTCATCTTCTGTAGCATTCGAATTTTTTGATGAGCATGTGGAGAAAATTAGCGAACTAGAAGCAAAGGAATTTCCTGCCGGTGAGAACAGCATAATATATTATGCTAAGGGTCTTCGGTCGGGAATATATTTTTATAAGCTCTTTACCAAAGACTTTGTTGAAGTAAAAAAAATGGTTATTGATTAGATGAATGCGAATAAGTTCAAAGTGTTTGTGGATTTTGACGGAACAATTACAAAGGTAGATGTTGGCGAAGCTATCTTTAGAGAATTTGGAAACGCTGCTGAAACGGATATTATAGTTGCCGATTTACTGAACGGTAAAATTACTGCGCGCAAGTGCTGGGAATTATTGTTCGCAACGATAAAAGAAATCAACATTGTAAAACTTGATGAGTTCATAGATCAAATGAATATTGAACCAACATTTCATAAGTTTTTCAAATACTGCCTGGAAAATGAAGTTGAAATGTTTGTGCTAAGCGATGGTTTCGATTACTACATTCAACGAATATTTAAGAAAGAAAATCTGAATCACATAAAAATATTTGCAAATAGTCTCATCATAACTGAAAAGAAAGAAATGATTCCCTCTTTTCCTTATTTTGATGTTGATTGCCAAACATCTGCCAATTGTAAAAGAAATCATGTGTTAAATAACAGCTGCGATGAGGAATTTACTGTCTACGTTGGTGATGGAAATTCAGACAAATATTCAACTCAATTTTGTGATTTTATTTTTGCTAAAGATGATTTATTAAAATACTGTGAAAAGGAACGGATTACATTTTTCCCTTTTAACAATTTTGAAGATGTAATTACACGACTTGATTCATTAAGATCAAAAAAAAGACTTAAGAAAAGATATCAAGCCGAATTAAAAAGAAGAGAAATTTATTTACAAGAATAATATGTCTGCAATAGCATCAAAAACATTTAAATACAGAAGCTACACTCCAATTCCTTTTCTGCTGGTTATGTTCTTCTTTGCAAATCCAAACATCTGGAGCATTTTGATAGGTTTGCTAATTGCTCTCGCCGGAGAATCAATCAGAATTTGGGGAGTAAGCTGGGCAGGAAGTGAAACACGTACAACCGGCGAAGTTGGAGGATCATTTTTGGTAATTAGCGGACCGTTTGCGCACGTTCGCAATCCACTTTATGTGGGAAATATTTTGATGTACACGGGATTGGGCATCATGTCTTTTGCTCTGTTTCCTTATTTACAAATTTTAGGATTATTCTTTTTTTATTTTCAATACAAGCTCATAGTTCAGCAGGAAGAACTGTATTTAGAAAAAACATACGAAAATGATTATGAAAATTATCGAAAGAGTGTTCCAAGTTTTTTCCCTAAGCTTAAAGCATATAAAGTTGACGGCTTAAAACAACCCGATTACATTTTAAGCAAAGGTTTGCGTTCAGAAAAAAGAAGCTTACAAGCATTTGGATTTGTGGCAATCACAATAATTCTCTTGTGGTTCTTGCGAAGATTATAACGATAAGAAAAAAAAATTTAGATGAACAGCAATAAAAGAAATTTAATGATTATCGCAGGCGAAGTTTCTGGAGATATGCATGGTGCGGCCTTAATTCATGAACTCAAAAAGCTTGATCACAATATTGAGATTTATGGAATTGGCGGGAATTTAATGAAAAGCGAAGGTGCTTATTTAATTTATCATCTAAATCGAATGGCTCTTATGGGTTTTGTCGAAGTTGTAAAGCATATTCCATTTATAAAGAAAGTTCAATCGGAACTGATTGAATTGGTAAAAGAAAAGAATATCGCTACCGTAGTCTTAATTGATTACCCTGGATTCAATCTTAACATTGCAGAGAAGCTTAAAAGCTTAAATGTTGAAATTATCTATTACATTTCTCCACAAGTTTGGGCATGGGGAAAAAATCGAGTTAATAAAATCAAACGATTGGTTGATAAGATGATTGTAGTTTTTCCTTTTGAGCATGAAATTTATAAGACAGCTGGAATTGATGTTGATTACGTTGGTCATCCGTTAATGGAGATCATCGCTGGCCATCAATATTTAAGCAAAGAGGATTTATTCAACGAGTATCAATTAGATTTTGCAAAAGATATTTTGTTGCTTATGCCGGGTAGTCGAAAACATGAAGTGGAAAAAATTTTCCCGGAGAGTATAAAAGCCGGTGAAAAGTTAAGTAACGATTTCAATATGCAGATTGTTGTAAGCGCTTCACAAAATATTAGTGAAGATTTTTTATTTAAGATTGCCAAGAAAAGTAAATTTAAGGTGATTAAAGGTCATACGTATGATTTAATGAAGTACTCAAAGTTCGGAATTATTAAATCCGGTACTTCAACATTAGAAGCAGCAATTTTCGAACTTCCGATGGTGATAGTTTACAAAACAAGCACTTTGAGCTATCTAATTGGAAAAAATCTGATCAAGGTAAAGAACATCGGTATGGCAAATATAATTTTAAGTGAACAAGTTGTTCCCGAGCTGGTTCAGCATAATGCTTCATCTAAAATGATCTATGAGAAAAGTAAAGAAATTCTGTCTAACCAGGATCTTTACAAATCTATCAAGCAAAAGCTTAGCTTAGTAAAAGAAAAGTTGGGTGAGAACGGAGCATCAAAAAAGGCAGCTCAAATAATTTTTACGATGATGGATGACACTCAAAATAATAAAACATGATGTTTTAAGGTTCATAGGCAATTACACTCTTTTTTTTGGAATTAATATTCTTTTTAAAACACTGCGAATTTCTTTCATAAATAAAAAGGTTATTGATGAGCTTGAACGTGATGGAAATAATTACGTGTTGGCATTTTGGCATGGGACGATGCTTCTGCCGTGGTATTTGCATCGCAATAAAAACTTTGCCGCTCTTATCAGCAAAAGTAAAGATGGAGATTTGCTTGGCAAAATACTAAAGCGCTGGAATTACAATGTTATCCGGGGATCAAGCAGCGTTGGCGGAGATGTAGCTTTAAGTATCATGGTGGATTATGCAAAAAATAATAACTCAATTGCAATTACACCCGATGGACCCCGGGGACCTGCTTTTAAATTGAAAGCTGGTGCCATTATAACTTCAAAAAAAAGCGGGCTGCCGCTTGTGCTTTTAGGAATTGGTTTTAAAAACAAAAAACTGCTGAAAAGCTGGGATTCATTTCAAGTTCCGTTTTTCTTTACTAAAGCAACTGCTGTTTTCTCGGACCCGATATATGTTGACAATAAATTAAGTTATGATGATACATCCAAGATAATCGAAAACTGCGAGAGGCAATTGCGCAAGCTGCAGGAAGCAGCGGGCAAATTTAATTAATGCAATTGGCTAAGTGATAAATGAAAATTGTACGTTTTATATTAATTCCTTTTGTTCCGCTGTTTGCTTTAATAGTTAAGTTAAGGAACAAATTATTTGATAAGGAAATATTTAGGGCTGAATCGGTTGATGCGAAAGTTGTCTCGGTAGGAAATATTAATATTGGCGGCTCAGGTAAAACACCTCTTGTGATTTTTTTGATCAATCTTTTAAAGAATGAAGGTAAAAGAGTCGGGGTTTTAAGCCGCGGCTATGGACGTAAATCAAAGGGTTATATTCTCGTTTCGGATGGGAAAAAGATATTGACAGATGTCGAGTCTTGCGGTGATGAGATTTTACTAACTGCAAAAGAATGCAGCGTGCCAAGCGCAGTATCAGAAAAAAGAATTGACGGTGCTAAAAAATTGATTTCAGATCAGCGTGTTGATACAATTGTACTTGATGATGCATTTCAGCATAGATGGATAAAGCGGGATGTTGACTTGCTGATTTGCGAACAGAGGTTTCTGATCAGTCCGGATTTTTTTGATCACTACCTTTTACCAGCAGGCAGTATGAGAGAACCATTTGGTTCAATTGAACGGGCAAGCGCTGTAATTATAAATAGAAAATTTTCCCAAATGAGGGAAATTCCTGATGATGTGAAAAAATATTTCACAAATAAAAAAATTTTTAATGTATACTATTCAGCAAAAGGATTTGTAGATATAAAAAGGGAAACCGAGTACAATCTTAGCGAGTTTGAAGGACAAAAAAGTTTGGTCGTTTGCGGAATAGCAAACCCGTATTCATTTTTTACGGCATTAAGACAAACAAATGTGGATACGGAAAATTGTTTGATTTTTCGGGATCATAAGTATTACACAAACAAAGAAGTTCAACGGATAAGAAAAATGTTCTATACTACTAATTCTCATTCCGTAGTTACAACTCAAAAAGATGCTGTGAAATTTTCCGAGCACCAAAATGAGTTAGATGATATAGATATTTTTTACCTTAAAATTGAACTGATGATGGATGAATCATCTTCATTTAAAGAATTTTTATTAAACAAAATAATTACTTAAAGTTTTCTTAAGCACAATTTTGAAATTTTTGGACTAAAGTCTTAGTATTTCTTGCCTTTTTCTAACCCCAGCCTTAATCCGCCTCTGGCGGATGGGGTTAATAAATCACCAAGAAAATTATGGCTTTAGCCACGTAATTAATAACACAATACTCTTAATTTCAGAATAAACTATACGGAGGATCTAATTAATGGCTAAAAGTAAAAAATATGTATACTTTTTCGGCGGCAAAAAAGCTGAAGGAAAAGCAGAGATGAAAGCGCTTCTTGGCGGTAAAGGTGCGAACCTGGCCGAAATGGTCAACATAGGTTTACCGGTTCCAGCCGGCTTCACAATTACAACAGAAGTCTGTACTGCTTATTATAAGAACAATAAAAAATATCCTAAAGAACTTGATAAGCAAGTAAAAACTGCTCTTGCAAAAGTTGAACAAGAAATGGGAGCCAAATTCGGTGATAAAGTTAATCCGCTATTAGTTTCTGTTCGCTCAGGTGCAAGAGCATCCATGCCCGGAATGATGGAAACAATTTTAAATGTCGGTTTGAATAATGAAACACGGGAAGCTCTGATTGCAAAATCAAGTAACCCAAGATTCGTTTATGATTCACATCGAAGATTAATACAAATGTATTCCGATGTTGTTATGGAAAAAGCTGCCGGTGTTGAACCTACAGAAGGAAAAGGAGTTCGTCAGCAGCTTGAAAAAGAACTTCACAAAATGAAGGAATCAAAAGGTTATCACAGTGACACCGATTTAACCGCAGACGATTTAAAGAATCTTGTTGAAATTTATAAAGCTAAAGTTCAAGAAGTTCTTGGCAAACCATTCCCCGAAGATCCAATGCAGCAGCTTTGGGGCGCAGTTGCAGCAGTATTTCAAAGCTGGATGGGTAAACGAGCAATTTCCTACAGAAGAATTGAAGGAATTCCAGACGATTGGGGAACTGCGGTAAATGTTCAATCAATGGTATTTGGAAACATGGGCGATACATCTGCAACAGGTGTGGCATTCACCCGTAACCCTGCAACAGGTGAAAATCAATTTTACGGTGAATGGTTAACCAACGCTCAAGGAGAAGATGTGGTTGCAGGAACAAGAACTCCCAATCCAATAAACATTGTTGGAAAGAGTGAGCATACCGAACATCTTCAATCTCTTGAAGAAGAAATGCCTGAAACATATAAGCAGCTTCACAAGATTGAAAGGAATCTTGAAAAGCATTATCACGATATGCTCGATATAGAGTTTACAATTCAAGAAGGAAAGCTTTATATGCTTCAATGCCGTGTTGGAAAAAGAAATGGTCCGGCTGCACTGAAGATGGCTATTGATATGCACAAAGAAAAATTGATTTCTAAAGAAGAAGCTGTAATGCGAGTTAAACCTGAACAGCTCGATGAACTTCTTCATCCTATAGTTGATCCAAAAGTAGAATTGACCACGAAAGCAATTGCCAAAGGATTACCTGCGGGACCAGGCGGTGCAACCGGGCAAGTTGTTTTTTCTGCCGCTGACGCAGTTGCATGGGCAAAAGATGGAAAGAAAGTTATTCTTGTTCGCGAGGAAACTAATCCGGAAGACATCGAAGGTATGAGAGCAGCTCAAGCAATTCTTACAGGCCGTGGTGGAATGACATCTCACGCAGCACTAGTTGCACGCGGCTGGGGTAAATGCTGTATAGTTGGTGCTGGATCATTAAAAATTAACTACAACGAAAAATATTTTACCGCTGTCGGCGCAACAGTTCGTGAAGGGGATTGGATCACTCTCAATGGAACAAAGGGAACAATTTATGTTGGAAAACTTCCGATGATAAAAGCTGCTGAAGAAAACCCGGATTTTACTACTTTCATGAAACTTTGCGACCAGGTAAGAAAATTAAAAGTTAGAACAAATGCTGATACTTCTGAAGATGCCGCAAGAGCAAGAGCTTTTGGTGCGGAAGGAATCGGATTGTTCAGAACCGAACACATGTTCTATGGAAAAGGAAGTGAAGAACCTTTATTCAAACTTCGTAAAATGATTGTTTCAAAAAATGAAGCTGAAAGAAGAAACGCATTGAACGAATTATTTGCATATGTGAAATCGGATATCAAAGGTACACTTGAGGCGATGGATGGATTCCCGGTAACAATTAGAACTCTCGATCCGCCTCTACATGAATTTGTACCCAACAGAGAAGAAGAAAGAGAAAAACTTGCGTCAAGCTTGGGAATTTCACTGAAGGAATTAAACGAAAGAGCGGAAGCATTGCATGAAAATAATCCAATGATGGGACATCGCGGTGTTCGGCTTGGTATAACTTATCCTGAAGTTACTGAAATGCAAGTGAGAGCAATTTTTGAAGCATCTGCGGAACTGATGAAAGAAGGGAAAAAACCATTTGCAGAAATAATGATTCCGGTTTTAAGTCATGTAAATGAATTAAAGCATCAATTCAAAATCATTGAAAAAGTTCATGCAGAAACTTGCAGTAAGTTTGGTCTGAAAAAAATTCCTCATCTTACCGGAACAATGATCGAAATTCCTCGTGCTTGTTTAACCGCAGATAAAATCGCTGAGTATGCACAGTTCTTCTCATTCGGTACTAATGATCTCACACAAATGGGGTTTGGTTTTTCACGGGATGACATGGGCGCTTTCTTATCAGATTATCTTGAGAAGAAAATTCTTCCCATTGATCCTTTCCAATCAATTGATGTTGAAGGTATCGGACAGTTGATGATTATTGCCGTTCAAAAAGGAAGAGCAACTCGTCCAGATTTGAAAATTGGAATTTGCGGTGAACATGGTGGTGAGCCAGACTCTGTTGAATTCTGTCATCAAATCGGGTTGGATTATGTTAGCTGTTCTCCATTCAGAGTTCCAATTGCAAGATTAGCTGCTGCAAGAGCGACAGTTAAAGATTTGAGCAACAAAAAAACAGTTAAAAAATTCAGAACGGCTAAAAGAAAAAAATAATAAATAGTTTGTGAGAGGGACTAAAAAAGTCCCTCTCCATAATTCTTAAATTAATTAAATAGAGGTATTTTTGCGAATGAAATTATCAGACTTCAAATACAATTTGCCCAAGAACTTAATCGCTAAATATCCTGCTTCTCCTCGCGATAAGGCAAAATTGATGGTAGTAAATAGGCAAACAGAAGAAATCGAATCAAAAAAATTTTCTGATGTTGTTGATTACATGCAAAAAGGCGATGTAATGGTTGTGAATGAAACCCGTGTGTTTCAAGCTAGACTTTTTGGGAAAAAGGAAAAGACCAATGCAAAGATTGAAGTCTTTCTCCTGCGTGAATTAAATGCCGATGAATTTATATGGGATGTTATTGTTGATCCGGCAAGAAAGGTGCGCATTGGTAATAAAATTTATTTTAACGATAAGCTTTGGTGTGAAGTAATTGATAATACAACGTCGCGCGGAAGAACTGTAAGATTTAATCAACCTGGGAATATTTACAGAGCTGTTGAGAAAATCGGCGTAACTCCTCTTCCGCCATACATCAAGAGAGAACCGGAAAAATCCGATAAAGAAAATTATCAAACTGTTTACGCTAAAGTTGATGGCGCTGTTGCAGCACCAACTGCAGGACTTCATTTCACAACAAAACTTCTGAGTAAGATTGAGAAAAAAGGAATTCATCTTGTTCCTGTTGTTCTTCATATCGGATTAGGTTCATTCAGGCCTGTTGAAGTTGAGGACTTAACAAAACATAAAATGGATTCCGAGTTTTTTGAGATTACTCTCAAATCAGTCGAACAGATTAACAAAGCAATCTTAAACAAACATAATGTATTTGTGGTTGGAACAAGCGCCGCAAGAGCATTAGAGACAAGTGTTACGGCTGATGGATTAGTGAAACCAAATCGTGGCTGGACAGATAAGTTTATTTATCCACCTTATGACTTTAAAGTGGTTGATAAGCTGATAACAAATTTTCATTATCCCGAATCAACGCTGCTTATGCTTGTTACTGCATTTGCCGGTTTAGATCTTACTATGAGAGCTTATAAACGTGCACTAAAAGAAAATTATAAGCTGTTAAGTTACGGCGATGCAATGCTTATTCTATGAAAACCTTTGCAATAATCCCCGCAGCGGGAAAAGGCAGGCGCAGCGGTCAATTAACGCCCAAGCAATATATTAAGTTCGCCGGCAAAGAGCTTATCGTTTACACTTTAGAAGTATTCCAGAAGAATAAATCAGTTGATGAAATAATTGTTGCTGCGCACCCTGATTATTTCGCGCTGTTGGAAAAAGTCAGGAAAAAATATAGGCTGACTAAAATCAGCAAGATTGTTAAAGGCGGGAAAGAAAGACAAGACTCGGTTTATAATGCATTGCTTTCTATTGATGCAGACCAGAATGATTTAGTCGCTGTACATGATGCGGCACGACCGCTTCTTCCGCAAAAAGTACTTACCAATGCAATTTTAACTGCCAACAAAAAAGGCAATGCACTTGTTTGTATTAAAGCAAAAGACACTTTGGTAAAGGGCACAGATATTGTTGATTCTTATGTTGACCGTGAAGAGGTGTTTTATGTTCAAACTCCTCAGGTTTTTAGATACAAGGATTTAATGAGAGCTATGGAAGCAGGTTACGCAGCAGATTTTTTTGCAACTGATGAATCAATGTTAATTAAGAATTTGGGATTGAAAATAAATATTGTTAATGGTTCAATCAGTAATTTTAAGATTACAACTGAAGATGACCTAGAATTCTTACAAAAACACTTAAAATCCAAATGACCCGAATCTCTTACTTTAATTTTGTATCTAATAAGTTGATTATTCTTCCATTATGGAACGAAAATAAACTCAAATAAGTTTTTCATTGTGTTTTTTGGCTAATATGATTACCTTTTAGCAACAAATTTTAAGACTTGGTAGTAAATGTTTCTTTTAACGACAATAATAATTCTTTCTTACCTAATCGGTTCTATACCGACAAGCATAATTATAAGCAAAGCTGCAAAAGGTATTGATATTCGTGAACACGGAAGCGGTAATGCAGGTGGAACAAATGTTATGCGTGTTCTCGGCTGGAAGCATGGCGTTTTAGTAATACTCCTTGATGCTTTTAAAGGTGTTCTTGCGGTGGTAGTGGTTGCACGACTTCATTACGGTTCTATCCCTTTTGAGAACGCAACACCGTTTGATGATTTCACTCTCGTTCAAATTATTGCTGGAATTTCTGCTGTCATCGGACATATATGGACAGTATTTGCCGGTTTTAAGGGCGGAAAAGGTATTGCTACTGCTCTCGGTATGCTTTTAATGATTGTTACAGTTGATATGCTTATCGCAATTGGTGTTTTTATACTTGTCGTTACTTTCTCACGATATATTTCCTTAGGATCACTTGCTGGAGCTGTTGCTGTTCCATTAGCATTAATTGTTCGTGAGAATGTTTTCAACGTAGATATTCCAAATTATAATACACTTCTACCGTTTTTAATTTTTGTGGCTCTGCTTGTAATCTTCACACATAGAAAAAATGTAGTCCGTTTATTAAACGGGAACGAAAATAAAATCAATTTTTCTAAGAAGAAATAAAACTTTTGTCTAATGAACATTTCGGTGCTTGGTGCCGGCGGTTGGGGAACAACTCTTGCAATAATTCTGCACTATAACGGTCATAATGTAACCCTCTGGGAATATAAAAAAGACTACGCAAAACTTTTAGATAAGAAAAGAGTAAATGAAATTTATCTTCCCGGAATAAAAATTCCCGGAGAAATAATTATCACTCACGATTTTGAAGAATCAATTGCAAAGATGAACCTAATCATACTTGCAGTTCCCTCACAATTTTTAAGAAGCGTAATCAAAAAAGCAAAGTATTCGGATATAAAAAACTCAATACTTGTAAGTGTTGCAAAGGGAATTGAGAATAAATCTTTAATGACAATGTCCAAAATGTTAAAAGATGAATTCCCCGAACTAGATGACTCTCAAATCGGTGTGCTCTCAGGTCCAAGCCACGCCGAGGAAGTGAGCAGGAGAATTCCCACTGCCGTTGTTGCAGCATCAAAAAACATTGATACTTCGAGAACAATTCAATCTTCATTCATAAATTCTTACTTTAGAGTTTATTCATCAAAAGATATACTTGGAGTTGAATTGGGGGGAGCTTTTAAAAATGTAATTGCAATAGGAGCAGGAATTATTGACGGTGCTAAGTTTGGCGATAATACAAAAGCTGCGATAATGACACGCGGTATTGCAGAAATTTCTCGTCTTGGTGTTGCATTAGGCGCAGAAGCAGAAACCTTTGCAGGTCTTTCGGGAATGGGTGATTTAATTGTAACATGTATGAGCAGGCACAGCCGTAACAGGTTTGTAGGAGAACAGATTGGTGCTGGTAAAAAATTAAAAGAAGTTTTGAAATCAATGGATATGGTTGCTGAAGGTGTTGAAACATCAAGGTCTGCTTCACAGTTGTCAAAAAAACTTAATGTTGAAACACCAATAACCAATGAGGTTTACAAAATTTTATTTGAAGATAAAGACCCTGTTAAAGCAACTAACGATTTGATGACACGCGATATGAAGATGGAGGGTCAATAAATTCCCAAAAACAAAATGTAAATGACAAATAAATATCAAATTCCATCACTCCACACACCACATAGATACTAATTTACTCACCTTACGCAAAACGGAGAGATGGCATCTTTTCTTATAAGAAGTCCCAACATTTCAAAAGGGACTAACCCAGTTCCTAACAATCGTAACAGTGTACTAAGGAACTGGGTTAGTTAATGACATCATTTTGTTCCGAGGTAATCATTGTAAATACTTTCATCTTGCTTTATTTTAAACTATGATGATGCAAGAAAAAAGTAATCCGCTCAATCAATCCATTCAGTACCTCAAATCAATAGGACCTAAGAGAGCGGAGTCGTTTCGAAAGATTGGAATTGAAACAATACGCGATCTGCTTTTTTATTTTCCCTCACGACATCTTGATAGAACAACAACCTTATCTGCTGCCAAAGCTTATGGTTACTTAATGAATGGATATGATGGCGAGCTTACTATCATTGGAAAAGTTGACGATATAGAGAAAAGATATTTTAATCGCAAAGAAATTTTAAAAATACAATTTCGTGATTCAACAGGATTTTTTGAATGTGTTTGGTTTCAGGGTGCAAAATATTTTTTTAATATTTTTAATGTCGGAGATATCTTTGCGGTTTCCGGTAAGGCATCGCTTTCAAAATATGGAAATCTTCAGTTCACACACCCCGACTTCGATAAAATCACAGAAGATGAATCTTTTAGCTATTTAAACACTGGAAAAATTATTCCCTTTTACAGAATACCCAAAGAATTAAAAGCAACCAACCTTGGAGATTTAAGTTTAAGAAGAATTCTAAACTCTGCTGTCGAAAATTATGTTGAATTGTTGACCGAGGATCTTCCACAATCTTTATTAGAAACAAATAAACTTTTAAACATAATTGAAGCAGTAAAGAATTTTCATTTTCCCGAAAGCAAAGAAAAGTTATTTCTCGCATCAAAACGATTTAAGTTCGAAGAAGCATTTTATCTTGAAGTGCTGGTCGCTTTACGTAAGCAGAATTATAAGAGAAAACTTGAGGGATATTCTTTCGGGATCAAAACAAATCTCGTTGCAAATTTTTTAAAAACTCTGCCGTTCAATCTTACCAACGCGCAGCTAAAAGTTCTTAGTGAGATAAAAAGGGATTTATTGCAGCCATCACCAATGAACAGACTTTTACAAGGAGATGTTGGCAGCGGTAAAACAATCGTTGCATTAATTGCAATGCTGATTGCAGTTGATAGTGGTTACCAATCAGCGCTAATGGTTCCGACGGAAATCTTAGCAGATCAGCATGCAAAAAATATTTCTAAGATGATGAGGAAGCTTTTTGAAATTCATAAGGCTCGTGAAATAAAAGTTGCGCTTCTTATCGGCGGACAAAAAAAATCCGTGAGAGAACGGCGACTCGAAAGCATTGAAATGCAGGAAGCAGATATAATAATCGGCACGCATGCATTATTTGAGGAAAAAGTAAGCTTTAAGAATTTAGGATTGGTTGTGGTTGATGAACAACATCGTTTTGGAGTTGCACAAAGAGCAAGATTGCTTGCAAAAGGTAAAACACCTCATGTTCTTATCATGAGCGCAACTCCTATTCCGCGAACATTATCTATGACCGTCTACGGTGATCTTGATAATTCTATAATTGATGAAATGCCGAAGAATAGGATTCCCATTAAAACACTTCTTCGCGGTGATGAAAAGCTTAACGATATTTATAAGTTTATCCGCGATAAGTACAAAGAGGGTTATCAATCCTTTATCGTTTATCCTTTGGTTGAGGAATCAGAAAAGCTTGAACTTAAAGCTGCCGAAACATATTTCAAACGATTAAAAGAAGATTTTCTTCCCGAGCTGAACATTGGTTTAATTCATGGCAGAATGAGCTGGCAGGAAAAAGAAGAAATAATGTACCTCTTCTTAGAAAAAAAATACGATGTTCTTGTTTCAACAACCGTTATTGAGGTTGGGATTGATATTCCTGATGCGAACATTATTTTAATTAATGATGCCCATCGCTTTGGATTATCCCAGCTTCATCAATTACGAGGAAGGGTTGGAAGAGGTAAAAAACAAGCTTATTGTATTTTAGTAACAAAGGATGAATATGCTTCAGCCAACAATAAACTTAATTTGGAAACAGATTACCTCTCCCCTGCTCAGCTTGATAAATATAAATCAGCAGTACGATTGCAAACCATGGTTAAATACTTAGATGGCTTCAAGGTTGCTGAGATAGATCTTAAGTTACGCGGACCCGGCGATATTTTTGGGACCAAGCAAAGCGGATTCCCAGAATTAAAACATGTTGATATAATCCACGATACAGAAATTATCATCAATGCAAAGAAAGCAGCTTTCGGTATAATTGAAAACGATCCACACCTTGAGCATACCTCCAATCAGATTATTAAAAATAATTTACTGCAGCATTATCGAAACAATTTAAAGTACGCAAGCATCGCATAATCATCTCGAAAATTATTTCCTGCTCCCGTTAAAAATATTTTGGGTGTCGTCACAAATAAAATATTTTTGTTGCATATAAATATTTTTTAAATCAAATTTAGTGTAGCAAAAATAATTTTCTTTATCAGAAAATATTTTTGAGTGTAAAAAGTATTTTATGAGTTGATGTTTTAAATTTTTGTTCTAAAATATTATTAAATTCTTTTTACTACTAGTTATATTTGCAAAATAAATTTAAAGGAGATTTTTTATTTTATCTTTTTTCGGTGATGCTCAATTGAACGTTGCTCTTACATTCAATGTTAAACCAGAAGTTGGCGCTTTCATCGAAGAATTATCTCCGATTCAAAATATTTCCGGAACACAACCTCAAAAATCTGCCGACACATTTGCAGAATGGGATACATGGGAAACCATTAACGCAGTTAAAGACGCAATTGAAACCTTCCACACTGTCGAACTCATTGAAGCGGATCATAACGCTTACGAAAAATTAAAAGAATCTAAATGCGATATTGTTTTTAATATTGCCGAGGGATTCAATGGTTTAAGCCGCGAAGCACAAATTCCGGCAATACTAGATATGCTTAACAAACCATACAGCGGTTCCGATCCCTTAACCTTATCAATCTGCTTGGATAAAGCTCGCACAAAAGAAATTTTATCTTACTACAAAATCCCAAATGCCAAATTTTTGGTTATAGATCAGATAGAACAGTTAAATAATATCAAGTTGGACTTTCCGCTGATTGTGAAACCTATCGGTGAAGGATCCAGTAAAGGAATTTATTCTTCCTCGTTTGTAAATAAAAAAAATGAATTGATGCTTGAAGTAGAACGAATATTAAATGAATATAATCAACCGGCATTGATTGAAGAATTTTTACCCGGCAGGGAATTTACCGTCGCTATAATCGGAAACAATGGCAGCGCAGAAGTTCTTCCAATAGTTGAAATAAGTTATAAAGATTTTCCGGAAGATTTTATTCCAATTTACTCTTACGAAGCGAAATGGATTTTAGACACTCGGGAAAAACCATTAAATGTTTTTAGCTGCCCGGCAAAACTTGATCCGTTTCTTGAAAACAGAATTAAAAAAACGGCTTTAAATACTTTTCAAGTGCTTCGCTGCAGAGATTGGGCAAGAATAGATATTCGATTGGACAAAAATAATATTCCAAATATTATTGAGATAAACCCTCTCCCCGGAATTCTTCCTAACCCCGTAGACAATTCATGCTTTCCTAAAGCAGCGCGCACGGTTGGATTGAGTTATACTGAAATGATAAATAAAGTTCTTTACGTTGCCGCAAAAAGATACAACTTGATATGAAAGACAATTCGAAAATATTAATTTGCTACAACTCACCCGTGAGTGTCTTTCCAATTTATAACGGAAAACCCGCAGAAACACAATTTGAAGTGAATGACCTTTCTGAGAGTGCGTTTAGCAAAGAGATAAGCTCAATAAAAAAATCACTGCAAGAATATTTTACCGATGTAAGAACTTTTGCCGTTGATGGAAATGTAGAGAGAAGTATTTCAAAAATAAATCACTACTCCCCCGATGTAATTTTAAACTTTGTTGAATCGGTTGAGGGGATTTCTACGTATGAATATTGTATGGCAGGTCT
>Ga0209322_10000396_pt1 | contig 25177 bp, 28 predicted proteins | sample Rifsed19ft1_FD_184013 | JGI IMG/M metagenome (GOLD analysis project Ga0209322, IMG submission 184013) | Soil microbial communities from Rifle, Colorado, USA - sediment 19ft 1 (version 2) | ecosystem: Environmental > Terrestrial > Deep subsurface > Rock core/Sediment | place: Rifle, Colorado... | reverse complement strand
CGCTGCCGCTGGCCCAGGCGGCGGACGCCCACCGCCAGCTCGAGGGGCGCCAGACCACCGGCAAAGTCTTACTTATACCCTGATGATGCCCGTATTCCTCTTCTCCTCTCCCCCTGGGGGGAGAGGTAGGGTGAGGGGGTGCCGATGAACGTCGCCCAGATGCTCGAGCGGTCGGCCTTCTACTTCCCGGATCGCCCGGCGCTCGCCTTCAAGGACCGGCGCTGGACCTACCGGGAGCTGGACCGGGACGCCTCGGCGCTGGCCTCGGGTCTGAAGGGGCTCGGCCTCAAGCCGGGGGAGCGCATCGGGCTGCACGTCCCGAACTGGCCCGAGTTCGTCCTGACGTACTACGCCGCCCAGAAGATCGGCGTGGTCCCCCTGTCGCTCAACGTCACCTACAAGGCGGACGAGATCGCCTACATCTGCCGGGACGGGGAAGTCGCCGCCGTCGTCACCGCCGATCCCGTGGCCGGAAACCTCCCGTCCCGGGGCGACCTGCCATCCGTCCGCCACCTGATCAATGTCGGCGCACCGCGCGAGGGAGCGGTTTCGTTCGCCGCCCTCACAGGCGACCCCGCGCTGCGGGCGCTGGACCTCGACCGGGAGGAGATGGCGGCGATCCTCTACACCTCCGCCACCACGGGCCGTCCCAAGGGCGTGATGCTGACCCACTCGAACGTCGTCTCCAACGTCTACGCGACGAGCCATCACCTCCGGATGACCCCCGAGGATCTCGGCCTCTGCGCGCTGCCGCTCTTCCACTGCTTCGGCCAGAACTTCATCATGAACGCCCTCGTCAACTCGGGCGGCACCCTCGTGCTCCAGGAGCGCTTCGTCCCAGAGGAGTTTCTGGGGGCGATCGGGCGGGAGCGCATCACCCTCCTCTACGCGGTCCCGACGATGTACATCCTGATCCTGGCGGGGGACACCAGCGCCCACGACTTCCGGTCGCTCCGGCTCTGCTTCTCGGCCGCGGCCATGCTCCCCGCCGACGTGGAACGCCGCTGGCACGAGCGCTACGGCCACTGGATCCACCAGGGGTACGGCCTCACCGAGTGCTCGCCCTTCGCGTCCTACAACCACGACACCCTCTTCCGCCCCGGCGCGGTGGGGACGCCCATCGAGAACGTGGAGATGAAGGTGGTGGACGAGCACGGGCGCGAGCTGCCCGACGGCGAGCTCGGCGAGATCCTGATCAAAGGGCCGAACGTGATGAAAGGCTACTTCCGGAATCCGGAGGCAACCGGCCAGACCGTCAGGGACGGCTGGCTCCACTCGGGAGACATCGGCTACCGCGACAAGGACGGCTACTACTACATCGCGGACCGCGTCAAGGACATGATCAACGTCTCGGGCTTCAAGGTCTTTCCGCGCGAGGTCGAGGAGATCCTCTTTCGCCACCCGGCCGTGAAGGAAGCGGCCGTGCTCGGGATGCCGGACCCGGTGAAGGGGGAGGCGGTCAAAGCCTTCGTGGTCCTCAAAGAGGGGCAAAGCGTGGACGCCGACGCCCTGAAGGCGCTCTGCCGGCAGAAGATCGCCTCGTACAAGGTTCCGGAGGCCGTCGAGTTCATCCCCGCGCTGCCGAAGAGCCCCACCGGCAAAATCCTGAAGAAGGATCTCCGGGGTCCGCGGTGAAGTGGCTCCTGATCGCCATTGGGGCGCTGGTCGTCCTGGCCGTCGCCCTGGTGCTGCTCCTTCCCTACCTCGTTGACCTTCCGCAGTTGAAGGCCTACGTCGCGCAGTCGGCCGCCCAGGCCCTGGGTCGCACGGTGAGGTTTTCGGACCTGTCGCTCTCCGTCCTGCCGCTGCCCGCCGTGGTCCTGAAGAATCTCGAGATCGCCGAGGATCCGCGGTTCGGGAACACGCCGTTTCTCAAAGTGGGAGAGGGGCACTTCAGGCTGCGCCTCGGCCCGCTTCTGTCGCGGCGGGTCGAGTTTGCCGAGCTCACGCTGGAGCGGCCGCGCGTGGAGCTGATCCAGGATGCCTCGGGGCGGTGGAACGTGGCGAGTCTCGGCGCGGCCTCGGAGGGCGGCCCGGCAGCATCGAAGGGGACCGGGCGCGCTCCCGGGGCGGGGGCCGCCGCGCCGCTTCCCGTGATCTCGCGGCTTCGGATCGTTGACGGCGCCCTCCACTACCAGGTGCGGCCCGACAAGGGCGCGCCCACCGACTACCGCGTGGAGGGAATGAAGCTCACCCTGGAAGGGCTCGGCAGCGGCGCGCCCGTGGGGATCGGGGGCCAGGCCCAGATCAACCCCGGCGCCGTGTCCATCAAGGTCGACGGCACGCTGAGCCCGCCTGCCGGCGCGGAGACGCTGACCGCGGCGCCCGTGAAGGGCGCCATCTCGCTCGAGGCCCAGGACATGGCCGCCCTGACGGGCTTTCTCCTCGGCCCCTCGCCGGCCCTGTCGGGCCCCGTCAAAGGCAAGCTCGCCCTCAGCGGGACCGTCGGCCGCCTCGCCCTTGCTGGCCAACTCGACTCCGCCCGCCTCACACTGACCGAGCGGCGGCCGGATTGCCCGGAGCCCCGGATACGGCGACTGACGCTCGAGACGGTCCGCTTCCCGCTCGATTACGATCCGCAGCGGCTTCAGAGCCGCCCGCTCGCGGCGCATCTGTCGGGGGGAAGCGTCACGCTCGCCCTCACCCTCGCGTTTCAGCCGGCCCCGCTCCTCTCCCTCAAGGAGATCACGATCAAGGCGCTCCCCCTCGCGCCGGTCCTGGTGGACTACCTCTGCCAGGGGTACGCGGTGAGCGGACCGCTGGATCTGACGGGGGAGCTCTCGGCGCGCCCGGCGAACGTCCTGGGCACGATGAACGGGCAGGGCCAGCTGAAGATCGGCGCCGGCAAGGTCGTGGGGCCGGCCGCCCTGGCGCTCATGGGAGGCGTGGCGAGGTTGGCTGGCGGTCTCTCCTCCGTCCTCAACGTGGACCTTCCGCTCTCGCTCTTCGCCTCCCCCCTCGACTTTGAGTCCATCACCGCCAGCTACCGGATCACGGACGGGCGCCTCACGACCCAGGACTTCCTCTACACGAGCGAGCGCATGCGGATGGCGGCGGTGGGGGAGTATGGGCTGGCGGACGGCAGGATGAATTTCGACGTCACCATGAAGCACGGCCGGAGCGAGATCAAGGCCAAGATGACCGGCACCTCCGCCTCGCCATCGATCCGCGTGCTGCCGGGGACCATCCTCCGGACCGATCCCGAGAAGCTCCCCGGGCGCCTCCAGAAGTTCCTCGAAGGTCTCGGAAAGTAGCACCCCCTAAGATTCCTGTCGCCCCAACTTTCAGGTAAATGGTATGGGATGATGTATTTGGACTCTTTTACTTCCTTCTCGGTTCCGCACATTCTGACGCCGTCACAAGACGCGTCTTCGGCGCCGAATTGAGGAAACTGATAGCGAGGTAGACGGACTTGTCTACAATCTCTACGGATTGACGGAAGAGGAGGTATCTATCGTGGAGGGAAGAGCGGGTGCCTCCCGAAACGAGGCACGCGGAGATGCTTCCTATGGGAACGCAACATCTGGGACGGCAAGATGTGTTCGGCCAGCGCAGGTGGCCGAGAAGCGGGCGCCGCCGGGGTTATCCGGATCGGGCTAATGCCGGATCCGCTGTTCGAGCTCGTCGATGCGGGCCTGGAGAGCGGTAACCTGGTGCTTCAGCTCCTCGAGGCCGCGCTCCAAAACCTCTCGCCGGCCAATGTCGTCGGCCAGCAGACCCTCGATCCGCCGAAGAGCCTGAACGATGGCATAGTACTCCTGCTCCAGCCTGTCGAGCCGTCGGTAGATTTCGTCGAAATGACCGAGGACCTCCCGGAACCTCTCGTCGATAGTGTCGAATCGCTGGTCGATCGTGTCAAAGCGCCGGTCGATGGCGAGGAACCGCTGATCAATGACGGTGAACTGGCGCCCGAGAAACTCGACGAGGCCTTGATAATCACTCGCAGTCATGGCCGGCCTTTACCTCTACCTGACCCGCCCCCCCCCTGTCAAGCGTCTCCATTCGGATACTTCAAAGCACGGTCTCGTCTAGGCGGAGCGAATCGCGGAGAAGCGACCGCCGCCGCGGATCGGCAGACTTGGGACCGTTAGCCCTGACGTCTACCTGTGTTACCATATCAAGTGTTCGGAGAGGCGGCCGCCGCCGCCGAGCTTGCTGTCCTGCAACGTGAGGAGGGGAAAGAGGGGGGGGCGATGAAAACTGTCGGTCAAGTGATGAAGAGCCCCGTCGTGACCGCCAAGGCGGGAGATACCCTGGCTGATCTCGTTACCCTCTCCAGGCAGCGCCACATGGGGCACTTTCCCGTCGTCGAGGGTGACAAGGTGATCGGGATCATTACCGACCGTTCCCTGCGGGAGGCCTCGACGCACCCGGCTGTCTACAACCTGCTGCTGGACCTGCTGGCTTCGCTCGACCGGGGGCTCGTGGAGCAGATCATGATCCGCGACGTCATCACCGCCGCCCCGGAGACTCCGGTGGTGGATGCGGTGAAACTGATGCGAGAGCACAGGATCGGCTGTCTTCCCGTCGTCAAAGACGGAAAGCTGGTGGGAATCGTGACCGCTTCCGATCTCCTCTGGGACTTGGCCACTCAGGAAGGGCAGAGGCAAGGATAGCTTTCCCTCATCCCCCGCGGGTGGCGGAGAAGCGGCCCCCGCCGAGCTTGCCGGCCTCCACGAGCCCGACGAAGAAGGCGTAGAGCTGATCGTACTCGTCGTAGCGCGCCTGGCCGAAGCGGGCCACCGTTTCGGCCTTGAGGCCCCGGTACATCTGAAGGCGCTCCCTCAGAATCCGGCGCCACCAGTCGCTCAGGTCTTCGACCTCGATGGCCCCGAAGCCCGCCCGGGTCAGGAGCCGCTTGTACCCCTCGAGGCTTTCGACGCCCGCGGCGGCCATCCACTCATTGAGCCGCCGGCGCTCGCCCGGCGAGAGCCTCGGCCCCGCGACCCAGTCGGTGAAGGCGAGCCGTCCTCCCGGAATCAGGACCCGCGCGCACTCGGCGAGAGCCCCGGCCTTGTCGGGAACGTGGAGGAGGGCTTCCTGGCTCAGGCAGGCGGTGAAGCTCGCCGTCCTGAAGGGGAGGCGCACGGCATCGCCTCCGACGAAGCTCACGCGGGTGTCGAGGATCTGGCCCTCGTTGATCGGGTGCCGGTCGTAGAAGTCCACGACCTGTCCGAGTTCCATGCGGAGAGTCTATCTCCGCGTCGCAGGCGGTGGAAGCCTTGAAGAACGACAGTGGCTGTGGCAGAATCCAGCCCATGACCGATCTCATCAAGGCCGGCCTGGAAGACGTCGTCATTTCCACTTCTGAGATCTGCTTCATCGACGGTCAGCAGGGACGGCTTCTCTATCGCGGCTACGACATCGACGACCTCGTCGTCCACTCCACGTTCGAGGAGGTCGTTTACCTCCTCTGGTACGGCGCCCTGCCGACCCGGAAGGAGCTCGACGCCCACGTCAAGGCTCTGGCCGCGTCGCGGCGGCTCCCCGCCCGCCTGATCGGGATCCTGAAAAATCTCCCTCGGAAGACGGTCCCCATGGAGGTCCTGCGCACGGGGGTCTCGGCGCTCTCCGCCTTCGATCCAGACGAGCGGGACAACTCCCGCGAGGCGACGCTCCGGAAGGCGATCCGCCTGGCGGCCCAGATGCCCACCCTCGTCGCCGCCTGGGAGCGGATCCGCCGGGGCAAGGAGCCCGTGGCCCCGAACCCGCGCCTTGGCCTGGCGGCCAACTTCCTCTACATGCTGTCGGGGCGGAAGCCCACCGAGCTCGAGGCGAAGACCTTCGACGTCGCCCTCATCCTCCACGCCGATCACGAGTACAACGCCTCCACCTTCGCCGCCCGCGTGACGGCCGCGACCCTCTCCGACCTGCACTCCGCGGTGACGTCGGCCATCGGTGCGCTCAAGGGGCCGCTCCACGGCGGCGCCAATGAGCAGGTCATGCTGATGGTGGATCAGATCAAGGAGCCCGCGCGGGCCGAGACCTGGATCCGGAAGGCCTTGGCGGACAAGGCGCGCATCATGGGGTTCGGCCACCGGGTATACCGCGTGGAGGATCCGCGGGCCAAGCACCTCCGGCGGCTGGCCGCCGAGCTCGGGCGACAGGCGGGGAACACGGCGTACGTGGGAATCCTCGATACCGTGGCGCGAGTGGTGACGGCGGAGAAGCACATCTACCCCAACGTGGATCTCTACTCGGGCGCCGCCTACGCCATCATGGGGATCCCCGCCGATCAGTTCACGCCGATCTTCGCCCTGAGCCGGATCGCGGGCTGGGCCGCCCACGTCCTGGAGCAGCACGCCCACAACCGGCTCATCCGGCCGCGGGCGGAGTACACCGGTCCGACGCAGGCGACGTACGTCCCCATCAGCCAGCGCTAGGCAGGCCCGATGAGCCGGGTGAGCCTGGTGATGGCGGTCTTCAACCAGCTCCCCCTGACCCGGGCGTGTCTCGAGAGCCTCCGGCCAACCACCGTCACCTTCGATCTCGTCGTGGTGGACAACGGCTCGACCGACGGCACCGCGGAGTTCCTCCGCGCATTCCCGTATCCCTTTCCCTTCCGCGCCCACCAGAACCAGGGAAATCTCGGTCTCATTCGCGCCCTGAACCAGGGGTGGCGGCTCGCCGGGGGCGAGTTCGTCTGCTTCCTGCACAACGACACCGAGATGCGGGACCCGCGCTGGCTCGAGCGGCTCGTCGCGGCGCTGCAGGGGGATCGCGGGGCCGGCCTCGCGGGCCTGTACGGGGCGAGGCGGGTGAGGCGCGACGGCCGGTACGTGGGGCGAACGATCGTGCACTGCCTGGCGGACGGGCCGGGGATGCGGGAGCCCGAGGTCGAGGTGGCGGCTGTGGACGGGGTGTGTCTCTTCCTCCGCCGGAGCCTGCTGGAGACGCTCGGCGGCTTCGACGAGGGGTACGGCTTCTTCCACGGCTACGACCGGGACCTGTCGTTCGCGGTGAGGGAGGCGGGAGGCCGGTGCGTCGTCGTGAACGCCCCTTTCATTCACCGGGGCGGGGGCACGCGAGGCTCCGTCGCCGCGGAGGGGCCGCTCGCTGATGATCGGGCGCGCCGGCGCGAGGCGCTGGCGCGTTTCGCGGCGAAGTGGCGGCACCGGCTGCCGTCGGACGTCAGGCGACCCGCTCAGCGTATCAGAGACTGGTTGAGCTCCCGACCCATCCGCAAGGGACGGGTGCCCGCAGAGGAGGCTCGCTCCGCTCGCGCTTGCGGTATTTCGGGCGAGGGCGGGCCGTGATCCCGTTCGTCAAGGGCCACGGCCTCGGCAACGACTACCTGGTCCTGGAAGGGAAGGACCTGGACTTTCCCCTGACCCCGCCCGCCATCCAGCGCCTTTGCCACCGGAACCTGGGGATCGGCTCCGACGGGATTCTTCTCCTGGTCGAGTCGGCCAACGCCGACTTCGGCCTCCGCATCTTCAACCCGGACGGCAGCGAGGCCGAAAAATCCGGCAACGGGCTCCGGATCTTCGCCAAGTACCTGTACGACCACGGCCGCACCACGAAGACGACCTTCACCGTCGAGACGAAGGGCGGGATCGTCGAGTGCCGGTGCCACCTGGCCGGCGGGCGGGTCGCTGCCGTGACCGTGGAGATGGGCCGGGCCACGTTCCGCGCCCCCGACATCCCGATGAACGGCCCCGACCGCGAGGTGGTGGGGGTACCGCTCCAGGTAGACGATAATTTTCTCAAAGTGACGGCCGTCTCCGTCGGGAACCCCCACTGCGTCGTCTTCACCGAGCGGCTGGACGAAGCGGAGGTCAAGCGCCTGGGCCCGCTCATCGAGCATCATCCGGCGTTCCCGAACCGGACCAATGTCCAGTTCGCCAAGGTGCTGGGCCGCAACCGGCTGCAGATCCTGATCTGGGAGCGGGGGGCCGGCTACACCCTCGCCTCGGGCTCCTCCTCCTGCGGGGCGGCCTCCGCGGCGGTGAAGAACGGGCTCTGCGACCACGGGCCTGTGACGGTGCTGATGCCGGGGGGGGAGCTGACGATCGACGTGCGCCCCGACTGGTCTCTGCGCCTGCAGGGGCCGGTGGAAGAGGTCTGCTCGGGGACCCTCAGCCCCGACCTCCTGGCCGCCCTCAAGTCCGGGGTCGCGCGTCACTGATTCGGGCTTGCCTCGCCGCCGCGCCAGATGTGTGAGGCCCGTGCCGGATCCTCGAGGCTGAAGGTCTCGTAGTGACCCTGGCGCGCGCGGACCTCGATCCATGTCTCCAGCGCCGCAAAGGCGACGGCAGCCAGCAGCAGGGCCCCCATGCTGATCGAGAAGATCTCCTTCGGCACCATCGTTCCTCCCGACCGCGTCAAAGACGAGGCGATCCCGCGCCCGATGACGCCGCCGGCGGCCCCGGCGGCGAGGACCAGGATCAGGCCGGCAGCGATCTGGGGGGCGGTGGGCAGCCCGGCGCGGAGCGCCGGGAATTGGGCGAGGCTCCAGCCCGCGACGGTCGCGAACGTGAGGGCGAAGGCCAGGCTCCCGAGGAGCGACCGGCGGTGAGCGCCGACGAGACCGAGCGCCACGGCCGGCAGGAGCGCCCACAGGATCGAGCGCGCCCGCCCGGTGTAGGTGACGACGGGCCCGCCGTTCTCGCGCGCCATCCGGTGGGCCGTCGCGATCGACGAGGTCGGATCCTCGGCGATGGCCTCCTGGAGCGCGGGCTCGGGTTGGAGCAGCGCGAACCCTGCGCGCGCGACACCGCCGGCCGCCAGAGCCAGGAGCGCGGCCAGGATCACCGTGAGGGCGGGAGTCCAGCGCGCGGGCTCCAGGCGAGCGACGGGGAGAAGGGCCACCGGCAGGAGGAGCCCGCCCAGGATTGGGTAGTAGAAGAAGGCCACGCCGCCCTGCTGGTAGGCCCAGAGGATGCTCGTCCCCAGCAGAAGGTGGAACCCCCCGAAGAAGAGCGCGCCGCCGAGGAGGACCGCCGCGCTCCGCGCCCGCTGACCTGCCGGGTACGCCTCGGCCGCGAGGAGGAGGCACCCCGCGGAGTTCACCTGGCTGCCGAGCAGTCCCAGGAGATGGGGCGGGCTCCAGAGCGTGACGTCCAGGCCGAAGAGGCGGTGCCAGAGGTCGTCGATGGGCGCCGCCAGGATCGTGATCAGGATTCCCCACCAGGCCCAGTGCATCCCGCGCGTCCCGACGAGCCCGAGGCAGCGGACGCTCTCGGGCGGACGCGACCCCTTCAGGGTAAGCCAAGTCTCACGGGCGAGGGTCCCGAGCGCCAGCGCCGCCACGACGGCGACCCCGGAGTAGGTCATCAGGTGGGGGGGGATCCAGAAGGAATCGCGGCCGATCAGGAGGTGCCACTGAATGTCCCAGGTAACGCCCCAGCCGCCCCAGAGCTTGGCGGCCAGCATTCCCCAGAGCGCGGCCCGGCGCGGCGCCTGCACCGTTACTTCTTGGGTGACTCGACGCCCAGCACCTTCACGTCGAAGAAGAGGGTCTTGCCGGCCAGGGGATGGTTCAGGTCGATGACCACCGTTTTTTCCCTGACCTCTTTGATCCGGACGATCCGTCTGTCGCCGTTCTGGCTCTGGGCCACGAGCTCGGTCCCGACCTTCAGCGCGTCCGGCGGAAGCATCTCCTTCGGAACTTCCGTGACGGCGTTCGGGTTCACCTCGCCGTAGGCGTCCGCCGGCTTGATGCTCACGTTCTTCTCCTCACCCGCGCGCATCCCGCTCAGGGCCTGCTCCAGGCCGGGGATGATCTGCTTTTGCCCCTGGGTGTAGGTGAGGGGATCCCGTCCCTTGTTGGAGTCCAGCACCTTGCCGCCATCGTCCTTCAGCGTGTATTCCAGCTGGACCTTCGCGCCGTTCTCGATGGCGGGACTCGCGCCCTTCTCCTTTTCCTGGGCCTCGGCGACGCCGAGCGCCAGCGCCAGCGTGAGACCGATCACTTCCGTTATCCTCATCGTCCCTCCCATCGTGCCGGGCGAGCGCGCCCCGGCATATGCGTTGCAGTCTACACCCGCGGGGGCAGCGGGCACAATTTGCGTGGACTCTTCAGCGTAGCGCCGGGGTGTGCGCCTGCGCCACTCCGATCATGCTGTCCCGCGTGACGAGATCCGCCAGCTTTTCCTCGCTCATCCCCTCCGTCCCCGCCGGCCGCATCGGGATCACCAGGTAGCGCATGTCGGCGGTGCTGTCGAGGACACGCACCTCCACGTCCGGCGGGAGCTCCAGCCCGAACTCCCTCAGGACGCTTCGCGGCTCGACGACCACCCGCGAGCGGTAGTTCAGGCTCTTGTACCAATCGGGCGGGTAGCCGAGGAGCCCGCGCGGGTAGCAGGAGCAGAGCGTGCACACGACGGCGTGGTGTACCTTCTCGGTGTTCTCGACGGCCACGATCGTGGCGTCGAAGCCGACGGTGATCCCGAGCTCAGAGATCGTGGCCTTGGCGTCGGCCAGCAGGCGTGCCTTGAACGCGGGGTCCACCCAGGCCCTGGCGACCACCCGCGCCCCCTGGGCCGGCATCCGGGCGTCCATCTCCTCCACGGCCCGGCGGATCTCGTCCGCGGTGAGGATTCCCTTTTCGATCAAGAGGGCCTGAACGGCGTCCACCCGCCACTCGAACTCGGTCATCGGGTGGTCGGGAGCGTGGGGCTTATCGTGATGATCCTCGCGCATTTCGTCCTCCTGCCACGTCAGGCCGGTTCCAGCCAGTGCTCGAAGATGTCCATCAGGAGTTGATCCTGGGCGGCTCCCGCGTATGTTCGCCACAGGTGAGATTGGGGGAAGCGGACGAGGTAGAGCGGCCGCTTGGGCAAGCCGTCGCCGCCGTACGCGAGCGACTCCGGATTCCGGTAGTCGCCGTGGAGCCGCTCGACGGCGCCGACCTTGCCCTGGATGTACGTGGGGGTCCGGAAGTGCCCGGGCGGCGCTCCGACCCTGACCCTGACCCGATCCCCGGCCTTGAACCGGGCGCTCACCCGTGCGCCTCCAGTTCCCTGACCTTCCGGTCGATCTCCTCGCGCGTCAGGACGCCCTTTTCCACCACGATCGTCTCGATGGCGTGGAGCCACTTCTCGTAATACTTGCACTGCTCGTATCTGGCGGGCTCCATGTCCTCGATCGCTCGCCGGAGCTCGTCCACCCGCATGACGCGCTTCTCAGGGCTCATCAGGAGCGTGGCGATCGCGTCGGTCCGCTTCTCCCACCAGGACAGGTCGTGCTCGGCCTTGTTGATGGGCCCGGCGCCCGGCCAGCCTCCTCGATCATGCACTCGCGTCATGGGAGCCTCCCTTCGTGTCAGCGGCGGGGCGTCTCGGCCCACGCGAGGAGCTTCTTGAGCGGCAGGGCGTTCAGAACCTGGGCCTTCGTGATCCAGGCGCGGCGGGCTGTGGCGATCCCGAGGGCCATGTAGTCGAGGTTGTCGAGGTAGTGGGTGTCGGTGCTGATCGCGATCGGGATCCCCAGTTCGGCGGCCCGGCGGGCGTGGACGTCCTTGAGGTCGAGGCGCTGCGGGTAGGAGTTGATCTCGATGGCCTTGCCGTGCTTCTTGGCCGCGGCGAAGACCTGCTCCAGGTCCACGTCGTAGGGCTCGCGCTCCCCGATGAGGCGCCCGGTCGGGTGGACGAGGATGTGGACGTACGGATTCTCCAGGGCCTTGACGATGCGCGCCGTCATCTCCGAGCGCGCCTGCTTGAAGCGCGAGTGCACCGCCGCCAGGACGATGTCCAGCTCCTTGAGGACGTCGTCGGGAAAGTCCATGGTCCCGTCGGCCAGAATGTCGCACTCGCTCCCCGCCAGGATCCGGATCGTGTGCTTTTTCTGGAGCTCGCGGATCTTCCGGACCTGCTCGCGCAGCTCGTCGGCCGTGAGTCCACCGGCCACCGTGGACGACTTGGAGTGGTCGGAGACGATGATGTACTCGTAGCCGCGCGCCTCGGCCGCGGCGACGAGTTTTTCGAGCGGGTGGTGGCCGTCGGACCAGTCCGTGTGGGCGTGGAGGTCTCCCCGGATGGCGTCCGGCTCGATCAGGTCGGGCAAGTGTCCCTTCAAGGCCGCTTCTACCTCTCCCGAGTTTTCCCTCAGCTCGGGAGGGATCCAGGGGAGGCCCACGGCCCGGTACACCTCTTCCTCGGTGGCCCCGGCGATCCGCCGGTTCGTCTTCTCGTTGAAGACCCCGTACTCGCTCAGCTTGAGCCCCTTCTTCGAGGCGATCTCGCGGATGCGGACGTTGTGCTCCTTGGAGCCGGTGAAGTACTGGAGCGCCGCGCCGAATGCCTCCGGCTCGACGACCCTGAGATCCACCTGGATCCCCTCCTGGTGGCGGATGGAGGCCTTGGTCTCGCCGTGGGCGAGCACGTCGAGCGCCGAGGGGAGCGCCACAAACGCCTTGATCACGCGCTCGGGGTCGTCGGAGGTGACGAGGATGTCGAGATCGCCGACGGTCTCTTTCCGTCGGCGGGTCGAGCCGGCCACCTCGATCTGGGTTACCCCCCCGTGGGCCTTCAGGGCGTGAACAAGGGAATCCGCCACGTCGAGAGCCTTGCCGACCAGCATCCGGCTCTGGCCGGCCCTCCAGGTGGCGATCCCCTTCAGGATGTTGTCCCGGGTCTTCTCCCTGATGCCCGGGACCTTCAGGATCTCGCCCGACCGCGCCAGGGCCTCCAGCTTCTCGACGCTGTCCACGCCCAGCTTGTCGTACAGGAGCTTGGCCGTCTTGGGGCCGAGCCCCTGCACTTCCATGATGCTGAGAAGCCCGCGCGGGACCTCCTTCCGCATTGCCTCCAGGTCTTTGATCTTCCCGTGGGCGAGGCATTCCTGGATCTTGCCCGCGAGGTCCTTTCCGATCCCCGGGATCTTCTGGAGGTCGTCGCGCTTCGCCACGGCGGCGACATCCTCGGTCAGGGATTCGAGGTTCTCGGCCGCGCGGCGGTAGGCGCGGACGCGAAAGACGTTCTCCCCCTTGATCTCCAGGAGGTCGGCCATCTCGTAGAAGAGCTTGGCGATCTCGAAGTTTTTCACGGCCCTATGGTATCCTTCCGCCGGAACGTGTTCAACGGCGAGAATGATATGCTGCCGCAGTGGGCCTGGGAGCTGATCGAGCCGTACCTCAGGAAGAATCTGGTCAACCAGGGGATCGGGCGCCCCACGAAGCGCCAGCTCCTCGAGGCGTTCGGCCGGGTCTGGCCCGAGTTCACCGGAACGATCCTGGTCCAGGAGCCCTGGATGGGGACGATCCGCTTCAAGCGGCTCGCCCGGCTCCCGTCCGGCGAGATGGGCGCCTTCCTCGACGATCCCGGGAAGTTCATCGGCGACCGTTTCGGGGGCGGGAAGTTCAAGCTGAACCTCCACCACGGCCTGCACTTCGTCAACACCAAGAACTTCAAGCCGGAAGGTCCGCCGCTCTGGAAGGACCTGCCCGAGCTCGGGGAGGAGTGACCCATGCCCAGCGATGAGACGCGCCGGATGCTGAAGGTGTTCGGGGTCGCGGTGACGGCCTACGAGGACGCGGTGGAGAAGGGCGCCCCGCCGGAGGAAGTGGCCAAGGCCGACGCGGAGGTGAAGACACGGCTCGCAGAAGTCACGGGGCTCATTCAGCGCTTGAGCGCCAGGAAGAAATGATCGGCCCGCTCACCGACGCCTCGGGGGTCGTCTTCACGGCGGAGAATCCGCCGCGGCGCGTCGTCTCCCTCGTGCCGTCGGTCACCGAGACGCTGTCCAGCCTGGGGCTCGGCGACGCCCTCGTGGGCGTCACGACGTTTTGAATCGAGCCGCGGGAGGCGGTCGCCTCCAAGCTCAAGGTCGGCGGGACGAAAAATCCCGACCTGGGCTTGATCCGCTCCCTCGATCCCGATCTCGTCCTCGCCAACGTCGAGGAGAACCTGAAGGAACACGTGGAGACCCTGCGCGGCTGGGGCATCCCGGTTTTCGTGCAGTATCCGCGCACCGTCGCCGAGGGGATCCGGATGGTGGAGGAGCTGGGAGCGGTGACGGGGAGCGCGGAACGGGCGGGGGAGATCACCGCGGGGATCTGGCCGCTCTACCATCAGGCCGAGCGGCTCGGCGAGGCCCGGCGGCGGGTCGGCGTCTTCTGCCCCATCTGGCGGAACCCCTACATGACGATCAACCGCGACACCTACGTGCACGACATGCTGACCCTCTGCGGGGGGCGGAACGTCTTCGCCGAGCGGCCGGAGCGCTATCCCGAGGTGACGCTGGACGAGGTGGCGGCGGCGCGGCCCGAGGTGATTCTCCTGCCCGATGAGCCGTACCGCTTCAGGAAGGTCCACATCCAGGACTTCGCGCCCTACGAGGACGTACCGGCGGTGCGGGACGGCCGGATCTACCTCGTGGACGGCAAGCTCCTCGCCTGGTACGGCCCGCGCATCGGCGAGGCCCTCCAGGCCCTCCCGTCCCTACTCCACCTCTAGGATCATCTCGATCTCGACGGGGATCCCCATCGGTAGCTCCGCCATCCCCACGGCCGAGCGGGCGTGGCGACCGGCGTCGCCGAAGACTTCCACCATGAGGTCGGAGAAGCCGTTGATGACCTTGGGCTGGTCGGTGAAGCCCTCGGCCGAGGCCACCATGCCGAGCACCTTCACCACGCGCTTCACCTTGTCCAGGCTCCCCAGGGACGTGCGGGCCGAGGCCAGCAGGTTGAGCCCCACTTCACGGGCGACCTTGTAGCCGTCCTCCACCGAGAGCTCCTTGCCGAGCTTGCCGCGGGTGGTGGCTTTCCCGTCGCGGAACGGGCCGTGGCCGGAGAGGAAGAGGAGGTTCCCGACGCGGACGGACGGGACGTAATTCGCAACCGGGGTGGACTGAGCGGGTAGCGTGATGCCCAGCTGCTTCAGTTTTGCTTCGGCTCCCATGACGATTCCTCCTGGCGGGTGTTGGCAGAGCGCCGTCATCGTGGCACACTAATTAGCAACCTGTCAACGCGATGCCCATGACGCCCCCGAGACCGGTTGTCCCGTCGCCCGCGGCCACGCTGGTCCTCGTCCGCGATCGCCCCGCGGGCGGCGTCGAGGTCCTGCTGATCCAACGCCATCCCCGGAGCAAGTTCGCGGGCGGCGACTTCGTCTTCCCGGGCGGGAAGATCGAGACCGACGACATGCCCGGGGACGCTCCCGCCTGGTGCGCGGGGCTCGCCCCCGACGAGGCGACGCGCCGCCTGGTGAACGCCGCCTCGCCGCGGGAGGCGCTGGGTTTCTGGGTGGGCGCGATTCGCGAGGCCTTCGAGGAGGTGGGCATCCTCCTGGCCTACGGCCCCGGTGGTAGCCTCGTCGATGCCGCCCGCAACGGCGAGCGCCTCGCGGCCTACCGCCGCAAGTGCCTGACCGACGGCAGCGTGTTCTGGCTGATGCTCCGGCAGGAACGGCTCACTCTCGCCACCGACCGCCTGGTGTACTTCGCCCACTGGATCACGCCGGAGGAGAACCCGATCCGCTTCGACACCCGCTTCTTCGTGGCCGAGGCGCCGCCGGGTCAGGAAGCGACCGCCGACGAGCAGGAGATCGTGGGCGTGCGCTGGCTGACCGTGGCGGAGGCCTTCGACGCGCTCCACCGGCGCGAGATCTCGCTCCGCTTTCCGACGCTCAAGAACCTGAAGCTGCTCCAGGGCGCCTCGGCGGCCGAGGTGCTGGCCGGCCTGAACGGGCGCGTCGTCCCCACGATCCGTCCCCGTGTCCTCGGCGAGGGCGAGACCCGGACCATTCTCTACCCCGGCGACCCCGGCTACTACTGAGCCATGATCCTGGCCCTGGAATGGCTGATAGGAAGGCGGTTATCTCGCCATGCCTAATTTTCTAGACATATCTTGCCAATATCCAAGCGACCTTCTAAGCTTGAAGCGGCGGATATGACCATGAGGCGGAAGGTCGGAACCATCGTGGACGAGGAGCTTCTCAAGCGCGCCAAGGTTCGTGCAGCCCAGGAAGGCAAAGCCTTCAGTGAGCTCCTGGGGGCGGCCCTGGAGACGTATCTGTCCCGCCGCGCGGGAGCTTCCGGCGAGCGCCTCGTGGATGAGGGCTGGGGGGTGTTCCGAATCACCCGTCGAGAACTGAGGCAGGCCCTCAAAAGGGATCTCCTTGAAACTTGAGGGCGTTCCCGGTGGTAGCCCTGTCTTCATCGACTCCAATATCTTCATCTACTACTTCACGGCTGCCTCGCCTTCCTGAGGCGCTGCGCAGCCGGCGTGGTTCATGGGGTGACCTCGCTGTCGGTTCTCCTCGAAGTCGCGCACCGCTTGATGATCATCGAGGCTCAGCAAAAAGGTCTAAGGCGTCCGCTCCTGGCTGGGCGTGCCCCGAGCCGGTGGTTTGTCACCTATGAGCGCGGGGGCCGCGGGCACCACCTTGTCCTCGCGGTGTTTGACATGGCCGCTCAACCGCCGCGCCCGGTTCTCCTGGCTGGTGGGTATGCCGGGTCTCACGACGACGTACGCGGATGGCGTGTCCATCTCAGTGAGCTTCGGGCGGCCTTGAAAGACGGCCGTCTTTCCGTTGAGTATCCTAATGACTCTTACTCCTGATGCTGAGCAACCGGGGGCTTGGTGTACAATAGGCGCATGACCATAGAGGAACTTGAAGCTCAGGCTCTCAAACTGGATCCCAAGGCTCGTGCCCGGCTTGCTGGCAAGCTTTTGAAGAGCCTAGAAGACTTGTCGGAGGAAGAAAACGCGCAGCTTTGGGCCGAGGAGGCGGAGCGCCGGGATGCAGATCTAGACGTCCGTCCTGGATCCGGTCGGTCGGCTGACGAGGTTCTTCGGGACGCTCGATCCCGGATCAAGTGACCCGAACGCCAAGCTTCCATCGCCTAGCCGAGCGGGAGCTGAACGAAGCGGCGCAATACTACGATTCTGAAAGCCCCGGCTTAGGGGCTGCTTTCCTTAACGAAGTCGAGCGATGTATCAGAGATGTCCTCGATCATCCAGAAGCCGGCTCCGTCCTGGTAGGTGCTGTTCGGCGCCGCTTAATCCGTCGGTTCCCCTACGCGGTTCTCTATTCGAACAAGCCCACTGGTATTCGAATACTGGCTGTCATGAATCTGAGACGCCGCCCCATGTACTGGGTCGGGCGCGAGTGAAGGGATCCCCGCAGTACGAACTTGCGCTCGAACCTGCCGGTCCGGCATCTCCTCCTCAGCCTCCTCCGCCTTCCCGACATCATTCAAGTGGCCAGCAGCACGATTCGGAACGTAGCGTTTATTGGGATGGCAGTCGCGGTTCTAAGGGGAGGCGCGCTGAGATTCCGCTGACGGTGCTGGGGACGCGGGTCAGGGCACCAGGACCAACTTGCCGAACTGCTTGCCCTCCGCGAGCAGGCGCTGGGCCTCGGCGCCGTCCTTCAGCGGAAAGATCCGGTCGACGGTCGGCTTGAGGGTTCCCCGGAAGAGCTCACGCATCACGTCGTGGAACTCCTTCCGGGTGGCCATGGTGGAACCGATGATGCGGAGCTGCCGCCAGAAGAGCACCCGGATGTCGGTCTCCCCCTTGGGCCCGGAGGTGGCGCCGCAGGTGACGAGCCGCCCGCCCTTAGCGAGGACACGGAGCGAGTGCTTCCAGGTGGCCGCGCCGACGTTTTCTAGGACGATGTCCACCCCGCGCTTGCCGGTCCGCTGCCAGACCGCCGCGGCCCAGTCCTCTTTCGCGTAGTTGATGCACTCGTCGGCGCCGAGGGCCTTGGCGCGCTCGAGCTTGTCGTCGCTCGAGGAGGTGACCCAGACGCGGGCCCCGCAGAGCTTGCCGATCCCGACGGCGGCGGAGGACACGCCGCCGCCCACGCCCAGGATCAGCAGATCCTCGCCGGGGCGGAGCGCCGCCTGGGTGACCAGCATCCGCCACGCGGTCATGTTCACGAGGATGAAGGCCGCGGCGCCCTCGTAGCCGATGTGGTCGGGGAGCGGGAGGACGTTCCTGCCGTCCACCACGACGTACTCGGCGAGACCCCCGTGGCGATGCTCGCCGATGATCCCGAAGGCGTCGCAGAGCGGATCCTCCCCCCGGAGGCAGTACTCGCAGCGGGCGCAGGTCAGGTTCGGGTTCACCGCCACGCGATCGCCGACCTTCACACCCCCGACGCCGGCCCCGACCTCCACCACGTCGCCGGCAATATCGGCGCCCGTCCAGAAGGGGAGCGGGGTCTGGAGGGCGGGGAGGCCGTCGCGGATCCAGAGGTCCAGGTGGTTCAGCGCGCACGCACGGACGCGCACGAGGACGTCGCCCGGGCCGAGGACCGGGTCGGAGACGTCTTCGTAGCGGAGGACGTCCGGACCGCCGAACTGTCGGAAGAGAAGAGCTTTCAGCGGCGCTCAGTCCTCCTCGATCTTCAGCGCATTGCAGATGCGCGTCGTGGCGTTGGCCGTGGCGACCGTCACGGCGAGCTCCACCAGCTCGCGGTCCGAAAGGTGCTTCTTGAGCTGGGCGTCGAGCGCCTCGTCGGTGGTCGCGCCGGTGGTGAGCTGCTCGGCGTAACGGATCACCAGGTGCTCGAGTTCGCTGTACTCGGCGGGGTTGTCGGCATGGATGGCGAGACCGTCGATCTGCCCCTTCGTGAGGCCCACCCTCTGACCGAGGGCAATGTGCAGGGCAACTCAGTAGCGGCAGCGGTTGAGCTGGGCCGTCCTGAGGTAGGCCAGCTCCCGGAGTTTGCGATCCAGCTTCATCTCTTTGAGCGCCACGCTCAGGGTCACGTACCCCTCCAGCGCCCTCGGGGAATGCGCCACCGTCTTGTGGAAATTCAGGACGCGCCCGACCACCTTCTGGGCCGTGTCGTAGGGGTGAGCGGTCGGAATCTGGTCACGTTCGAGGAACGGCACTAGCGCCATGTTCGTCCTCCCTCCTACATCGAAACGACGTGTTTCGCCTCGTAGCACAGTTCAGCGAATTGAAGTCGATTCATCTTCGTCGCCTTACCTTTTAAGTCGGCATCCTCGACCCCACGGGCCGTCATGCAGGTGTCTCAGCAGTGAATCGTCACCCCCGCCTTGACGGCGTCCTGGATCATGTCGTGGAGCGACCCCGGTCGGCCCTTCGGCTTGACGGTCTTGGCAATCCGGTCCTTCATGAGCGACACGCCGTCGCCGAGCAGGGCCACTTTGGCCTCGACCTTGAAGCCCCGACTCTTCGCGTAGTCCACCATGGCGGTGGCGGCGGCAAAGACCAGAGCCGCCCGATACGCGTCCTCCTTCTTGGCATACGAGCCTACATAAAGCATGTGACCCGCCATGACCGTCTCCTTTCTCGCTTCCTGAATTAACCGCAGGGGCGTGGCGGTGTCAAGCCCGCCTACCGGCTCAGCACCTCCTTTCTGGCGAGGACCTTCTCGACGTCCTTCTTGGCCCCCACCCGCTGGAAGATGTCCAGGCTGGCGCCGAGCTTCTTCTCGCCGCTCTGCCGGTCTCCGGCCTGGCCTCTCGCCAGGTGCATCAGCCCCCACTCGAGGAGCGCCTTCGCCTCGTCGCTGGGGAGGCGGTACTGGTGGGCGATGGCGATGGCCTTCTCGAAGGACGTCGCGGCTTCGTCCCACTTCCCCTTGGCGCCGGCCAGCATTCCTTTGGCCAGCCACATGGGGGCGGGGAGGCCGTACCAGTTCCGGTCCGGCGTCAGCAGCTCGAATCCCCGTTTCACGTGGGCGGCGGCCCGGTCGGGCCGTCCCGTCTTGAGGGCGAGCTCGGCCAGGGCTGGGAGGACCCAGAGCTCGACGAGCACGTTGCTCCCCTTCTGGGAGATCTCCAGGCTCCGCAGGAGGAGTTCTTCCGCCCGCGGGAAGTTCCCCATTTCCAGGTTGAGGCTTCCCAGGACGAGCGCGCACATGCTGAGGGCGGAGAGGTTGCTCCGTTCCTCGTAGAGCGGGATGGCCCGTTCCAGGTAGTCCCGGGCCTTTTCCCATTCGCCCCGGCGGAGATAGTGAACGCCGATGCCGGCGGCGTCTTCGTAGATGCAGCCGAGCAGGGTCTTTCCTTCGATCCGCTCCACCGCCTGGCACGTCTCGTCGGCCTTGGCGACGTCCCCGGAGAGGGCGTAGATCAACGCCAGCGGGCGCCGCAGCATGGCCTCGAAGACCGGGCTGGTCTTCACGACCTCGGGGAGCACCCGCTCTCCCCATTCGGTGGCCCGCGGGACATCCCGCGCCAGTGCCAGCGTGAGCGAGAGCTCGTGCCCCATGACGGCCATGACGACGGGGATCGCCCCCTTGCGAACGGGCTCCCAGTTCTTCTCGCTGTAGGCGACGCCCTCGTCGATCCGCCCCATGTACGTGAGCGCGGTGCCCAGCGAGGTGCCCATCTGCACCCCGAGGCGGGCGAACATGTCCACGGCCCGCTGAGCCCAGGCGAGGGTGGTGGTCGGCTCAGCCCGGTGGAGATACAGGTGGCCCGTCCGCTGGTGGACGAGCCCCTTCTCCACGCTGTCGGGGTTATCCTCCACGAGGGCCGCCGCCGCCTCCAGGTGTTTCAGGCCCAAGTCCTCCCGGGCGCCGTCCCACTGCCACCCGTAGAGCACCTGGATGTGGAGATGCATGGCGACCGCGTTGCGCTTGTCGCCGAGCTTCTCGTAGAGCTCCACGGCCGACTCGGCGTAGCGAAGGCTCGCGTCGGCGTCCCCCAGGTACTGGGTCACGGTGGCCAGCTTCTTCAAGACGTCCGCCCGCTGGGCCACGTTCGCCTCCGGGAGGAGACCCACGGCCTGCTCGTAGAGGGCGAGCGCCTCGCGGTTGGCGTAGGCCTGAGCCGCCTTGTCCCCTGCCTTCAGGACGTACTCGAGCGCCTTCATCCGCTCTTCGGCCCTCGAGAAGTGGTAGGCGAGGACCTCGTACTGCTCGGCCAACCGGTCGGCGTACAGCTCCTCGATCGCCGCCCCGATGCGGTGGTGGAGATCTCGCCGCCGCTGCACGAGGAGCGAGTTGTACGCCACCTCCTGGGTGAGGACGTGCTTGAACAGGTACGCCGGCTCGGGGAAGAGACTCTTCTCGTAGATCAGCTCGATCGCCTTGAGCTCCCGCAGGCACGCCTCGTTCTGTCCCGGGGTGTCCGCGATACGGTCCAGCAGGCGGCGGGTGAACTCCCGCCCGATGACGGAGGCGAGCTGGAGGGTTTTCTTCGGAGCCTCCTCCAGCCGGTCGATCCGAGCCATGATCACGTCCTGGATCGTGTCCGGGACGACGATCTCGTCGGCGCGCTTGGCCAGGACATAGCGGTAGCCGGCCTGACGGAGGACCCCGACCTCCCCGAGCGCCTTGACGACCTCCTCGACGAAGAAGGGATTCCCCTCGGCCTTCCTGACGATGAGCGCCCGCGCCTCGTCGGGAAGGGTCTCGGCGCCCAGCATGCCGAGCGACATCTGCGCGCTCTCCGCAGCGGAGAGGGCCGTGAGGGCGATCCGCGTGTGGTAGGTCCGGTCCCCCAAGGGGTGGGCGTAGCCGGGCCGGTACGTGAGGATCAGGAGCGCCCGGCTGGTCGGGAGGCTGTCGGTGATGAACGCGAGGTACTCCTCCATCGCCTGATCCATCCAGTGGGCGTTCTCGAAGACGATGACCTGGGGGCGGACCTCGGCGGCGCGGAGCGTCAGGCGCCGGAGGGCGTTGAAGATCTCGCCTCGGCGCTTCTTGGGGTCAATCGTCAGGACCGCGGGATCCCCGGGATCGATGGAGAGGAGGAAGCGCAGGTAGGGCAGCGTCTGCCGGAGGTCTTCGCCCAGCCGGAGGACCCCGCGCTCGATCTTCTCGACGATCGTCACCCCGGTGTCCCCCTCCTCGATCCTGAAGTTCCGCTTGAGCAGGTCGATCAAGGGGTGAAACGCGATCGAGCGGCCGAAGGACACGCAGTGGCCCTCGAGCCAGGTCGCGTCCTCGCCGAGGTGGCGGCGGAACTCAAAGAGGAGGCGGGACTTGCCGATCCCCGGCTCGCCCACGAGAAAGACCATCTGCCCCTGGCCGGCCTTGGCCTTGTCGAAGCTCTCGGCGAGAAGCCGCAGCTCCTGCTCTCGGCCCACAAAGGGCGTGAGCCCCCGCTCGGCCTCCACCTCGAGGCGGGTGCGGGCCGTCCGGGCGGAGATCACCTCCCACGCGGGGACGGGCTCGGCCTTTCCCTTGACCGAAAGCTCCCCGAGCGGGCGCGTGTAGAAGTAGCCCCCGACGAGCCGATACGTGGCGTCGGAGATCACGATGCGTCCCGGGTCGGCGGCCTGCTGGAGCCGAGCCGCCACGTTCGTCGTGTCGCCCACGGCCGTGTAGTCCATCCTGAGATCGCTGCCGATGCTTCCGACGACGACCAGTCCCGTGTTCAGGCCCTGGCGCACCTGGAAGCTGACCTCCGGCGTGCGCTGGAGCTCGTCCTGGTAGCTCTCCAGGGCCTTTCGGATCCCCAGCGCCGCGTGGACGGCGCGCTGCCCGTGGTCCTCGTGGGCGATGGGGGCGCCGAAGAGGGCCATGATCCCGTCGCCCAGGAACTGGTTCACCGTTCCTTCGTAGCGATGGACCTCGGCCAGCATCAGCTCGAAGGCCCGCGTCATGAACCCGTGGACGTCTTCGGGATCCAGCCGCTCGGAGATGGACGTGAAGCCGGAGAGGTCGGCGAAGAGGACGGTCACCTGCTTGCGCTCCCCTTCGATGGCACTCCGGGATGTGAGGATCTTTTCGGCCAGGTGCTTCGGCGTATAGCTTCCGGGCGACGCGAAGCGCGCCAGCGTGGCGGCGGCCGCCGGGGAGACGGAGAGCGTGGCTCCGCAGCTATCGCAGAAACTGCTTCCCGCCTCGATCCTGGCCCCACAGGCCGGGCAGACGACGTCGAAGCGCGTCCCGCACTCGCGGCAGAACTGGGCTCCTTCGCGGTTCTGGGCTTGGCACTGAGGGCACTGCATGTCGGACTTCTCCCAACTCAGCCGTCGGTGGTGGGACTTGACGGCAGTCTAGTCCGGGTCGAGGAGCATGTCAACGCGCCTCCTTGGGCTTCACGGAACAAGCACCAGCTTGCCGAACTGGGCGCGGCTTTCCATCAGGCGCTGCGCCTCGGCGGCGTCTTTCAGCGGGATGACGCGGTCAACCACGGGCTTGATCTTGCCGGCCTCGACGAGCCTCAGCCCTTCGAGCAGCTCCGCCTTCGAGCCCTGGTGGGAGCCCAGGAGCGACAGCTGCTTGTTGAAGAGAAAGCGCAGATCCGTCTTGGCCTCGAAGCCCGTGGTGTTGCCGCAGATCACGAGGCGGCCGCCCCAGTTCATGGTGGCGATCGAGCGCTCCCAGGTCGCCTGGCCCACGTGCTCGAAGACCACATCCACGCCTTTCTTGTTGGTGATCTTCCGGACCTCGCCCACCACGTCCTGGCTCGCGTGGTTGATCACGTGGTCGGCGCCGAGGGCCTTGGCCTTCTCGCACTTGGCGTCGGTGCCCGCCACCGCGATGACGCGGGCGCCGATGAGCTTGCCGATCTGGATGGCGATGCTGCCGATCCCGCTCCCCGCGCCCCACACGAGCACGTCCTCGCCGGGGAGGAGCCGGGCGCGCGTCACCAGCATGTGCCAGGCGGTGAGGAGCACGAGGGGGATGGACGCCGCCTCCTCCCACGAGAGCCGGGCGGGCTTGGGGACCGTGTTCGCCTCGGGGATCCTGGCGTATTCGGCGTGGGCGCCGTCGAGCGGCCCGGTCTGGAACCCCCAGATCTTGAAGTACCGGCAGAAATACTCCTGCCCCCGCGTGCAGGCCTCGCAGATCCGGCACGAGATGGCCGGGTGGACGACCACCTCCTGGCCGACCTTGACCGAGGCGACCTCGCTGCCGATCTCTTTGACGACGCCGGCGGCGTCGCTCCCCGAGATGTGGGGCAGGTCGAACTTCATCCCCGGCAGGCCCTGGCGGGCCCAGAGGTCGTTGTAGTTGCAGCCCGCGGCCTTGACCTGGATGACGACGTCGCGGGATCCCGGCTTCGGCTCGGGGACGTCCTCGTACTTGAGGACTTCCGGCCCGCCGTGCTGATGAAAGACGCTGGCTTTCATGAGTGCGTTCCTCCGTTTATCGTCCTCGAAATTCCGCGCGCTTCTTCTGGGCACCGGCCTGGAGCCCCGCGATCCGATCCTCCGAGAGCAGCACGGGGGCGGCCTGCTCTCCCTCCCATCTCAGCCAGGCGTCCACCTCCCGCCAGTAGGTGCCGTTGATGGCGCGCTTGGCGGCCTGGACGGCGAGCGGCGCATTGGCCGCGATCTCGTCGGCCAGCTCTGTCGTTGTCGCCCAGAGATCTCCCGCCGGCACCACCGCGTTGACCAGGCCGATCCTGAGCGCCTCGGCGGCGTCGATCCGGCGGGCGGAGTAGATCAGCTCCTTGGCCTTGCCGACGCCGACCGTGCGGGGCAGCCGCTGGGTCCCACCCATATCGGGCACGATGCCGACCTGCGCCTCGGGGATCGAGAAGACCGTGCCCTCGGCGGCCAGGCGGATGTCGCAGCAGAGCGCCAGCTCGAGCCCGCCGCCGATGCAGCAGCGCTGGATGGCGGCGATCACGGGGACCCGGCAGGCCTCGAGGCGCGAGAAGCAGGCCTGGAGGTGGGCCACGTGCTCCCGGATGTGCGCGAGCGCCTGGGCAGGGGAGAGGTCCGCGGGCAGGCTGAGCGTGCTGCCGGCCTTGAGGTCGAGGCCGGCGCAGAACGCCCCGCCGGCGCCCGTCAGGATCGCCACGCGGACATCCGCGCTGGCGTCGAGGGCCTCGGCCGCCTGGCGGATGTCCTCCCACATCTCGAAGTCCAGGGCGTTGAGCCGGTCGGGCTTGTTCAGCGTGACGACGGCAACCGGCGCCTTGATCTCGAGCTGCACCTTGTCGGTCATTGTCGGCTCCCTCGGTTCCACGTTCGCGATAGGTGTTTACTACGTGAAGTCCGATTGGGCAAGTCCTTTCTGTCGCCGGCCGTTCGCCTTCACCTTGACAGACTCCTCATCTGCCCTCTACCTTTACCTGAGCCCTGTGAGGAGGGCGCGCCCATGCGCCTGCTGATCGCCGTACGGGAACCCCACGCAGAACATCTACATCCGGAAGGTCGACCGCGGCGGTCTGATGGGCTCTGAGGCGGCCGAGGTTCATGGACGCTGCGAGCCGGCGTTCGAGTCTCTGCGACGGGCGCTCGCCGACACCATCGAGGGCGGCCATGAGGTGGGCGCCGCGCTCGCCGTCTATGTGGGCAAGCAATCGGTCGTCGACCTGTGGGCCGGCCACACGGATTCGGCCAGGA
>Ga0209322_10000387_pt1 | contig 25385 bp, 18 predicted proteins | sample Rifsed19ft1_FD_184013 | JGI IMG/M metagenome (GOLD analysis project Ga0209322, IMG submission 184013) | Soil microbial communities from Rifle, Colorado, USA - sediment 19ft 1 (version 2) | ecosystem: Environmental > Terrestrial > Deep subsurface > Rock core/Sediment | place: Rifle, Colorado... | reverse complement strand
CCGACAGGGCGGAAGAGGGCGCAGGGATGCGCCCGGACACGCGAGGAAGTCCGGATGAGCGAGACGGACAGGACGTCGGGCGAGCGAAGGCCGAGTCCCCCCTTCGGCACCATTTAAAATAAAAAAAGGCCAGGTTAAAAACCTGGCCTTTTTTTTATTTTAGGTGATGATGACGGGACTCGAACAGCGCTTTTGCGCCGAGCGAATAGCGAAGAAGAGGCCTTTCGGGAGAAAGGCCGGAAGCAAAAGCGCGCGGGTCAGAGCGACGAGCGGGAGCGAGGAGCGGAGACCTTCGAGTCCCCACCAATGCGGAGCGAGGAAGAGGGCGCAGGGATGCGCCCGGACACGCGAGGAAGTCCGGATGAGCGAGACGGACAGGATGTCGGGTGAGCGAAGGCCGAGTCCCCCCTTCGGCACCAAAAATAATAAAGGGCCAGCTCAAAAGCTGGCCCTTTTTATTTTGGCATGGATTCCTTGTTCCTCGGCCAGACGGCGGACGCCGCGATCGATGCCGCCAGTATCGCCGCGATGACGGCCAGCGCCGCCGCAGAAGTCATCTTGTAGACTTCGGATAAGAGCATCTTCACGCCGACAAAGGCGAGTATCGCCGCAAGGCCGTAATGCACGTAGTAGAAGCGCTTTATTACCCCGGCGACTGCGAAGAAAAGCGCGCGCAGGCCCATGATCGCGAAGAGGTTCGAGCTGTAGACGATGAAGGGATCGGTTGTTATGGCCAGTATCGCCGGAATGGAATCAACGGCAAAGATGACGTCGGTCGTCTCTATCACGATTAGCACAAGCATAAGGGGCGTGGCAAGGAGCATGTTCTCCTTCCTTACGAAAAACTTGCCGTCCTCGTACTCGTGCGAGAGCGGGACAAAGCGCTTCAAGAGCCTTATGAGGGGGTTCTTCTCCGGGTGCAGCTCCTTGTTCTTCGAGGCAGCCATCTTTATCCCGGTGAAGACGAGGAAGGCGCCGAATACGTAGATTATCCAGTGGAACTTCGTTATGAGGGCCACGCCCGCGAATATGAATATCGCCCTCATTATGATGGCGCCGAGCACGCCCCAGAAGAGTATCTTGTGCTGATAGATGGCCGGGACGCTGAAGTACGCGAAGACCTGCAGGAAGACGAAGATATTATCCACGCTCAGGGACTTCTCGACGACGTAGCCGGTAAAGAACTGTATCGCCACCTCCTGCCCCTTCCAGTACCAGACCACGGCGTTGAACGCGAGCGCGAGGCCTATCCAGACCCCGCTCCATGCAAGGGCCTCCCTGACGCTCACCTCATGGGCCTTCCTGTTGAAAACCCCGAGGTCTATGGCGAGCATGGCGATTATAAAGACTGTAAAAAGTATCCACGGCAGCAACCCGGCGATCATATTGAAGCCTCTCCCCTCACCTGATTTGGAATCCTGATAATAAAAAAGACCTTTACCGCGGCAGATATATGCCGTAGTAAAGGTCTCGCTTATCAACCCTGAAGGTCAACCGATGGCACCGGGCCCGACAGGGCCGTACTGACGATGCCGCCGTATAAAAGCTACTCCCCTTTAACGGAGTAGAAGATAGCAGATGTTATTACTATTGTCAATTCTTCATTAAATTATTGGTCTGCTTAGGGAAAAAGAGACTTGAAGCCAATGACTTTTTTAATCCGTTACTGTGTTCGAGTTGGTATTATTTGCTTCAAAACTTTCAGACATTACTATTTTAACGCCTATTCTCTTGGCATAGTCATATGCCGACTTCACAATATCATCCGTCGTCAACTTTACTAATAATGAAATCTCACTCAGTTCGTTCGGCGTGAGGCTTATAGAATCACCTAACTTATATTCAATGATTCTGTCTTTGATTCCAATCATTATGCTTCCACCTTCCGGCAAAAAAATACCACCCTCAGGGAACGGCGGAAGCAATGAATGCCTTTCCCCATTTTTTGTTTGAGCATAGATGTCAAAACCCCACCAAATAAGTTTAAAACATTTTTCGCCCTTCAGATCCTCTGGGCCAACAATGCCTTTTCTATGTGTAATACAATTCCTTGCTTGATTCATACTACTAAAGTATTTTGCATTTTTCGATTTTATTGCAAATCTTTTATTCAATTTGTTTAACTTATCTTCTACACCTTTCCGTTCAAAGTCGGCGCCAACTCTTTTAGCATCAGCAATACTCATTAATTTTTTATTTATAGATAGGGCCAAACATGATGCATGCACATTGTCAAGGAATAATCCAAAAGACTCGACCAATTCTCGAATGCCATTTACTATAACCCATTTCTCAAATTCTTCCTTAATATGAGCAATGCTCTTATTGCTAAGATTATCAGGCAAGACTCTAAATGAAGCATACTCTGATAATTGATATTTTTTAAATTGACAATCTCTCGATGCGTTAACACCCAAGCCTACAAATGCGGCGGCGCGTCTTATGCCCCGGTCGGCAACATCCCTCATCTTGGAAAAATCTATTGTATTACCCATATCATTCCCATATTAGTACATTTTATCTTTTCCAATCAAATTAAAACGCCACTTTTTCACCCCTGCTCCGGGTTCAGCATCCTCCTTATGCTCTCTATATGATCTTTGGCCGTGCCTGCCGGGACCAGCTCCTTCTTCTTTATGAAGGCCGGGTCGATCTCGGAGATAAACCTCGATGGTAATTGCAAAGAGGTCTCCTTGCCCGTGCTCCTGTTCTTGGCTGAGAGGAGGAAAAGCAGCCTCCGTGCCCTGGTCATGCCCACGTAGCAGAGCCGCCTCTCCTCCTCCACGGTCTCTTCGTCAACGCTCCTCTTGTGCGGGAAGAGCCCCTCTTCCATGCCGGCGATGAAGACGACCGGGAACTCGAGCCCCTTTGCAGAGTGCATGGTCATTAAAGTTACCCTGTTCTGCTTGTCCTCGTACTGGTCGGCGTCACTCATGATGGAAACGAGGTTGAGATAGTCCGCGAGCGTAGCCTTCGGGTGGCCGGTCTCGTAGTTCTTTATGGCGGCTATGAGGCTATCGAGGTTCTTTACCCTTACGTCCGCCTCCTCGGTCTTCTTGCTCGCCCAGAAGTCCATGTAGCCAGTGAGGTCCAGCACCCGTGAGGCGAACTCGTGGAGCGCCGTGCCCGTCATCTCGTGACGGAGTATCTCGAATGTGCCGATGAAGTCGTTGACGCTATCGGCGAAGACGCCGTCCTTGCGCCCTTTTACGAACGCCTCAAAGAGGCTCAAGTCATGAGCGGCGCTCATCTTGTGGACCTTCTCAAGGGTCGCCTTGCCTATGCCCCTGGGCGGCACGTTCACTATGCGGAGAAAATTAAGCGAGTCCTCGGGGTTTATGATGGCCTTCAGGTAGGCTATGGTGTCCTTTATCTCCCTCCTGTCAAAGAACCTGTAGCCGCCGACGATCGTATACGGGATGCCCTCCTCGAAGAAGAGCTCTTCGAAGGGCCTGGACTGCGTGTTTGTCCGGTAGAGGATGGTGAAGTCTTTGTATTTCAGAGACTCATCCGACGAGACCATCTTGGTTATCTGCCTTACGGCAAATCTGGCCTCCTCGTACTCGTTAAGGCACTCCTCGAATGAGACCGGTTCGCCATCGCAGTTCTGCGTCCATAGGTTCTTCTCTATCCTGTCCTCGTTGTTCATGATGACCGAGTTGGCCGCGCCGAGAATGCTTTTCGTAGAGCGGTAGTTCTGCTCGAGCTTTATTATCTCGGCCTGGTGGTAGTCCTCCCTGAACTTCAATATGTTCTCGATGGACGCGCCCCTCCAGCCGTAGATGGACTGATCAGGGTCTCCGACAGCGCAGAGGTTCATCTGCCCGGAGGCAAGGAGCCTTGTGAGGATGTACTGCGCCTTGTTGGTGTCCTGGTACTCGTCAACGAGTATGTGGGCGAACTTGTCCTGGTATTTCTTCATGACATCCGGATTTGCCTTCAAAAGCTGTATGGGCTTACAGATGAGGTCGCCGAAGTCCACGGCGTTCATGGCGGTGAGCTTCTTCTGATAGGCCCTGTAGATGGGGATGATGACGTCCCGCATATCCGACTCTCCGTAACGCGCGTACTCGTCGGGAGTAAGGCAGTTGTTCTTCGCGAGGTTTATCTCCCAGATTACGCTCTTGTACGGCAGATCCTTGTTGCTTATTCCAAGCTCGGACATGACGTAATTGACGAGGAGGGTCTGCTCCTCGTCGTCGTATATGGTGAAGTTCGATTTGAGGCCGAGCGTCTTCGCCTCATCCCTCATTATGCGCAGGCCAATTGTGTGGAAGGTGCCTGCCCAGATATCCTTGGCCTTCTCGCCTATCAGTTTCTCTACCCTCTCCTTTATCTCCTGCGCCGCCTTGTTGGTGAAGGTGACGGCGAGTATATTGTCTGCCGGGACTTTCCTCTTGAGGACCAGATGGGCGATGCGCGAGGTAAGGACCTTTGTCTTGCCTGACCCTGCGCCCGCGAGGATAAGGAGCGGGCCTTTATCGAAGGTGGTAGCCTTGAGCTGAAGCGGATTGAGCGTCTTGAGGTACATTAGGGAAGCCTTTCGAAAATTTCGAACAGGGGATGATACCATAGGGCGGCATAGAGGTGAATACAGATTCTGTTGAGTTGGATTGAAGAATGGTTTTTTTCAGAGATATGGGTAAATTACCTGACCTCCCCTCCCTGGACGGGAGGGGACTGAGGGGAGGGTGATAAAAATCCCCCTCTTTTCTAAAGAGGGGTAAGGGGAGATTGTATAATCCTGTCATTCTGAGGGAGCCGGAGGCGACCGAAGAATCTCTGGGTTTATACAGTCGCTGAGATTCTTCGCTTCGCTCAGAATGACATACACAGGCTCAGCCTGCTCCTGCGGGTTCAGGTTTGCAACCTGAACCCGGATGATTCACAAAGGGGCATTACGAAAATTCGGGTTCAATTTTCAAAATTGAACCCGCTTGCATGACTTAGTTAAGAATCAATCTTTTCCTGAGAGAATAATCAAACCTGCCTTACGGCATCCAACTCCTCCCACCTCAAGTACATCTCCTTGAGCTTCTCCTCTATCTCCTCCACCCGAGCCTTTGCCGTGGCCGCGCTCTGGCCAGCCTTTTTGTAAAAATCCGGCTCTGACATCTGGCTGTAAAGGGTCTGCTGTTCGGCCTCAAGCGCCTCTATCCTCTCGGGCAGTTCCTTCAGCTCTCTCTCCTCCTTGAATCCGAGCTTCGCCGCCCTCTCTTTTTTAGTCCGCTCCTGCTTGGGCGCCTTTTCAGCCTTTGCCTCCGCCTCTTTTGGCCTCTGGGAGAGCCAGTCGTCGTAGCCGCCGACGTACTCGTTGAGCCCGTCTTTCTCGAAGACTATCGTGCTCGTCACGACGTTGTTCAAAAACGCCCTGTCGTGGCTCACGAGCAGCACTGTCCCGGGATAATCGACGAGGAGCTCTTCGAGGAGGTCGAGCGTTTCGCTGTCGAGGTCGTTCGTGGGTTCGTCCATCACGAGCATGTTGGAGGGCCTGGAGAAGAGCTTGGCGAGCACGAGCCTGTTCCTCTCGCCGCCTGAGAGAGCCTTCACAGGGGTGCGAGCCCTATCCGGAGAGAATAGAAAATCCTGGAGATAGCCGATCACGTGCCGCGGCCTGCCGTCTATTATTATCTGGCTGTTGCCCTCGCCGATGTTATCCTGCACGGACTTATCCTCGTCGAGCGCTGACCTGTGCTGGTCAAAGTAGGCGACCTCCAAGCGGGTGCCGAGGCGCACGGCGCCGGATGCAGGCGAGAGCTGGCCCAGAAGGAGCTTCAAAAGGGTCGTCTTGCCAGAGCCGTTCGGCCCTATTACGCCGACCTTGTCGCCCCTTAAGATGAGCGTGGAGAATGCCTTTATGACCGGGCCGCCCTCCTTGTACGAAAATCCCAGGCCCTTTGCCTCTATGACGAGCTTCCCTGAAAGCTCGGCCTCCTGCGCCCTGAGCCTTACATCTCCGACGAGCTCTCTCCTCTCCTGGCGCTGCCTCCTCATCTCGATGAGCGCCCTGACCCTGCCCTCGTTCCGGGTCCTCCTGGCCTTGATGCCCTGTCTCACCCACACCTCTTCCTCGGAGAGCTTCTTGTCAAAGAGCGCGTTCTGGCGGGCCTCGGAATGCATGAGCGCCTCCTTCCTCTCGAGAAAGTCGTCGTACCCGCACTGCCAGTTCATTAGCCTGCCGCGGTCGAGCTCGACCATCCTCGTGGCGAGCCTCTTCATGAGCATCCTGTCGTGCGTGACAAAAAGGAGAGCCCCCCTGTAGCCCAGGAGAAAACCCTCGAGCCAGTCTATCGATTCTATATCGAGGTGGTTTGTCGGCTCGTCGAGGAGGAGCAGGTCCGGCTCTGCCACGAGCGCCCTGCCGAGGAGCACCCTCCTCTTGTACCCGCCGGAGAGCTCTCCGAACTCGGCGTCTGCCGGGAGACCGAGCTTCGATATAACCGTCTCGACCCGCTGGTTCGCGTGCCAGCCGCCCTTTGCCTCGAGCTCATGGTGAACGCGCTCAAGCTCGGCTATGGCCCGCTCTCCACCGTTGTTCTCAAGCGCCTTCACAGCCAGATGATACCTGGAGAGGAGCCCGTGTATGTCGCCAAGCCCGCCGGTTATGCAGTCGAATACGCTGCCCTCGAGCCCGGCCGGGACCTCCTGCGAGAGCATCGTCGCCTTGAGTCCGGGGAGGCCCGTTATCTCGCCTCCGTCGGGCTTCACTGCCCCGCTTATTATCTTCATGAGGGTCGATTTACCGGCCCCGTTTCTCCCGACAAGGCAGACGCGCTCGCCCTTTTCCATCTGGAGGTCGACGCCTTCCAAGAGCATCGGGCTTCCGAAGCCCAGCATGATTTTTTTGAGTGTCAGTAGCGCCATAGGTCCCTCATATTAGCCCTGGGAACTATCAAAGACAAGGAATTCGATGACCGCCCAGCAGCTTGCTGCTGGGCTTTCCAAACCTCCCCTCCCTTGACGGGAGGGGATTAAGGGGAGGGTGAAAGCATTTTTCACCCCCACCCTACCCTCCCCCGTCAAGGGGGAGGGTTTATAAGGTAACGCTTGCAACATTGCGAGAACATCAAGTTGAAAAATCCCTGTAAATCAGGGCATATCAGGATTTCCCTTTACAGTGAACGACTGTTCACCTATAATCATGATATGGACAGGAGCGCTCAGGAAGAGAGACTAAAGGCGAGGATTTCGGCCATATCCGCCTTCTACAGGCAGGAGGGGCGCATGCCGAGCTTCTCTGAAGTGGGCAGGATGCTCGGCTTGAAATCCAAGAACGCGGTCTCAAAGCTCGTCGGGCGCCTTGAAGAGATAAAGGCGTTGAGGCGCGATAGCCGCGGCAGGCTCATCCCGCTATCGATCGCGTTTCCCGTAAAGGTGCTCGGCACTGTAGAGGCCGGCTTCCCCTCTCCGGCAGAGGAGGAGCTTATTGACACGCTCTCGCTCGACGACTTCCTGATAAAGAACCGCGAGGCGACATTCCTCCTGAAGGTCTCCGGCGACTCTATGAAAGACGCCGGGATACTCCCCGGCGACATGGTCATCGTCGAGCGCGGCGGCACGCCCCGCAACGGAGACATAGTGATAGCGGAGGTCGACGGCACCTGGACGATGAAATACTTCTCGAAGAAGGGCGAGGGCGTGACGCTAATCGCCGCGAACCCCAGGTACAAGCCCATCAGGCCAAAGGCCGAATTAAAGGTCGCGGGCGTCGTCACATCAGTGATAAGGAAATACAGATGAACGAATCGAATTCCTATAACCCCATAATGATGCACTCATGGCCGAGGGCCATAATGCACCTTGACGCGGACGCATTCTTCGCCTCATGCGAGCAGGCCATACACCCGGAGCTAAAGGGCAGGCCGGTCATCACGGGCAAGGAGCGCGGGATCGTCGCCGCGGCGAGCTACGAGGCAAAGGCCCGGGGCATCGAGCGGGGCATGAGGCTCTTCGAGGCAAGGAAGGTCTGCCCCGAGGTCATCATGCTCCCGTCCGACTACGAGACATACAGCCTGTTTTCAGTCCGCATGTTCGAGATACTCCGCAGGTTTTCGCCTGTTGTCGAGGAATATTCGATAGACGAGGCCTTTGTGGACCTCACGGGCCTCCGCAGGCTTTACCATTCGTCTTACAGGGATATCGCCTTCAAGATACAGGAGACAGTCGAAAAGGAGCTCGGCTTCACGGTCTCCGTGGGGGTGAGCCTCACGAAGGTGCTCGCCAAGGTCGCGTCAAAACACAAAAAGCCCCACGGCCTCATCATGATACCCGGGCGCGACATACATACATATCTCGCGGGCCTACCTGTGGGCAAGGTCTGGGGCATAGGGCCGAACACGACGGAGCTATTGAAAAAATACGGCGTGAGGACGGCCCTCGATTTCGCCCGGAAGGACGAGGCCTTCATGGACAAGTACCTCTCCAAGCCATATCACGAGGTCTGGGACGAACTGAACGGCAGGAGCGTCTATCCGGTCACCACGGCAGAGCGCGCGGCATATAAGTCCATCAGCAAGACAAAGACATTCACCCCGCCATCGACCGACGAGACCTTCATCTTCGGCCAGCTCTCAAGAAATATAGAGAACGCCTGCATAAAGGCCAGAAGGCACAAGCTCTCCGCAGGGGTACTCATACTCTACCTGAAGACGCAGGACTTCAGGCACCACGGCGTGGAACTCAAGCTCACGCGTCCGACATCCTATCCGCTCGAGCTTCTTGGCATAACGAGGGAGGGCTTCAGGGAGATATACAGACCGGATACGCTCTACCGGGCGACCGGCGTTGTGCTCGCGGGTCTTGTCCCTGAGAAGAACGTACAGCTAACTCTCTTCGACAACCCCACGAAGGTAGAGAAGCTCTCGCGCCTCTACAGCGCCATAGACCTGTTGTCAGGGATGTTCGGCAAGCACACGGTCCAGCACGTCTCGAGCCTCCCTGTAAAGCTCCAGCGCCAGCACGAGGGCGACAGGGGCGACGTTCCCAGGAGGAAGACAGAGCTCTTCAAGGGAGAGAACAGGAGGCAGCGGGTAGGGGTGCCGCTGCTGGACATGAAGGTATGACGGCTGCTCAAAAAATCCATCTGCTTTGTTGTCTTCGTCGCGGCAGAAGCGACGTACATGAAAAGTACGCCTCATTCCTCGCTCCCCGATTTAACCGGGGCCTCGCATATGGAGCTTTTTGAGCAGCCTAAAAAAGGCACGCAGGGCCAAGAGCCTTCAGGGTCTGTTGACCGGTCTTCGCGTCCATGTTACCATTTAAATAGAGGTATTTACATGGACTGCCGCTGCAGGCACCTTACTATAATAAAGAACGAAAAAGGGGGAGAGACCTGGCTCTGCTACCACCAGCACGCGAAGCGCGGCCTCATACAGTCCTGTTTCCTGAAGACCGGCCCGTGCAGGTACTCTAACGGGCCTTTCCCGCCAGAGCCACGGGAATCCGACCCCGCCGAAGAAGATTCAAAGGGCAGGCCTTAACCCCGCCGCGATCACTCTAATATGAAATACGCGCCGTAGGCGTACACCGCCCAGCTCGAGATCCATCCGTTCACGACGGCCCTCACCCAGAGCCACCTTGAGAGCGCGCCCAGGCCCAGTGCCCCCAGCAGCGCGTAGCAGACGGTTATGCCAGAGGTGTATGTCGCCTTTGCCGCGCTGTAGAACGGCACCTTCAGGTAAAAGTCTATAAGCGCCCCGAAATACAGGGCGACGCAGAGGGCAAGGAGGAGAAGTCCCGCATTCGCGGCCTCCCTGTATTTAAGCGACGCGGCTATCCCTATCACGATCCCGAGCGAGGGCAGTATCGCGAGCCACGGGCCCGAGAGCATCAGGTCATGGTTCCAGTAGTTGAGGGCCGGGTCAGGGACCCCGCTGAAGAAGCCGTCCATCCACATCGTCGAATAGAACGAATCCCAGAAGCTGCCTATAGAAAAGCCGGGATAGACGAGCGACTCCCCGAACCTGTACAGATGCTCGAGGACCCTGTAGCTGGGGAACTGCCACCAGTCCGCCGCGCCCGGCTCCCAGTTGCCAGCGAAGGGCTTTCCCAGGTGGATCATGTTCCTGATGTAGTACCACCCTGAGATGATGAACGCCGCCCCGAACGACAATGACATGGCCAGCGCCGCTTTTTTGAACCGCTCCCCGGCACGCTCCGCAAAGACGCATTTGATGACGACCGCCGCCGCGACAAAGGGCGCGAGCAGCACTGCCGTGACCTTCGAGAGGAGCGCGAGCCCGAAGAAGACGCCCATGAGGGTTATCTTCGCGAGTATCTTCTTGTCGAGGGGCGACCTCAATATCCAGAGCCCGGCAGCTATGGTGCAGGACGAGAAGAGGGCGGAGAGCATCTCGTTGCCCAGCCCCCTTGAGAGATATATGTTCATGGGCAGCAGGCCGCCTATTACCACGGCGAGAGACTGCAGGTCGCCTCTTTCCGGGAAGGCGTTCTTCGCGGCCCTGTATATGGCCTCCACCATCAGTATGCCGCTCGCGGCCGGTACGAGCCTCAGGATGCGGTGCAGGGTCTCTTCCAAGACAATACCGTCGAATGCGAGATAGACGAGCGCGGACTTCATATAGTAAAGCGGCGAATGGTACATGACAAAGCCATCGCCCGCGAGCGGGAGGGTCCCCTCCATCGCGACGAACATTATATATTCAAGGTGGTCTATCTGGTCAAAGCCCACCATCGGCGGCAGCTTCCAGAAGTTGTTCGCCGCGAGTCCCGCGAGCCCCGCCATTATGACGAGGCTTACGAGCCTCGGGCCCGGCGTCAATCTCCGGGAGAGGGCGCTCCCTTTCCGGCTGCATATGATCGTCCAGGCAAAGGCGGCGAGGAAGACAGGGGCGAGAAAGGGCAGCTCCGAGAGGAAGACATCGTAGGCCGCCCTGAACTGCCTCGACTCGAGCGCGTATTCGGCAGCCGAAAGGGGCCGGGCTCCTGACCAGCTCACCATGTCCGTGCTCGCCTCCCAGCCCTCTCCGGTGCGTATGCCGGGCGGAGCCGAGCGGGCCAGGAGCACCGGTATCCCGGAGACGTTCTCGACCATTATGAGGAGATCGTGGCTCCCCGCTCCATACGGCGCGAGATCGACTCTGACGGGTCTTTCCCATGCGCCGGTAGCGCCCTGAGCCTCCTCCCCGTCTATGTAAACGGCGACCGCGGTGCGGGCGCTGACCTCGAGAACGGCACTCTCCTGTCCGGGCGAGGCATTGTATACCGTCCTGTACGCGGCCCTCTGCGGTACGGCCTTGAAGGCGTCCATGCTGAAGGGGAGATCGGGGCCTATCCACTCGGCGCCCCGCGAGGGTCTGAGGAGGATCACGTCTTCGTTAAAAAGGAGGGTAGCGGCAGGCAGAGCCAGCAAGGCTGTGAGGAAGGCGAGTATCGCGAAAAGCGCCCTTGTCTTTGATTGAAGGCCCATGGAGGCAAACCGACCTGTCCTGCTCTTTTAAAAAAATAACTTCACTCTAATATGAAATAGGCGCCGTAGGCATAGACAGCCCAGGACGATATCCATCCGTTCACGACGGCCCTCACCCAGAGCCACCTTGAGAGCGCGCCCAGGCCCAATGCACCGAGGAGCGCGTAGCTGACGGTAATGCCGGAGGTATACGTGGCCTTTCCTGTAGTATAGGCCGGGACCTTGAGATAATAATCCAGCATGGCTCCGATGTAGAGCGCAACGGAGAATGCGAGCAGGATAAACCCGTCTTTTGCCCGCTCACGATAATTTTCCAAGCTCAATCCAATGCCTATCAGTATCGCAACGGCAGGCAGTAAGCCGAGCCATACCCCGGAGAAGAGCATGTCATGGTTCCAGACGTTCTGTTCTACGGCATTATGATAAACGCCGCTGAAGTTTCCATCCATCCACATTGTCGAATATAGTGAATCCCAGAAGCTATCCATGCTCGAGTATGCAGGGTAAAAGAATGCGTCTCCGAAATCCAGAAAATGACTGACAAGCCTGTAGCTTGGGAACTGCCACCATTCAGAGCCGGAACCCCAGTTGCCCACCAGCGGTGAGCCGAGATAAATAATGTTCCTGATGTAGTACCAACCCGCTATCACAAAGGCCGCTCCGAACGCCAACGCCAGTGATAAGGCCGTTTTCCTGAACCGCTCAGCCGTCCTCTCATTCAGCAGAAACTTGATTACGATCACAGCCGCTACAAATGGAGCGAGCAGCGCTGCCGTGACCTTCGAGAGGAGGGCGAGCCCGAAGAAGACGCCCATGAGGGTTATCCTCGCTGGCGTCTTTCCGTCAACGGGCGACCTCAATATCCAAAGCCCGGCGGCTATGGTGCAGGACGAAAAGAGCGCTGCCAAGATCTCGTTGCCGAGCCCCCTCGAAAGATAGATGTTCATGGGCAGCAGGCCGCCTATTACTATCGCAAGCGACTGCAGGTCTCTTCTGTCCGGGAATGCGTTTTTAGCCGCCCTGTATATTGCCTCTACCATAAGTACCCCGCTCGCGGCAGGTATGAGGCGAAGGGCCCTGGCGAGCGTCGCATCTTCGACGTATCCTTCGAGCGCCGCATAGACCGGGGCGGATATCATGTAATAGAGCGGGGAATGGAACATGGACCACCCCTCGGTCGCAAGCGGCACAGTCAGCTCTTCGGCGACGTACTTTATGTACGTGTAATGGTCGGCCTGGTCAAAGCCGACCTCGATGGAGAGCTTCCAGAAATTATTGACGGCAAGCACTGCCAGGGCAGCCATTATCACAAGGCTGAAAAACCTGGGAGTCGGGGTCAGCGCCTTCGCAAACCGGCTGCCGCTCCTGTAATAGAAGATCGTAAGGGCGAAGCCTGCCGCGAAGATGGCGAGGAGCATTGGCAGCTCGGAGAGAAAGACCCTGTCCGCCCTCGTGAACTGCTTGGATACCGTGGGGTGCGGCTCATTGTCCGCGTGACGCGCCCCTGACCAGGAGACCGAATCGAGGCTCGCTTCCCAGCTCTCGCCGGTCATTATGCCGAGGTCCTCTGATACGGCGGCCACGACCGGCACGCCCATGCTGTTCTCCACCTCTATGACGAGCTCGTGGCTGCCCGGTGTCAGATACGGCCCCATGTCGAAACTCATGGGGTTGTCCCATGCATCAGTGACGCGCGAGCCGGGCAGTTCCTGCCCGTCAAGGAAGAGCGCGGCAGACAAGCGCGCCTTGACCTCGATGACTGCCCTGTCCTGGCCGGGCACGGAGGAGAACGAGGTCCTGTACATGGCCTTTACGGGCCGCTTGACATAGGCCTTGACGCTCCTGGGGACGTCAGGACGGAGCCACGCGGCCCCGTTGAGGGGCCTTAGAAGTACGACGTCATCGTTGAAAAAAAGGCTTGAGAAGGGAAGCGCGGCCAATATCCCGAAGAAAAGGAGGAACGCTGCGAATATCCTGGTCTTGATTGTCACGGCTTTTCTCTCTAAGGAAGGCGTGCAAACCATAATATTATAAAGGCTTGGCCCTTCCAATTCAAGGCCAATCGCCCAGGCGCCCTGCAGGACAAAACAACAGCTCTTTATTGGATTACGAAATAGGCGGCGTAGGAATAGACGGCCCAGCAGGCGATCCAGCCGTATACGACCCCTCGCAAGACCATCCCCTTCATGACAACAGAGAGGCCGAGCGCCCCGAGGAGCGCGTAGCATATCGTGATGCCGGAGGTGTATGTCGCCTTGCCGGTCGTATAGGCCGGGACCTTGAGATAATAGTCGAGCAGGGCGCCGATATAGAGGGCGACGCACAAGGCGAGCAGGAGAAGGCCGTCCCTGGTCCTTTCACGATTTATAAGCGAAAGGACTATGCCTGTCATAATAGCGGCTGAAGGCAGTATTGCCAGCCAGACCCCGGAGAACATCACGCCGTAATTCCAGGCGTCGGGCAGAAGCAGACCGGGGTCCACCCCGCTCAGGTTGGCGTCCATCCACATGGTCGAGTAGAGGGAGTCCCAGAAGCTCCCCATGCTCGAGAAGGCGGGATAGAAGAACGAATCGCCGAAACTGAGGAAGTGCCTCGAGAGCCTGTAGCTCGGGAACTGCCACCATTCGGAGCCCGCGCCCCAGTTGCCTACAAGCGGCGAGCCGAGGTAGATCATGTTCCTGATATAGTACCAGCCTGATATTATGAAAGCCGCCCCGAATGACATGGAGAGCGCAACGGTAGTATTCCTGACCCGTCCCCCGGCCCTCTCCAGGACAGCGAACCTTAATATGATCACCCCCGCGACAAAAGGCGCCAGGAGCGCTGCCGTCACCTTGGAGAGCAGGGCAAGCCCGAAGAACACCCCCATAATAACCGTCTTTTTGAGTATCTCCTTATCCGCCCTCAATGCCCCAAGCCCGGCGGCGATGGCGCATGACGAGAAGAGCGCGGCCATCATCTCGTTTCCCAGCCCCCGGGAAAGATAGATGTTCATCGGCAGGAGGCCGCCTATTATGACCGCGATTGACTGCATGTCCCTTCTCTCCGGAAAGGCATGGCGCGAAGCCCTGTACACGGCCTCCACCATGAGCACGGAGCTGGCAGCCGGGATAAGCCGCAGTATGCGCACGAGCGTTGCGTCGTCCACGCGCCCTTCGAAAAGCGAATAGACCGGCGCCGACGCCATGTAGTAAAGGGGCGACTGGAACATGGACCAGCCCTCGCCTGCAAGCGGGATGGAGAGGTTCCTCGCGATGTACGTTATGTACATGAAGTGGTCCCTCTGGTCAAAGCCGACCTCGATGGAGAGTTTCCAGAAGTTATTGATGGCAAGGGCCGAGAGCGCGGCCATCACCGCGAGGCTCAATATCCTCGGCGAGGGGACGAGCATCCCGGCAAACCTGCCCCCGCTCCCGCGGCAGTAGACCGTAAGGGCGAAGACGGCCGCGAATATGGCGGCAAGGAGCGGCAGCTCCGAGAGGAAGACGATGTCGGCCCTCGTGAACTGGCGCGATTCCTGCACGTACTCGGTCCTGTCCGCAAGGACGGCCTTTTTCCAGAAGACCGCGTCCGCGCTCGCCTCCCAGGAGCTGTCCGTGCTCAATCCGAGACCGCCGGAGACGGCAGCCAGTACAGGCACGCCCGCGCTGTTTTGCGCCTCTATCACGAGCTCGTGCTTCCCTGGAACGAGATACGGCCCCATGTCAAAGACGAGCGGGGCCTCCCACGCGTCAGGGACCCTGCTTCCCGGAAGCTCCTGCCCGTCCAGGCGCAAAACGACCCCGGTGCGCGCCCTGACCTTTATGAGGGCGCTCTCTTCGCGGCCGTCTGTCGTGAATTCCTTCCTGTAGAGCGACTTCAAGGGCCGAGGTATGTACGTCTCGAGGCCCGCCGGGACGTCGGGGCGCACCCATTGGGCCCCTTCAAGGGGCTCAAGGAGGATGACTTCTTTATTGAATAGCAGGCTTAAGACGGGGAGTATGGAGAACAGCCCGAAAAAGAGGAAAAATGCGGCAAGCGTTCGGAGCTTATGCGTCACGTGGTCTTTCTCTAAAAAGAGTGAAAGGCCGGTGTATTATAGAAATGTAGCTGTCTTAATTCAATACCTTTGAAATTGGCTGCGAGCGGGCCTTTTACGCCTTTACGAGCTTCACGCGCTCTGTCTCTGTCCTGGTGATGACTACCTGGTTCTTCCCGTTCCTCTTGGCGGCGTAGAGGTTCTCATCCGCTGCCTTCACGACGTCCTCGCCCGTCTTCGCGCCCTCTTGCGGGAACATCCCCACCCCGACGCTCACCGTGACCCTCTGGCCCCTGAGGCCGGTGAAGTCGTGCCTCTCGACCACCTTGCGGAGCTTCTCGGCGAGCATCCAGACGCCGTCGGCCCCCGCGTGCGTCACGAGCCCCACGAACTCCTCTCCGCCGTACCTGGCCCAGATGTCGGTCGACCTGGTGTTCTCCTTAAGGAGCCGGCTCAACTCAGAGAGCACTATGTCGCCCTGCTGATGGCCGTAGGTGTCGTTTATCGCCTTGAAGTCGTCGACGTCTATCATGAGTATCCCGAGCTCGTACCTGTAGCGGGCCGCGCGGTTGAACTCGTCGGCGAGCACCTCTGAGAAGCGCCTCCTGTTGAAGACGCCCGTGAGGTGGTCCGTCACGGAGAGCTTCTCTATCTCCTTGTGCACCAGGGCGTTGTCGAGGGCGATGGCTATCTGGTTTACGAGCTGCTCCGTATGCCGAAGGCTGGCCTCGGAATACGCCGCCGTTGACCCGAGCAGGACCACGCCCCTGGGCTTGTCCTTGAAGGCCATGCAGAAGGCGGCGAGGTCCGCCGGCCTTATCTTCACGAAGCTCGTGTCGATCATGGCGCTGTCCTTGTCCAGGCCCAGGAGGATAGTCCTCTGCTCGGCGATGCACCTGCCCGCGAGCCCCTCGCCCCTCTTGAGGATCCCGAGGTCTGCCTCGGCTACACCCGACCATGCGCCGGGCGTCAAGGCCTTCGTGTCTTCGTTGTAGACGTAGACGGCCCCCATCTCCGAGCCGGTGAATTCCATCATCTTCGAGAGGGCCTTCTCAAGGAGGGTCTCCGGGTCGCTGAACTCGAGGAGCACCTTTGAGAGCTGGTTGAAGCTCTGTAGCCTCTCCTCCCTCTCCTTAATGGACCTCACCATGTGGTTAAAGCCCTTGCCTATGCTCTCGAACTCATCCTTTGTCCTTATCTCGAGCTCCACGTCGAGGTTGCCGGAGGCGGTCTCCTCCATCGCGCCCCTTATGGCCCTCACCGGGTTGTGCGTGTCCCTGAAGGTTATCGCCGCAAGGAGCAGGCTGAAGAGGAGGCCCACGCCGGCAACGACGAGTATCTGGGTCCTCATCTCGGAGAGGCGGGAGTTCGCCTTCGCGCTGCTGCTGCCGACAGCGAGGGCCCCTATCGGCGTCCCGTTCGCGTCGAGTATCGGCTCTATCGCGAGGAAGGCCCCCCGAGACCCGATCTCCGTCTCCCCGATGAAGCCCGACCCCCTGGCCGCAAGGCTGCTTATCCTCTCTTCAAGCCCGGTTTGCCCGGTGAATATGGCCTCCGGGACTGAAGCAGCCGAGATGACCCCGGCCTTTCTGTCCGGCCCGATTGCGAGCACCGACGCGTTCACGTTGAAGTACTTGTGGATGATATCCGGAAGCCAGCCCTTTCCGTTGAGGAGTATGCCCGTCACAAAGGCGCCCGTCGTCCTGCCGTTGTCTATCACCGGCACGACCGCGAGCTGCATGAGTCCGCTCGTCTCTACGCCCGAGGCAAGGCCCTGGCCCTCTCTCAGAAGGACGTCCCTTGAGACGGCCTCGGTCGATATGACCGGCTGGCCGGTCGATATGGCCTTCCTGATTACCCCGTTTATCTCCAGGAGATCGCCGCTTGTGGCGTTGCGCCTCGCCACGACCCGGCCCTCGGCGTCCACTACGGCCCACAGGTCCACATAGGGCCTCACGCCCGAATACATATTGAGCATGCGCCGAAGAAATGCCTGGTCGCGCCTAACAAGCCCGTCCTTTACAGCGTCCTCGCTCGCGGCCTGGAGCATGCCGAACTTCATCTGCTCTGTCCTGGACTGATAGAGGCTCCATGCGCCCTGCAGGTGCGACCTGAGCTCCGAGAGCGCGTCCCTTTTTATCTGGGATGAGAATTTTACGGAGATGAAGTAATAGAAGCCGGCCGTAAGGACGGCCGTGATGAGGACGAAGGCAATAAGCGTTTTGACGCCGATGGGAAGAGTGAACCTCCAATCAGACCAGACGACCTTGAACTTTTTCGGCACAAACAAACCTCTGCGGGGAATATGAGGGGAACGGCCTGGCATAGGCCCCTCTTGTCCCATATCGGACCGGCAGGGCAAAACTTGAACAAATTTAATGGCTTAACTGTTTGTTTGGAATGATTTTAAGGGTTTTAATGGCGGGTTTATGCGGCGGGGCCTTTGCCTGTTACCTCGTGGATGACCCTCTTGGCAACGACCTCGCCGAAGCGGATGGCGTCGCTTATGCCTATGCCGTGGTACGCGCTCCCCGTGAGATGGAGCCCCGGGTGCTTCAAAAGCCGCTCCTCTATCCACTTGACGCGCTCCTCGTGGCCTATCGTGTACTGGGGCATCGAGCTCTTCCACCTGAAGACGCGCGAGAGCACGGGCTCGGCCTCTATGCCCATTATGTCGCGGAGCTCCTCCCTGACCATCCTGAGCATTGCGGCGTCGTCCATTGTAACGAGCTCCGCGCCCTTCGACCCCCCGACAAAGCAGCGGATGAGGACCGAGTCATCCGGGGCCCTGTGCGCGAACTTGACGGACGTCCACGTGGCGGCCATTATCCTTCTCTTCTCTATCTTGGGCACAACGAAGCCAAAGCCGTCGAGCGGGTGTTTTATATCCTTCTTCTTGAATGCGATCGATACAGTCGCCGTGGATACGTATGGTATGGTCCGGAGCTTCTCGGCAAGCTCCGCGTCCTTGCCGTCTATGAGGTCTGCCGCTGCCCACGCGGGCGCGGCTATGACGAGCGCGTCTGCCTCCATGGAGCCGCCGCCATCGAGGTTCACCCTGTACTTTTCCCCCGCCTTCTCTATAGAGGCGGCGCCCACGCCCTTTTTCAAGACCGTGTTCTCCATCCTGGAAAGGCGCGCCTCAAGCGTATCTATCATCTCCGAGAGACCGTCCTTGAGGGTCATGAACATCGTGAGCTTTCTCCTGGGCGCTCCGGCTGTCCCAGGGGCGGGCTGCGCCGTCTTCCTGTGCGCCGCGGCCTGGGCCATCTTCTTGACCATGCCGCGTATGAGGCTCCCGCTCTCCTCCTCGAGCTGTACGAACTTGGGGAAGCTCGCCCTCACGGACATTGTCTCAGGGTCCCCCGCGTGCACGCCCGCCACAAGGGGCTCCGCGATCTTGTCGAGCGCTTCTTTGCCGAGCCTCCTCCTTACGAAGTCTCCGAGGCTCTCGTCAGCGGGCTCCTTTTTCTTGGGCACGAAGAGGTCGAGGAACATCCTGAACTTGCCGGGCCACGAGATGAGGCTCGAGTAGGCAAGGGGCAATATCTTTGTCGGGATCATCAAGATGACGCCCTCCGGGAGCACGTGGAGCCTTCCGCCGGAGAGCACGAAGGTCTTCTTGTTCTTGTCGTTCGTGTTGAGGAACTTCCCGTCTATGCCGAGCCTCTTGCAGAGCTCCATTGCCCAGGGCTTCTCCGAGAGGAAGCAGTCAGGGCCGCCCTCTATGAGAAAGCCGTCCGTGCGCTCGGTCCTGATGTTGCCTCCGAAGCGGGGGTTCTTCTCAAGGAGGACTATCTCGAACTCAGCTGAAGAGCAGTGCTCGCGGAGGCTCCACGCGGTCGAGAGGCCGGCTATGCCGCCGCCTATTATGACGACCCGTTTCATTTGCGCTTTTCCGCCAGCAGCCCTATCTTTCCAGCCAGCATGCGTAAGAACGCAGGGTCGGTGTTGAGAGAAGGCGTCCTCCTGAACTCGACCTTGTTGGAGGCAGCGGCCTCCTTGAATAGTATGTCTATGTCGTAGAGCGTCTCCACGTGGTCAGCGGCGAATCCCGCGGCCACGACGATGACTGCCTTCTTACCTTTCCTGGCGGCCTCGGCTATGACGTCCTCTGTCTGCGGGCCGAGCCATTCCCTGGGCCCCGAGCCCTTGCTCTGGTAGGCCACCTTGTAATCTACCTTGCCGACCCGCTCCATGATATGGTCGGCGGCCTGGTTTACGACCATCTCGTACGAATCGCCCTGGAGCGCGACGATGGGGAGGCTGTGCGAGCTGAAGATGACGAGCGTATCCTTCGGGTCGAGGCTCTTAAGCTCCTTGTTGATATAGCCCGCGATTATATCGACGAAGGTCTTGTCGATGTTCCAGCAGCCGACGAACTCCACCTCAGGGGTGTTGCCAAGCTCCTTGATCGTGCCCTCTACGTCCGTCTCGTACGCGCCTGTAGCGACCCGCGAGGTGAAGGGCGACATGATGACCGCGACCGCCTCTGTTACCCCGTCCTCTTTCATCTTCTTTACGGTGTCGGCAATGAAGGGATGCCAGTAGCGCATGCCCACGTACGCCTTGTAGCGGTAATGCGCTGAAGGGTCGGCGTTTAAAGCATCTTCTATTCCCTTTGCCTGCGCAAGCGTAATGTCGAGGAGCGGGGACTTCCCTCCGATGAGCCTGTACCTATCTACAGATTTTGCCACAAGCTCCGGCGTAACCGGCCTGCCCTTCAATACGTTCCTTACGAAAGGCTCTACGCTCTCGAGGGAGTCTGCGCCCCCGAAGGCCAGGAGCAGTATGCCTTTTAACGGTTTTTCAGTCATGTTTGGTTCCCCGATCAATTCTTCATGTCACCCCTCTTTTCTAAAGAGGGGCTGGGGGAGATTCATAATGTCATTCTGAGCGAAGCGAAGAATCTCTGGGATGAATATACGCCGAGATTCTTCGTCGCCTTCGGCTCCTCAGAATGACAGACTGAATAATCCCCCTCATTCCCCCTTTAGAAAAGGGGGAAGTAAACATCTTTGTCCTTACCTTCAGCCTGCTAAACGGAGGCTTTAGAGCTGAACTCGTGCACGCTGTCGATTACCGCCCGGACGTTATCGACGGGCGTGCCGAGAACTATGCCGTGGCCAAGGTTGAAGATGTGGCCCGGGCGTCCGCCCGCCATGTCGATTATCTCCTTGACCCTCTTCCTTATCTCGGCGACAGGGCCGAAGAGGACTACGGGGTCGAGGTTGCCCTGTATGGCCTTGTCATAGCCGATGGTCTTCCATGCGTCGTCGAGCCTGACCTTCCAGTCGACTCCGATGACGTCTCCCCCGGAGAGCTTAACGAGGTCGAGATAGGTGCCTGTGTTGGTGCCGAAGTTTATTACGGGCACGCCCTTTTTCCCGACCCTCTCTATTATCTTCTTTGTATATGGCATCGCGTAGTTCCTGAAGTCGTCCGGCCCGAGGCACCCGACCCAGCTGTCGAAGAGCTGCACTACCTGCGCTCCGGCGTCTATCTGGGCCTCGAGGTATACGATTATGACCTCGGAGATCTTGTCCATCAGTATCTTCCAGCCCTCGGGGTCCGAGTACATGAGCTTTTTTGTGTTGATGTAGTTCTTCGAGCCCTCGCCCTCGATTATGTAGCTCGCGAGCGTAAAGGGAGAGCCTGAGAAGCCTATGAGGGGCACCTTTCCGTTGAGCTCTCTCCTCGCCATCTTTATGGCCTTCAGGAGATAGGGCACGTGCTCCTCGGGGTTTATTATCCTTACGGCGTCTATGTCCTTCCTCGTGCGCACCGGGTTTGATATGACCGGGCCCTCGTTCTTCGCGAACTCGAGGTTTATGCCCATGCCGTCGAGCGGCAGGAGGATATCGGCGAAGATTATGGCGGCGTCGAGGTCAAAGGCCTTTATGGGCTGGAGCGTCACCTCGCAGGCAAGCTCAGGGGTCCTGCACATCTCGAGAAACGAGTGCTTCTCCCTTATTGCCATGTATTCTTTCATGTACCGGCCTGCCTGGCGCATGAGCCACACCGGCGTGAATCCGGCCTTCTCCCTGCGGCATGCCTTAAGGAACGCGTCGTTTGCCATAAACCTCTCCTCTCCAGATTATTGAATCGTGGAAGCCCTTGTTTTCCATCGCTCAAAACAGCCGTTGCGGAAAACAAGCAGACCATTATATTTATAACGGTTGGTTTTTTCAATAGTTTTAAGCGCCTCTGCCGGACCGCGGGAACGGAGTGCCTCCGACTTGCGCTTCACATCCTGAGCGTATTGAGATATAATGCCCAGTATTCTGCCGTTTCATCTCGTCTCGACACCCAGCGGTTTTTCCTCCAGGCACACATTCAGGACCTCCCCGGCAAGAATCCGAAAGGGACCACGTTTCCTTGAAGGGCAAAGAAGACAAGCTCCTGCAAAGGGCCTTCACTCTCCGCTTCGGGCTCAAGCTCTGCCTCCTTATCCTCCTGGGCGGCGCCGTACTTCTATTTCTCCTATATCTTTCGCTCGCGGCAAACGTCGGTAGTTCCTATACGCAGGCCATATACACGATTTACGACTTGAAGCTCCGCATACTGCCGCTTATCTTCGCGTCCTCCTATTCGCTCCTGGTCCTTTTCGTGGTCACCATAGCCGTGGCGGCCATCTCGGTCTTTTATTCCCATAAGATAGCCGGGCCCATATTCAGGCTCGAGCGCAATATGGAGCAGATAGGCTCCGGCGACCTCACTGTGGCCACGCGCTTCAGGGGCGGAGACCAGCTCTCGCTCCTCGCGGACGACCTCAATTCGATGGTGCGCTCTCTAAACCATACCGCGCGGGGCCTTAAAGAGGCGCTCGAAGAGGCGAAGCGCTCTGAGGAGGCCTTAAGAGAGCTCCTTTCCAGGGGGGAGCCCGCTCAGGAGGAGATCAGGGCGGCAATAGATGACTTGAGGAGGACCCTCGTTGGCCTCAATAGGATCATCTCCAGTATCAGGACCTCGGAAGGTGCGTAAGTACGCCTTCATATTGATAATTTCGGCTGTCCTCGCGGGGTCGGCGGCCCTGTGGCCGTCCCAGTGGACAAGCTACCATGACTTTGGCGGCAAGTGCCTGGACTGCCATATTATAGAGCCTGCCCCGGGGGAGACCCCGCGCGCCTTCACCAAGAACGTCACGATGATGTGCATGGGCTGCCACGCCGCCGAGCTGGAGCTCTCCCACCCGGTCGACGTAAGGCCCTTGGGCCCTACGCCGGCCATCCTGCCGCTGGACTGGAAGGGAGACGTGACCTGCGCGACCTGCCACCCGGTGCACATGGAGGGGTATGGGCCGTTTCGCCTCCGTACAGCCGCTTCGGGGCAGGGTTTCTGCTCAATGTGCCATAACGAGCTCGAAAACGAGCTGCACAAGCTCTCGCTCGGCGCGGCCCACGCCGCCGGTTCCTCCTCCATGAAGTACGTGCCAATGGAGCTGGGCATCGTGCTCGACGACCTCTCTTTGCGCTGCCTTTCCTGCCACGACGCCCTCACGGGCGGGGACGCGGTTGTCGAGAACGTCTTCCTGAACGGCCCGTTCTTCCATAATACGGACCAGCTCGGGTTGAGCCACCCCATAGGGATCTCCTATATCGAGGCCAGGCGCAAGTACCGCGGGGCGTACAGGCCAATAGACAAGCTGCCCCCTGAGATAAAGCTCTTCGGCGGCAACGTCGGGTGCGGCACCTGCCATAACCCGTACTCCAAGGGGCACAGCCTCCTTGTCATGAGCAACGAGGGCAGCGCCCTTTGCCTCGGGTGCCATGTAAAGTAGCGGATCACAAGGAATTTAACCAGGGTTTAATCGGCTTTTAACGCCAGTATATTAACATGCAGCCCTGGGTCTTTTGACCCGGGGCCCTGGAGAAAAATGGATAGCGCCGTACAATCAAGGTTCAGGAGAAGGAACTACCTCATAAACAGGAGGCTTCAGTCCAGGTTCATCGCCGGTTTCTCAGCGGCCGTGCTCCTCGGATTCCTCGCAAACCTGCTCGTTGCCTATTTTTTGATTGACAGGGAACTCTCTCAGGAGTTATATAAAATCCATATAAAGATAAGGACCACCTCGGAAATCGCGGTCCCTATCCTGTTGAAACTGAGCGCAGTTACCGTTTCGACCATTCTCGTTCTTTCGGCAGTAATCGGGTACTTCCTCACGCGGCGCCTCGAGCTGCCGCTCCTTGAGCTAAGGGAGGCCGTTGCCAGTATAGCCAAGGGGGACCTCACCAGGCGACTTTCGAAAAAAATACCCGGCGGGCTGCCGGCTGTTTTCAACTCGATGTCCCGCTCCCTCGACGCTCTGTTCATCTCCATAAAAAAATCCGGGCAGGTCCTTGAAAGGGAGACAAGGAGGCTTGAGCGCCCCGGCCTCTCGAAGCAGGAGGCCCAGGAAGTCCTCGGCTCCCTGACAGAGGCGCGCAGCCGCATCTCCCGGGAAATCTCAAAGCTAAAGGTCTGAGAGGAGTTCTATGCAGCAATCGAAACCCACAGCAATCAGGAAGACAATTTCAGCCCTTGCACTCTCTCTGGCAGTCCTGGCGCCGCTCTCAATAGCCGCGGCGGCGGACTGGCCCATGTTCCTCAAGAACCAGACGCATATCCCCTATGCCGAAAAGGCGCCCCATCCGCCGCTGGCCCTCAAGTGGAAGTTCCAGACCAGCGGCCCTGTCTACTCCTCGCCCGTGGTCTCGGGGGGCAAGGTCTTCGCCGGGTCATACGACGGCAACCTTTACGCCATTGACGCCAAAACAGGGAGCCTCCTCTGGAAGTTCCCCACCGACGGCGAGATATACTCCACCCCTGCGGTGGACGGGGGCGTGGTCTACTTCGGCTCGAGGGACAAAAACGTCTACGCGGTGGACGCTAACACCGGCAAGGAGGTCTGGAAGTTCGCCACGGGCGGGGCTGTCATGACCTCTCCGGTCGTGGCCGAAGGGAACGTCTACATCGGCTCGATGGACATGTACCTCTACGCGATAAACGCGAAGGACGGCAAGAGGGAATGGCGCATGCAGCTGCCCGACTACGAGAAGTACAGCGGCGTCTATTCATCGCCCATATACGCGGACGGCAACATCTACTATGCCGGCAAGAACGGGATGTTCTACTCAGCCACCGCCAAGTCAGGCGGAAGGAACTGGTATTACAGGACGAATTCGGCCATCTACGCCTCCCCCGCCCTAAGGGACGGGGTACTCTATTTTTCCGCGTACAACAGGACTTTCTTCGCGCTCAACGCCAGTAACGGCTCGATTGTGTGGAGAAAGAACCTGGAAAACAAGCTCTCCTACGCCTCCCCGGTCGTCACGAGCGACAAGATATACATGGCGTTGAAGAGCGGGGAAGTGAAGGTCTACAACAGGGCTGACGGCGGCGACGTGGCCACCTACAAGTTCCCCGACGAAGTGAACTCCACCCCGGCTATCGCCGCGAACGGTTTTCTCTACGTGGGCTGCGATGACGGCGGGCTCTACGCCGTCGACACAAAGACCGGCGTGGTGGCGTGGAAGTACATGACCGAAGACAGCGTGCAGTCGTCCCCGGCTCTCACTGAAGACGGCGTGTTCATAGCATCGAAGGACGGCAACATCTACGCTTTCAGCGAGTAACGGTCCATCTTCTGCAACTTAAAAAACGGCATCCAAAGAAGGTAGCTCCCATGTCAAGGAAATCGGCGTTCTTAAAGATAATATTCCTCTCCGGCGGTCTTTTGTTCTCCGCCAACGCATGGTCGGCGGACGCGGAGCCCCCGAAAGAGGCTCCCAAGCCGCCCTATGAGAGGAGCGAGGCCCTCGTCTCCATCATAAACCCGCACAACCAGATAAGCGAGACCGGAGAGGTGCTCTGGGGCACCTGCGTCACATGCCACAAGGAAGTCCCGGACCCGCAGAAAGCCAGGACAATAAAGGACGTGCAGCTCTATTTCGAAGACCC
>Ga0209322_10000380_pt1 | contig 25691 bp, 22 predicted proteins | sample Rifsed19ft1_FD_184013 | JGI IMG/M metagenome (GOLD analysis project Ga0209322, IMG submission 184013) | Soil microbial communities from Rifle, Colorado, USA - sediment 19ft 1 (version 2) | ecosystem: Environmental > Terrestrial > Deep subsurface > Rock core/Sediment | place: Rifle, Colorado... | reverse complement strand
GCCACAGCCGCAAGGCGAGGCGGACTATGACGAACGGTATATTCCTTGCCGGGGATGGCACGAAGTGCCATGCAATCTCTCCGGGCGCGCCAGAATTAAAAATCCCTTCACATGCTGACGACCCCCGCCTGTCAGCGCCGTTCCATTTTTTATATTTTTCGATATTACTGCTTTATGGTATCATCCCTCCATCCCCACTCACACTGACCCAGAGAGATACCGATGCTGCAGGACGCGTTCCTTGCCAAGATAACCCGCCCGAGACCGCATAACGTCTATCTGCGCGAGAATTTCTTCGGAATCCTGGACCAGTGCAGGAAAAAACCCGCCCTTTCCCTTGTCGCGCCTCAGGGCTCAGGCAAGACGACCCTCATAACGAGCTATGTCGAGGTGCGCAGGCTCAAGTGCCTCTGGTACCAGATAGACCCGAACGACAGGGACCCGGCGGCCTTCTTCCATTACCTCGGACTCGCGGCTGAGAAGGCCTGCCCTGACAAAAAAATACAGCTCCCGCACCTCACCCCGGAATACCAGAGCGGCATCCAGACCTTCACGAAGGAGTATTTCACGCGCCTATACAAGGGCCTCGGCAGGAACTCGCTCATCATCTTCGACAACTACCAGGAGGTGCCTGCAGAGTCCGTCCTTCACGAGCTCATAGGCTACGGCCTCGACGAGATACCCGAAGGCGTCAACATCGTCATCATAAGCCGCACCTCTCTCCCCCCGGTCATATCGAGGCTTCGCCTCATGCAGAAGATGGAATCGATCACATGGGACGAGCTCCGCCTCACCTCTGACGAGATAATGGGCATAGCGTCAAAGAGGGGCAGCAGGATAACGGAACAGGACTGCCGCCAGATGCTCGCGAGGACTGAAGGGTGGGCGGCCGGGCTCGTGCTCATGCTCGAGAGCAAGATAGATACGCCCCAGCAAAGGGTCTTCGACAAGCAAAACCCCGGCGCCATCTTCAACTACTTCGCCGAGGAGCTGTTCACCAAATTCAGCGGCGAGGCGAGGGAGTTCCTGCTTAAGAGCGCGCTCCTGCCCGTGATGACGGCCGGGATGGCCGAAGAGCTCACGGAGAACAGAAGGGCCGCCTCCATCCTCACGGACCTGGTGGACATGAACTACTTCATCCAGAGCTATTTCAGCGACCAGGCCTATTACCAGTACCACCATCTCTTCCGCGACTTCCTCCTCGACCACCTGAGTAAAGAGCTCGACGCGGACGAGATGGCGAAGATAGAATCAAAGGCGGCGGGCCTTCTTGCCTCCAACGGCCGCACGGACGACGCCGTGAGGCTCTACGAGCGCCTCAATGATTGGGAGAGGCTTGTGGCGCTACTCCTCAAAGAGGCGCCCGTGATGCTCGGCCAGGGACGCCATCAGACCCTGGCCGAATGGCTCGACTCGGTCCCGGCGCGCATAGGCGAGGAGAACCCGTGGCTCCTCTACTGGAGGGGCAGCTGCCATATGCCCTTTGACCAGGAGAAGAGCCGGTCATGCTTCGCGGCGGCGCACGCGGCCCTTTGCGCCAAAAAAGACGCGGCCGGGGCGTTCATGAGCTGGTGCGGCATGGTCGAGGCCGCTGTCCACGGCTTCGACGATTTGAAGATACTCGACCGCTGCATAGATTCGCTCGACGGCCTCCTGAAGGAGTTCCCCGAGTTTCCAACGATAGAAATCGAGCACAGGGTGTCGCTCTCCATGTTCATGGCCCTCTCTTTCAGGGCCCCGCAGCACCCGGAGGCGAACATCTGGGCTCAGAAGACCTTCGACATAATGGAAGAGACCGCCGACCCGGACCTGGCCGCCTACATAAGCCCGTATCTGGTTGATTATTTCCTCTGGACCGGCAACATGGAAAGGGCCGACCTGGTCGCGGAGAAGATGGCGAAGGCCGTTGACCTCAAAGGCTCAAGCCCGATGACGGTCATCGCCGCGAAGCTCACCGCCGCGTTGAACCACTGGTACCACGGCAGGGTGCAGTTCTGCCTCTCCGCCGTGACAGAGGGGCTCAAGGTGGCCGAGACAAAGGGCGTCAACGTATTCAACTATTTCCTCTTCGGCCACGCGGCTGTTTGCCTCCTTACCTCAGGCGACGTAAAGGGCGCGGAGCCGTACATAAAACTCATGGGCTCAGTCATAGACAGCAGCTCCAAGAGGCTCTGCGCGTCGTATTACCATCACGTGGTCGCCTGCAGCAGGCTCCTTAAGAAGGACTTCGCCGGCGCGCTCGAGCACGAGGAGCATTCGCTCTCTTTGGCCGTCAGGCTCGGCTCGCCTTTCGGAGAGGCCATGAGCAGGACCGGTTTGGCGCTCCTCCTGTTCGAGGTGGGCGAGAGGCAGCGCGCGTACGCGGAGCTCTCGGAGGCAAGGGCGCTCGCGATAAGCTCAGGCAGCGCTCTTACGGAGTTCATCTCGTATCTCTTCGAAGCCTACTTCGGCCTCATGGAAGGGGACAAGGGTCGCGCCGTCGAGAGCCTAAGGTCAGCGATGTCTCTGGGCAGCAAGAAGGGCTTCGTGAACTTCCACATGTGGTCTCCCGAGATCATCTCGCGCCTGTGCGTGCTGGCGCTCTGCGAGAACATGGAGACGAACTACGTGAAGAAGCTCATCATAGCGCGCAACATCTTCCCCGAAAACCCGCCCCTCGAGGTAGAGAACTGGCCGTGGCGCATCAAGATATATACGCTGGAACGCTTCCAGATAGTGAGGGGCGAGAGCTCGGTCGTATTCAGCAAGAAGGCCCCGAAGAAGATAATGGAGATGCTCAAGCTCATAATCGTCCTCGGCGGCAAGGACGTGCCCGAGGCAAGGATAATAGACACGCTCTGGCAGGACGCGGACGGGGACGCGGCCCACGCCTCGTTCACGACGACGCTGAAAAGGCTCCGTAACCTCCTCGGCTACGACGACGCGATAGCGCTGCGGAACGGTCGCCTTACCCTCAACCAGCGCTACTGCTGGGTGGACGTGATGGCCTTCGAGCACCTCATGGGCCTTGCCGACGCCGCCTCTGGCGCGGAGCCCTGCAACGGCGCCATAGCCTGCCTGGACAAGGCCATCTCGCTCTACAAGGCAGGGCACCACTTCATCGACTTCGAGGACAACCAGTGGTCGCTCATGTTCTACGAGAGATTGCGGAGCATGTTCGTGCGCGCGGTCATGAGGATAGGCGCGCACTTCGAGAAGATGGGGAAGTTCGACGAGGCCGCCGCCCATTACAAGAGGGGCATCGAAAGGGAGCCGCTCTCCGAAAATCTCTACCAGAGCCTCATGCTCTGCCTGCACCAGAGCGGCCACGATGGCGAGGCCCTTGCCCTGTACAGGAGCATGTCCAAGGTCTTCTCTGAAGTGCTCGGGATAGAACCCTCCTCAAAGACCAGACAGATCTACCAGAACCTCATCGCCGGTTAGCCCTCGAAAAAAAATCCTGCGCAAGTTTCTCTTCATACTCCCCTTCGGAATTCACCACTGCAATTCCCGACTCAAAATTCTGATTCACCTTAAAGCTCGCTTGCGCCCTTCTTCGCGCGCCGCTCACGGAATCCGCCGCCCGGCGAGAAACATTCTTTAATCAGGTTTTTTCTAAAAGAAATAAATATTTCCGCGCCGCTTCTTTTTTCCCATCGGTTACCTAAAAGTTAGTTCAGCTTTTGTAAAATCGTCGCCATACAAAGACGGGCCGGCGCGTTCCGTTCATTCCCCCGGAAACTTATTATTACATCTATATACGAGGTTTAAATGCCATCCCTGAAAAGCCCGATAGAGCGCGAACTCGTTGCTCAAAAGCGTCTCTTTTTGAAGGAGCTCGGGTCCCGGATAAGGGTCGTGAGGCTCCAGAACAGCCTCACGAAGGCCGAATTCGCGGTCGCCCTGATGCTCCGTGTGAAGACCCTCTCTGAGATCGAGGCCGGCAAGCGCCAGCCCGGCGGCAGGCAGCTCTTTGCCCTGAAGGAGTATTTCGGGGTCAACGAGAGCTGGCTCCTAACGGGCAGACGGGCCGCAAGCGAAAACCACGGCAGGAAGATGGAAGAGACGATGCACCTCTTGGGCATGTTCAAGAGGCTCCCGGAGGAGAGCAGGGACAAGATACTGAACATCGCGAAGATATTGATGCAGAAAAGGCACTTCAACCTTCAAAGGCGGAGGACCAAGGCCGCCGGGGCGCAAGCGGCGGAGAAATCCCTCGCCGGTTGACCGGAACGGGCAGATGATGAAGAGCAGAAGCCTCCTCGTAAATTACACCGGATACCCGACTACACCCAACGCGTTCATGCCGGACAACGGCCTCGCGGTCCTCGCGAACTCGCTCCTCTCAAGCGGTCACGAGACAATGGTGCTCGATTACAACACCATAGACATCATGGACCTGCTGCCGCATGACTTGGGCAAGAGGCTCATCGAGCTCGGCGGCCAGGATACGCCGGAGAGCTCGAGGGAGCTTAAGGACATATCGGCGGCGCTCGACGAGATACAGTCGCGGGACATCGACGAGAAGGCCCGGGAAATAACGGATATCATCCGGAGGCGCAAGATAGATTTTCTCGGATTCAAGCTCTGGATGGGGAAGAGCTTCGAGAACGGCATCATGCTCGCCAAGCGGATAAAGGCCGCGAACCCCGGCGTGAAGATATTCGCCGGCGGCCCGCACGTCGATTACTTCAGGGAGAACATCTACAAGGTGACGGACGTCTTCGACGCGCTCGCGTACGGGGAAGGAGAGGAGACCATAGTAGACCTCGCCCTTTACGCGGTAGGACGCAAGGAGCTCAAATCCATCCCCAACCTCGTAATAAAGGACGGCTCCGGCGTAACCGAGACGCCGGAGAAGAGGCTCACGGACCTCGACAAGTCCTTCCCCATCTACGATACGGAAGTCTACCCGGCCTTGAAGGGCGACAAGAAGTTGAAGCTCTTCATCTCGGAGTTCAGCCGCGGCTGCCCGTTCAGGTGCAACTTCTGCGGCCACTCGAACAAGAGCGGCTCCAAGTGGCGGAGCAAGAGCCCGGAGCACATCATAAGAGAGTTCCGCCACGTCATCGACACGCACGGCACCCGCGTCTTCAGGAACGGCGACTCCAACACCCCCGGCCTGCTCATAAAGGACGTCGCGCAGAGGATAGTGAACGAGGGCCTGGACATCGAGTACGCCCTCATAAGCCACGTGAACAACCTCGACGTAGACGCCCTCGACGTCCTGAAGAAGTCCGGCTGCTTCTCGGTCTTCTTCGGCGTGGAGTCCGGCAACCAGCAAATGATAGACAAGTACATTAACAAGGGGCTAAAGCTCGAGAACGCGAAGAGGATGATAGACGAATGCAGGAAGAGGGGCCTTTTCGTGGTGACGAGCTACATCTACCCGTCGCCGGGAGAGACAGAGGAGACGAGAAGGGACACGTACAACTTCATAAAGAATTCCGGCGCGGACGCGGTCTCCATCTGCACGCCCATCATCTCCCCGAAAAGCACGTGGGGCGACAAGCCCTCCGAGTACTTCATCGAGCTCAGCGAGAACTACTTCTACGACCTGATGTTCTTCACCCCGGCGCTCTTCTACCCGCCGACCATGTGGAAGCCCTTGAACTACAGGATAAACGGGAAGGACTTCTTCGAGATAGCGAAAGAGTCGGACCGTCTCGCGGAGGAGCTCGAAAAGGAAGAGGGGATACTCACGCAGGTGATGGACGACGCGGCTCTAATGGCAAAGCACTGCCGGATGGACTTCAGGGAGTTCCGCGGCAAGGTCCGCCATTACCTGAAGGCCGGGGACAGGCAGAGCATGGAAGGGATAATAAAGACCATCAACAGGAGCGCGAGCAGCCTGCCGGCAACGTTGTCAGCCTGAAAACGCTCCAGGATCCAGACCCTCGTCATCCGAACGGCTTAGGGAGGTGAGTGCGATTAGCATCGAGGTGGTTTGCGCGACGTCCGAGAGGGAAAAGGAGCTTTGCTACCGCGTCAGGTATGACGTGTTCGTGAGAGAGACGGGCTATATCCAGAAGGAGATCGGAAGCGGCCTGGAGGCCGACGATTACGACAGGCTGGACACGACGGTACACTTTCTCGTCTATTTCAACGGGCAGCCGGCCGGGACAGCGCGGCTGCTCTTCCCGAACAGGTCGGTCAGGGAGAGGGAAGGCGGATTTTACGGCCTCCCCATGGAGAACCTCTACGACATAAAGAATTACATGTCCACGGACCTCAAGATAGGCGAGATATCGAGGTCCTGCGTAAAGGAGCGGTTCAAGAGCACCAAGACGATATTCTATCTATGGAAGAGCCTCCTCGAGTACGCGGGCGAAAGGGGCATAACCGACTTGATCACGAACGTGAACCCGGAGACGGACAGCCTGGCGGACAGTTATCTCGTCCACAGATACGCCAGGTCGATGAGGCTCTTTGACCCGGATATAACGGTATACCCGAAAAAGACCGGCGGCAAGACGTCGGACTTCAGGTTTCCTCTGGAAAGGAAATCCGCCGGCGGTTCAGGAGAGGAATTCGATATCGAATTTCCGCAGACGTTGAAGCTCTTCACCAGGGTAGGGGCCCTCTTCACCGGGGAGCCTATCTACTGCAACGGCATAGACATGTGCGCGCTGCCCATGAACTGGAAGTTGAAGGATATATGCAAGAGCGCCTTCGGCAAGTTCTTCCAGAAAAAGGACGCTGCGGAGAAAGCGGCGTAGGCGGCAGGGCGCCTTCATATCGCGCTCGGAACTCATCTCATAAAAGGAAAAGGCTGCATGAAAAAGAACAACGTTTTGCTACTGACAAGCTTCGCCCGCAATCCCCTCGCAAGGAAGCCGGATGCTGATACGGACAGGCTGCTTTACGGCTTCAAGTGCCTCTCTAAAAAGGAAAAAGAGATACTCCTGACCATCCTGGACGCATTCCTGCTCGGCAAAAGGTCGACCGCCCAGGCAGAGTAGGTATTGGCGGGCCCGGCGGGGCCCCTGTCAAAAGCAGTATACGCCCCTGCATCCGGTCTACCCGCTTGACTCCGGGGGCCAGTCGATGGACAGTTTTATCTTTCCGCTATTTAAAGCCCGCGGGACCGGGACGCAATCGCGTAATCATTGACCGCTCCAGGGCGCGCCGCTATTTCCACCATTCCTTTTTCCATCCCGGCACTTCGATCACATCCAGGCCTGACCTGATTGGGATAACATCTGCCCAACTCGTATCGGCACCCCGGAAAAGTATGGTACAATGCCTTGCATCAAACTCAGGTTCCTTATGCTCTCAAGATCGTTATACGTTTTCATGACAGTGCTCCTTATCGCGGCCGCGGGCTGTACAGGCGCTGCGATAAAGTTGCAGACAGACGGCATAGGCCAGAAGGAAGGCATACTGGTCGCCGGGACGTTTGAGGGGCGCCGGATGCTCTGGTTCACCTCGGGCATCTCCGTCAAGGTCGGCCAGGGTGAGGCCGTAAAGATACCCTGGGCTGAAAGTCATTTCATAAGCCTGCCCGCGGGAAGCCATGCATTCGAGATATGGCACGGGCAAAGGGCCTCTGTGGCCAGAGGGTGTTTCAAGCTCAACCAGGGGCAGGTACTGTACCTGGAGTACAGGCCGGGGGAGCATGCCGGGGAGGGCAGGGTAGATGTCCTTGACCTGAACAGCAGAAGAAAGATCGATCTGAAAAAATGCGAGTTGCCGGAATGCCCGGAATGCAGCGCCGGCCGCTCTGAATCTCGACGGTCCGGACAACGTTAGACGGAGGCGTCATGCCCGGGAAAAGAAGCTCGATCCGCGCGAACGCGCTCGTTGCCGCCCTGATAGCCCTTTCGGCCCTGTGCCTTAGTCCAGCGGCATCGGCCGAAGGTCCCGGCGCGTACTTCGCTGTCGCCTCTCAAACAGATAACGAGAGCTTCGTCATAATGCTCACTGACCCTGCGAGGATAAGGGAGGCGAGGGCGATAATAAGCGGCATGCAGGCGGACAGGACTCATGTCTCTGGGAGGATAATCAAGGAGAGGGCGGATTACAACGGGCCCTGGGGCTTTCACCTGGCCCCTGATTCGATAACGTTCTTCCAGAACAACAACGAGAGCTGCGACGCGGCGATAAAGGATGTCGAGGGGCGCCTCGGAGAGGCAGGCGGGGCATTCCTGCCGGGCAATAAATGGTGCCCCTGGGATTCGAAGGTAATTAAAGAGATAATTATGGGGCCGGACGGGAAATAAGAGGCGCGTCCTGAGAAATCGCGATTGCGCGTCATGAAAATAGATTGTATGTTATACCTTCAGAAATTTATTTCATGTTGAAGGAAGGCGGCTTATGGAAGTAAAGGACAGTAACGGGACCGTTCTCAGCGACGGCGATTCGGTGCAGGTCATAAAGGACCTCAAGGTGAAGGGCTCTTCGACCACTCTCAAGAGGGGAAAGGTCTTCAAGAGCATACGGCTCACCTCAAAGGGCGAGGAGATAGAGTGCCGCGAGGGAAAGACCACTCTGGTGCTGAAGACCTGTTTTCTGAAGAAGGCCTGAGGATCAGCAGCCAAAGACAAAGGGGTTGCGCCTGTTAAGGCGCAACCCCTTTGTCTATCCCGATATGCCGTTTCAGGCGTTGTCTGCCTCCACTGAGTTCCTTGACTTCCTTATCCACCTCGATATCGCCAGTACCCCCAGGCCGCTCCCGACAAGGGCGAACGTCGCTGGCTCCGGGACCGACGAGCCGCCCGGGTCAGGCTCCGGCTCAAGGTCGCCGCTTATTGCTATGCTGTCGGTATCTCCCCTGAACCTCAGGTATCCGCTGTAGGGCGTGTGAAAATTAATATCGAGTACCTTCCACAGGTCGCCAACCGGCTCTAACCCCGTGAGCGCCACCCAGTCGCGGTAGGTTGCGGTGACATTGTCGTTGGAGAGGCCGCTTACGACGGCGAAGGTCGTGCCCCTTGCCGAACCGGGCGTCCCGACCTCGTTATTGAAGAAGGTGTCAAAGACCGCGTTCCCGGCCCCGGCGTCTATGATTATCCTGTTGACGAGCACGTCGGCGAGGAGTATCCAGTCGTAAAAATAGCTGTCCCCAAAGACCCTCAGATACCAGCCGGTGCCATAGACCCCGCCCATCTTGGTGCCTATGTCGTACCAGGCGAATGTCTCGGTGGCCCCGCTGTTCAGGAAAGCGGTGATGGACATGCCGTCCATCATGTCGCCCTCTGTCATGAAGCCCGTGAGCGCGGTTGTCTTATGGATAGTGCCCGGGTCGTATAACACCGTTGCCTCAGCTTCCGCCGCGATGAGAGCGCTTAAGAGTGCGGATAGAAGGATCTTTTTCATTTCTTGCCTCCAGGGATTGAGAGGACATCTGTACCGATGTCCGAAAGACGGCCTTAAAAAGCCGGGTTTCCGATACAAGCCAATTGAGAGCCGCTCCCTGGTGGTGCTGCCTTGCCTTTTTCACCTCCTATTGCGTTCCTTGAATGAAATGGCGATACGCGACGGAACATGCCTCAAGCGCAGTCGCGGCGCTTACGTCGTTTCTATCGATGAGTTCAATATTCGATGTGCTGGCCGAGGATGCGAAGAGCCGGTCAAAGCAGAAGGTCTATGATGGGGTTTTCCTGGAGGATATGGGTATTATAGCAGAATAGCCGGATTCATGCTTGATGGTGAAAAACGCAACGATTTCAAGAGGATGGCCCGAATAGGAAAAAGGGGCAAGCGACCGCTCGCCCCCTCTTGTCTTCACTCTATGCCGGACCGAAAGGTCACTTCATCTGGATGAACGGCACTGCGCCTGATGTGACCTGCGGCATGACGCCGTTCCATTTTTCTATCGCCTTTGCCATGAGCTCGACCTCGCGCAGGCGCACAAGCTCGGAGGTGACGTTGGCCTTCTGCAGCGCCAGCGACTTGGCCTGGGCGGTCGCGTTCACCACGGTCTGCTCAGCCTCGAATTTTACCCTTTCCAGGTCCCTCTGTGCCTTCAGGGCCAGCTGCTCGGCGGTCTGCTTCGACTCTATCGCCTTTGTGAACTGGTCTGAGAAGCCGAAGTTCGTGATGGAGAGGTCCGTCAGGAGTATGCCGTATGTCACGAGCCGCTCCTTCAACGCGTCCCGGACCTCGGCCTTTACCCTCTCCCTCTGCGTGATGAGCTCAACAGCGGTGTATTTCGCCGTGACCGCCTTCACGACCTCCTGGACAGCGGGCGCGGTGATGACGTCCCCGTAGTTGAGGCCTATGTTCTGGTATATCCAGTTGACCTTGTCCGGCAGCACCTGGTAGTTGAGCGCCACGGTCGAGTGGGTGTCCTGGAGGTCCTTTGAGGCGGCCGCGGCCTCGGCGTTCTTCACCTGGACCTTTACGTTCATATTGACGACCTTCTGGTAGACCGGGACCCTGAAGTGGAGGCCCTCGCCGAGGACCTTCTCGCTCACGGCGCCGAAGTTCAGTACTATGCCCCTCTCGCCGGCGTTTATGATGACGAACGGGTTCACGGCGCGCAGGATAAAGAAGCCCACTACGAGGCCGATGCCGCCGAAGACGATCCGCTGCCACGACCACCAGCCGCGCCTTCCGCCGCCCATTATCTCAGGTATCCTGGCCCTCATTCTGTTGGGTTCGGCATTCTCATTCGGCATCTTGCACACCTCTATCAAGGATTTTGAGACCTTACGCGCGCCCGGAGCGCCCGTACCCCCATAATATCGGCGGATCCCGCCGGGGCATTAAATATTTTGACCTGAAACCCCGCGGGCGGGCGCTTTTTTTGGGAGAGCGGCAAAACACCCCTTGACATCCTTTATTGAAAATGATATTCAATATCATGCTGTGAGTTCGCCTGTGCCGGTTGACAGACCTGTTTTTTAAACTAAACTGATGAAAATGATTTTCAAAGTCATAATTGGGGGGTGCGTAATGCGCGCCGTAAGGACTATACTCTGCATACTTTTCCTGATCGTTCCCGCCGCGGGCCTTGCCTGGGGGGGAGAAAATGGCTGGGCCGATACTTCATCCCGGATAGCCGGGGAGCTTCAGAAGGCCGTATCCGCATACGAGGCCGGGGACGCCCCCTCGGCAAAGGCCGGGGTGACAGGGGCCTACTTCGACATATTTGAGGCCGGCGGCATGGAGGCGGCTATAAGCGAGCGCCTGGGAGACTCCAGAAAGACGGAGCTCGAGAGCATGTTCGCGGGCCTCAGGGGGGCCATCTCCTCGGGAAGGCCTGTCGAGGACGTGAGGGGCAGGGCAACGGCCCTTGCCGCCGCCGTCGAGAAGAACGCGGCAAGGCTCGACGAGCTTGAAAGGGGCGGCAGTTCGCCTGTAGTAGATTTCTTCAATTCATTCCTCATCATACTGAGGGAGGGGCTCGAGGCGATACTCGTCGTGAGCGCCCTCTCGGCGTGGCTCGTTAAATCCGGGCACGCGGACAAGGTAAGGACCGTATACAGGGGCGCGGCGATCGCCATCGTATTGAGCGTCCTCACCGCCGTTGCCCTGCAGGCGCTGGTTCCCTCGGGCGGCGCGGGAAGGGAAGCCCTCGAGGGCGCGACAATGCTCGTTGCGGCGGCCATCCTCTTCTATGTGAGCTACTGGCTCATCGCAAGGGCGAGCGCGCAGAGATGGCAGAGGCACATCAAATCAATGGCCGAAGGCGCACTCTCCAGGGCGAACCTCTTCTCCCTGGGCTTTGCCTCCTTCCTCGCGGTCTACAGGGAAGGCGCGGAGACCGTACTCTTCTACAGCGCCGCGTATTCGTCATCGACGACAGGCTGGGCGCCCATGCTGGGCGGCTTTCTCGCCGGGGCGGCGCTGCTCACGGTCTCCTTCTACGTCATCAGGTATACGTCCATGCGCCTGCCAATAGGCCCGTTCTTCGCCGCGACATCGGTCCTCCTCTATTACCTTGCCTTCAGCTTCACGGGCAAGGGGGTGCTCGAGCTGCAGGAGGCCGGGATCATCGGGGCCACGCCAGTCGACAGGGCGCCTGTAATACACATACTCGGCATATATCCGACAATGGAAGGGCTCGCCCTTCAGGCGCTCCTTTTGGCCGCGCTCGCCGCCGCGCTCCTGTTCGCGCTCAGGCCAAGGGAGAAAGGAGGGCTCTCCGATGCAGGCGCGAGGTAGTCTCAAGTTGAAGGACGGCTCGGAAGAGATCAAGGTCTGCGCGGAAAGGGCGGAAGACAGCTGCCGCCCTGTCCAGATAACAAGTCCCGAGAGGAGAGCGGGCCTGAGCGGGAGGGTCGAGGCCTTCCTCGTGCGGCACAGGGCGCGATTCGGCGGCGTCCATGCGGCCATGGCAGTCGTCTTTCTCGCGCTGGTCGCCATACCGGTATTCTTTCCTTTTCCGGCAGACGATGATACGGCATTTACGAATATCCAGCTTCTCGCGAGGTTCTTCATATGGGGGCTATGGTTCCCGCTCATGTTCCTCTCGGTGGTCCTCTTCGGCAGGCTCTGGTGCGGGGTCCTCTGCCCCCAGGGCGCGCTATCGGAGTTCATGTCAAGAAGGGGGCTCAACAGGCCCATTCCGAGGTGGATGCGCTGGAAGGGACTCCCGATAGCGAGCTTCGTCATTGTAACAATTTTCGGCCAGCTCGTCGGCGTGAGGGACTACTCCCTTGCGGCGCTCGAGGTCCTCGGCGGCACGATGCTCCTTGCGGCGCTTACAGGCTTCATTTATACGAAGGACAGGCGGGCGTGGTGCAGGCACCTGTGCCCGGCAGGTCCGCTCTTAGGCGTATTCTCCAGGCTCGGCGCGGTAGGGATAGATAAAAACGGCGGGGCCGGAACGAGCGCGGCCTGTCCGACTTTCATCAACACGCAGACAAAGGCCTCGAGCTCCAATTGCATCGCTTGCATGAGGTGCGTGAACCCTGGCTCCGAGAGCACGCTCAAGCTCAAGCTGAGGAGGCCGGGCAGGGAGATAGAGGAGATAGGGAAGAGAGAGCCGGAGATATGGGAGGTGCTCTTTCTCTTCGGCGCGACGGGCCTTGCGCTCGGCGCGTTCCACTGGCAGGCGAACCCCATTTATATCGCGTTCAAGCAGGGTATAGGAAATATCCTCCTGGGCCTTGGCCTTGGGGATTTCATAGGCGGCAGCGGCCCGTGGTGGGTCATGGCGAACTACCCTCAGGCAGGAGAGGTCTTCAACTGGCTTGACTTCATCTCGATTAGCTCGTTCATGCTCCTGGGGCTTTCAGCCGCGCTCGCCGTGCTTTTTGCGCTTACCTCGGCCTCCGCCCTCCTGGCCTATGGCCGGAATACGACCCTCAAGCGGGTCGCTGAGCTTGGGTATCTCTATGCGCCGGTTGCGCTGATATCGATAGTAATCGGGCTCGGGCAGATGCTGTTTCAGTCCCTTGGCGGCCTGGGTCTCGCAGAGGCGTCGGTGAGGTCCATCCAGATGGCGTTCTTTGCGGGCGGGGCGCTCTGGAGCGTCTACCTGGCCTACAGGATTTCCGGGAGGCTTGGCCTTCATCTGGTCCCGAGCATCGCGGGGGTCGGCTTTGTCGCGTGGGCGTGGAAGGTGGTCATATTTTGAGAGTAGATTGAAAATGACAGTCAATCAGGTCAGAAAAGGTGAGTCGATGAAAAAGAGGGGCTTGCGTTTCGCTTACGAACTGCTTGCCGCGTTCGTCCTTATCTCAGTGCTCGCCGGCGGCGTCCTTTCAACCGGGCCCTGGGCGGGTGTGGCGGAAAGGATAGAGGTGGAACTCAGCGGGGGCCTTAAGCTCTACGAGGCAGGCAAGCTTGAGGCGGCGGAAGAGAAGGTGGTGGACGCCTACTTCGTTGTCTTCGAGGGGGAGAAGGCGAACATGGAGATAGCCGTAAGGCAGAGCCTTTCGCTCAAAAGGGCCGTGGAGCTTGAGAAGGGTTTTTCAGAGATCAGGAAGGCCATGCACGGGAATGCGCCTGTGCAGGAGGTAAGGGCAAAGACGTCAAGCCTTCTTGACGCGATAAGGAGGGCCGCAGCCGAACTGGATGCAAAGGGGGTGGGACTAAGTCCGAATTAGGGGTGGTCGTTTACCCGGCATGCTGATCTTAAATAAAAAAGGAGAGAGAAAAAAATGGAGATGTTAAGAAGAGCGTTCCTTGCATTGGCTTTTATGGTCTTTCTCAGCCCGGCGGCATTCGCGGCGGAGACCCCGATAGGGCTTCCGCAGCCACTTTACGGGATGGAGATCGCGGCCGTTTATCTGCAGCCAATAGAGATGGAGCCGAAGGACGGGCCCCATGCCATGCTGTCGAGGGAGAAATCAGACATACACATCGAGGCCGATATCAGGGCCACTGAGAACAACCCCAACGGGTTCGCGGCCGGGGAGTGGATTCCAAACCTGACCGCCACCTATACGCTGATAAAGCTCGACACCAACCAGAAGATAGAAGGGCATCTTGCTCCCATGGTGGCCAATGACGGCCCGCATTACGGCGACAACGTGAAGATGCTCGGGGCCGGCAAGTACAGGGTCGTCTACAGGATAGAGAGCCCCCTTAAACAGGGCTTCGGAAGGCATACCGACAGGGAAACGGGAGTGAGGCCGTGGTTCAAGCCCTTCGAGGTGGAGTGGGAGTTCAACTACTTCGGGCCTGGAAAAAAAGGCGGGTATTGAGACTCCCGCCTTTTTTTGTGAGGCTTGGTTGAAAATGATAATCAATTTCGATATGCACGCAAATCCAGACGGAGGTCAGCGGTAAAATGAAATCGATGGTGAGACATATCAGCGCCGTTCTCGTTCTGGGGCTAATGTCGTCCAACGCGTTCGCGCAGGATGACAGGCCGGGTTCCATAAACGAGCGCATGGATAAGATGGAGAAGAGGGTAGGGGAGATAGAGAGGTCGAAGGCTGAGGAAAAGGGGATGGTGGAGGAGTTAAAAGGCCATGTGGAGACGCTCGAACAGGAGCTCACCATGGTCGATTACAGGACGGGCAGGATAAAGGCCCTGCAGGAGAAGGTGGAGGCCCTTTCAATCGGAGGGGACCTGACGCTCATCGTCCAGGGCATAAGCGCTGAGGGGGTAAGCAAGGCCGACGGCTCCTATTCGGCTGACCTCTTCCTCATCGCGCCGGTAGGGCGGTACGGCAATCTCTTTTTCAGGGGAGATATCGGCCAGGGCGATGGGATATCCCCCTTCATGCCCCCGACCTTCTCGGGGCCGAACGCGGACCTTGAGTTCAACCAGCCCTCCTTTGAGCTGGTCGAGGCATGGTACTGGACCGAGTTCGCCATCCCTGACATAAGGGACAGGAGGCTTGAGATGACGGTAGGCAAGATGGACCCGACCGCCCTCTTTGACGCCAACACGGCGGCAAACTCGGAGGTAAGCCAGTTCATGGCGGACATCTTTGTCAACAACCTTGCCCTTGAGTTCGGGGGAGATGCCAATGGTTTAGGGGCGGGCTTTTCCACCGCCTACAGGTTCACTTCCATCTACGACAAAGGCTTGAGCGTCACTGGCAGGGTGGGCCTTTTCGAAGGGGACGGGGACTTCAAGGATATGCTGGACAGCCCTTTTATAATAGCCGAGATCGACGTATGGAGGCCGTACTACGGACTTGACGGCAACTACCGCATCTACGCGTGGACAAACCAGGTAAGCCATACGGACCTGGCCGACCCTTCAAAGGACAACCTCTCCAATAAAGGCTTTGGCATAAGCGTGGACCAGAAGGTAACCAATGACGCGACGCTCTTCGCGCGCTTTGGGCTGCAGGACAAAGACGTCTCTTACTTCGACAGGGTCTTCACGGCGGGCGGCCAGGTGGTCGGCAACGCCTGGGGCAGAGGCAATGACGTAGCAGGCCTCGCCTATGGCGCGAGCCACGTCAGCTCGGAGTTCAAGGACAACTCCCTCTCCCTTGAAGGGTACACTGCCGACGCCTCTTACGAGCATTACCTTGAGGCGTACTACAGGTTCTGGGCGAACAGCAACATATCGGTCTCGCCTGATGTGCAGGTAATAGTAAACCCGGGCGGCGACAGCAGCAAGGATACCGTCTTCATATACGGGGCAAGGTTGGCCGCGACCTTTTAAAACGGCTTAAGGCGCTACCCTGTTCCCAGCCATAGCTTCGGAAAGGGTTGAGGTCCCATGTCGCGCCCATGACGGCGCATCATGAGAAGCTCATGGAGGGCTCATGGCCTCAGCTCAAGAAGGCTTCTTCAACGGCAGGGTCGACAGGGCCCGGTGAAAGGGACGCAGTAACAGCGCAGCTGGCATTGGAGTTCTAACGTTTAAAGATGGTTTGCAGATTGAAATTTGAGGGGGCGGGTCATTTACCGCCCCCTTTTTAATGGTTCATTTGCCCAGCTCTTTTTTCAGATTGTCGGCATAAACGGCAGCCTCGCTCTGTTCAGGGTCGTGCTCAAGCGATTCCTCAAAGGCCTTCAGGGCCTGATTGAGCCTGAAGTTGTATTGATTGAAGCTCTTCCCAACGTTCAGATAGAAGTCCGCGGGCTGCACTCCGCTTAAATTTACGGGCGGGAGGATCTCCTCGGCAGAATCCAGTAACTCCTGGACCCTTTCAGCCCCGTTCAGGCTCCCGTAGAGGCTCTTTGGCAGCGAGAATTCGAGTATGGGCCTCTCGTCGGTATTGACCTTCGCGTCGCCAAGGAACCGCCTCAGGTCCCTGTCCCCCGCGAGAAAGAGCGCGAATACGTCGTATGGGTTGTTCACGCCTATGCCCTGGAGGCTCTCCCGTATCCTGTCATCAGAGAAGACCGCCTTCAGGCGCCCCATGTCAACGGGGTGCTCTTCCATGCTCCCGATGACGACCAGGTCAAGGGCCTCCCTGTAATGGAACCAGACGCTTACGCGCGGAAAGACCTTTGCGAATGAGTTGAGCCCGGTCTTGAAGTCCTCGGGCGTGTTCCTGTAATTCGAGAACCAGAGCGCGACTATGCCGCCCTCGTTCAACTTCCCCCTGAGGTCGGTGAAGTAGTCGGTTGTAAAGAGGTTGGAAACACCGGATATCCACGGGTCTGAGACGCCTGAGACGATGACGTCGTATTTCCTGTCGACCGAGGCGAGAAAGCTCCTGCCGTCCGTGACGTGCAGCCTGACCCGCGGGTCGTCGAGCGCGTTGTTATTGGCCTTTGAGAAGAACCTCGCGGCGTCGACCACCGCTGGCTCGAGCTCGACCACGTCGAAGGACCTGAAGGGATAGAGCTCCATCATGCCGAGCGTGACGCCTGAGCCGAGGCCCACGACGAGCGCCTTTTCGACGCCGCCTGTATGGAGGATGGCGGGAAGGTGCCCGAGGACCGCCCAGCTCCCGGGAGGTCTGCCGTACTCGCTCTTCGCCTCCTGCTTTCCGTTTGCCTGGTACGTTATGGTCTCGCCGTCTCCGCCTGATCTGCGGACCGTGATTATCGCGTTGAGGCCTTCATTATAATAAAGCAGTTTGTCATTGAAGCTCCAGTCCCTGAAAGAGGCCTTCTTAGCGGACTTGCCGTAGTCGTTTACGTACATGCCGGTCGTCATGGCCATGCGCTCCCAGGAGGGGAGCGCGAGCGCGACCGCGGCATAGACGGCGACAGAGGCGGCCGCCCACGCGTATTTCGGGGCCGGCCTTATGCCCGAGTACGCCATCACGGCGACGCTGATGGCGACATTCAGCGCGGCTATGAGGACGACCCCGCTCTGAGCGCCAATGAGCGGTATGAGTATGAACCCGGCGGCGAAGGAGCCGAGTATCGCCCCGGAGGTGTTGAAGAAATAGATGTTGCCGACCTTCCTGCCGATTGTATTGCGCCCCTCGGCGTATATCCTGCTGACGAGCGGGAATATGGCGCCCATGGAGAGCGCGGGCACTATCATCACCGCCGAGGCGATGAGGAATTTGAAGACGAGGAAGAGCCAGAACCTCTCCGCGAAGGCCTGCTTCAGGTTGAAGAATATGAAGGGGAGCTCCCTGTAGATAAAGACAGAGGCCAGGGCGAAAAGGCCGATGGCGGCCTCGAGCACGGCGAACCAGAATACCGGGCGCCGTGTCCTGTCCACGAACGGGGCGAATGCGATGCTGCCTATGCCTATTCCGGCGAGGAACGTGGCGAGCATGATGGTAAAGGCGTAGACCGAGGAGCCGAGCACAAGGGACAGGACGCGCGTCCAGAGGACCTCGTAGGCGAGGCTCGCAAAGCCCGAGAGGAAAAAGGCGGAGATTATGACGAGGTTGAGCCTCGACCGCACCTGCCCGGCGTCCGCCGTACCGGCTCCATCGCGGGCCGTCTCAGCGGCAGTCAGCCCTTGTGTTTTCCCGAACATGATGAACACGATTACGCCTATGACGATGTCTATGACGCCGGCGGCATAGATGGTCGCGTTTACGCCGAGGTAATAGAGCGCGAAGAGCCCCGTCGCGAGGCAGCCCGTCACGGCGCCGAGCGTGTTGACGGCGTAGGGTATTGCCGTGTGCATGCCTATCCTGTCGCCTGTTTTATTGCCTATATTATTGGTCGATGCGAAGTGCTTGACGATAGCCGGCAGCGTGCCGCCCATGAGAGTGGTCGGGATTATGAGCGCGAGGAGGGCAAGCGCGAACTGGGTCGGCTCGAATCCGGCCCTGAAGGTCGACTCCCCGGTAATGGGCGAGACAAAGAGGTAGAGGCTCCTTACGAGGTAGAAGACCCAGGGAGAGAGCACGCAGTAGATGCCGAGCAGCACCTCTATTATCGCGTAGACCCGTAGCGGAAACGGGTACCTGTCGACAACCCTGCCGAATATGACGCTGCCCAGGGCAAGCCCGGCCATGAAGGTCGCCAGCACTGTCGTTATGGCGAACTGGGTCGAGCCGAAGGAGAGTATGAGGAGCCTTATCCAGACAAGCTCGTACGCGAGCCCTGTGAGGCCTGTGAGAAAAAAGAAGGCCAGGACGAGATAGTTCTTCCGGAGAGTATCGCTGGAGGCCATAAGATATACCGAATAGGGCTCCGGCGTGGAAACGTCCACGGACCGGCGCGACTATTCCAAAAAAGAAGCCTTTTTGAGGTACCTATATATTAAAGTGGCTATCTGAAAATTGCAAGATGAATTGGAACTAATATAACCGAAACCCGCAGGCAGGCGCGGGCGCTGGATATGGAGGCCCGCAAGCCTTGAGCCCTACTTTTTTGGGCCGTACTTTCTTATAATCGCCCGGACCCCGTAGAGAAATAGGCTTGAGACCAGGAAGCCGGAGAGCGCGGCGGCAACGGGGTCATTTGATATCTTGTTCCAGAGGGCGTTCACTATCTCCAATGTCATGCTCCTTCATGTTTTGGGGGGCCGGACAATATTAGCATAACATTAGCATAACGCGGGGCGATTTTATAGTATACCCGGCCCGCCCGGTTGACAACCCGTCCCTTTTCATGTACCTTTAAAATTTTCCTGAACAGGATGGGGTCTTGAGTCAAAGGCAGGACGAGACCTTCATGGCCCAGGCCCTGAAGGAGGCCCGGAAGGCCGCTTCAAAGGACGAGGTCCCTGTAGGCGCTGTCATAGTTGCCGAAGGCAGGGTCGTCTCCAGGGGCCATAACCTGAGGGAGTCGAAAAATGACCCGTCAGCTCACGCCGAGCTCATAGCCATAAGGTCAGCGGCCAGGAAGCTCGGAAGATGGAGGCTCTCCGGCACGACCCTCTACGTCACCCTTGAGCCGTGCCTCATGTGCATGGGCGCGATCATCCTCGCAAGGATACCGAGGCTGGTCTTCGGCCCGCTTGACCCGAAGGCAGGCGCAAGCGGTTCTCTTTACGATATCGCGGCGGACACACGGTTGAACCACAGGGTCAATGTCACTGCGGGGGTGAGGGCGGGAGAGTCCTCGGAGCTGCTTAGATCTTTTTTCCAGAAGCTCAGGACCCGGAGGCGCGGCAGGGTTGTCTGACATTTATATTATCTATAAATAAATCCGCAAAACGCAGGCCTGGGGGGATAGATGGGCATTTCCGAGGGGATATTCAGAGAGTACGACATCAGGGGCATATGGCGCAAGGATCTCACCACAGAGGTCGCCGAGCTTATCGGCAGGGCCTATGCCATCTTCGCCCAGAGGCACGGCGCAAAGCTGGGCCCGGACTTCAAGATTACCGTGGGCCGCGACGTCAGGATGAGCTCAAAGGCCCTCCGTGACGCCCTCGTAATGGGGCTTACGCACAGCGGCGTAAACGTCATAGACATAGGCGAGTGCCCTACGCCGCTGCAGTACTACTCGATGCACACGTTGAAGGTCGGAGGAGGCATCATGATAACCGGGAGCCACAACCCGGCGGAGTACAACGGCTTCAAGGTGAGCGTGGGCAGGGAGACCATACACGGACATGAGATACAGGACCTTAAAAAGATAATAAAGGAAGAGGTGCTGGGCAAGCCGTACAGGGAAGTACAGCACGGCACCGTCGAGAGCTTCGAGATAATACCGGGCTACGTCGATTACGTGGCCAACTCCATAAAGATACCCGCCCTCCCGAAGCCCATAAGGATAGTGCTCGATTCGGGGAACGGCACGGCAGGCCCGGTCGCCCCGCAGCTACTTAAGAGGCTGGGCTTTGATATCATCGAGCTCTACAGCGAGCCTGACGGCTCCTTCCCGAACCACCACCCTGACCCGACCGTCTCTTATAACCTCCTCGACCTCATCGAGACCATAAGGAGGACCGGCGCGGACTTCGGAGTTGCCTATGACGGGGACGCGGACAGGATAGGCGTAGTCGACGAGAGGGGAAACATAATCTGGGGCGACAAGCTCATGGTCATCTTCTCGAAATCCATCTTGAAGGAGAGGCCCGGGGCAACGATAGTCGGCGAGGTCAAGTGCTCGCAGGTCATGTACGACGAGATAGCCCGGATGGGGGGGAACCCCATAATGTGGAAGACGGGACATTCGCTCATCAAGGCGAAGATGAAGGAGGTGGGCGCCGCCATGGCGGGCGAGATGAGCGGCCACATATTCTTCGCGGACAGGTGGTTCGGCTTTGACGACGCGGTCTATTCATCCTGCCGCCTGGCCGAGATAGCCGCGAGGGAGAAGGCGGCAAACCCGGCATTCCGCTTCTCGTCAATGCTCTCCGGCCTCCCTGAGACCGTGGTAACGCCGGAGATAAGGATAGATTGCGCCGACGAGCTCAAGTTCTCGGTCATAGAAGAGCTCGAGAAGGCCATAGGCAAGGGCACCGAGGCATTCAAGATAAGGGATATAATAAAGACGGACGGGTTGAGGGTCAACTTCGAGGGGGGATGGGCCCTCGTGAGGGCCTCCAATACCCAGCCCGTCCTGGTGCTCCGGTTCGAGGCGACCCAGCGCGCGCTCCTTGAGAAGGCAAAGGCCTTTATAAAGGAGAGGCTCGTGGGGCTCTTGCCCGAGGAGAGCGTGAGCTTTTAACAGGCATGAAATAAGTCCGTCTCCGCCATCAAACGCCGCAAAGCGGCGTACGTGAGGAGTACGCCTCGATACTTGAGCCCCTCGACGCAAAAGCATACGGAGCTTATTTGAAGCCTCTATAGATAGTGAAATTTTTCAGCAAGTAAATCGGCTGCAGGAGGCCGGGGTGATTTACTTGTTGTGGAAGAACGGGAAATCCTGTTATATTCAGCCCGCAACGAAGAAAATGTTCTCAAGGCGCACAGATGTCCCAGGCTGGACCGATATTCGATGACTCATGGTCATTGAGGGCGCCCCTCGAAAGGGTCGAGGCAGAGCCAGCGCTCAAGAAGGCGTTGTCGTTCGATATCATCGAAGACACGCCTTTTTTCGCCTGTCCCCGGTCCCCGGACCGCTCCGGGCGATACGCCGCTGAAGACCATCCTTTACAGCAGAACAAGGCCAGGGCAGCTCCGCGTTAACAAGAGTGCCCAGGCGTGTCAATGAGGCCACGACAAGACGAAGGAGCTATAGATGGGTGTAAACTACGCGTACGTTATCGAGAAGATGAAATGGGCCGGCAGGCTCAAGAACGACTCTGCGGTTGCGAGGGTGCTCGAGGTCACTCCCCAGGCCCTCTCGAACTACAAGAAAAGGGGCGAGATGCCCTCTGACCTGGTCCTTGCATTCTCCGAGAGGTTCGGGATAACCCTTGACTGGCTCCTTTCGGGCGCCGGCGAGATATACAAGCCGGGCAGGGCGCCGGCGGCAGGCGAGGAGACAAGGGAGTACATGACCAGGGGAGTGCCCGAAGAACGCGGCATGGTAGGGGCGCTCGACCTTATGGAGACCGTCTATATAGCGAAGCTCCTCAAGATACTGAGGGGCCCTGAGGAGTCGCATGCCGCGGCCATAAAGTCGACCATCGACTCGGTCATAAAGACGCTTGAGAAGGAATCAGCCGCCTGACCTCTCAGAAGTAACCGTCAATAAAACTACCTCGCCGACATCCGTTCAAGCACCCGGAGATTGCCGATTACGAGAGGGTCTCCGGGTGAGATCCTCAAGGCCTCCTCGTAGCTCTGGCGGGCCATCTTGAAATCCCCCTTTTTCGTATAAGAGTTCCCCAGGTTCAAAAGCGCGTCCCTCCTGTCATCGGGAGAGGCGAAGCCATCGAGGGCCTTTGAGAAATGTGTTATCGCCTCGTCAAACCGGCCGCTTTGCATATAGACCGAGGCGGCGTTGTAATTCAGGAGCGGGTCGCCCGGCGTTATCTCGAGGAGCTTCTCATACTGGGCAGCCGCCTCCGAGAGCATGCCTTTTTCCCGGTACGCGTAGGCGAGGTTGAGGAGAGAATCCCCTGTGACCGCCGGGTCAGGGTGTTTGCTTGCTCCCGTGACATCTATGGCCCGGCCTGTCATCTCTATCCCCTCATCGAGCTTCCCGGCCTTGAGATAGGCGGCTCCGAGCTGGTACATGGCGAAGTAGTTCTTCTCCGAGCCCAGCAGAGAGGCCTTCCAGAGCGTTATATCGTCCTTCCAGCGCATATTCCTGAAGCCCGTAATCGCAGAGTACGCCAGCGAGACGGCGACAAGGGCTGCAATAACATAAGTATCTGCCCGTCTGTTCTTCATCCTGCCCCGTAATTGAATCAAGATCATCGAGAGTACGATCCCGAAACCGAACGTGGGCAGATAGAGATACCTGTCGGCGAATGCGGCCCTGCTTATGCCGGGTATGTAGAGGGCGGGCAGCACCGGCAGGACGATTATCGCGGCTGAAAGGAGGTATATATTATTGAGCCTCTTTCGGGCAAAGAGGATGGCCGCGAAAAATATGAAGGTGACGGCAACTGCGATAAAGGCCCTCGGCTCCGCTATCGAGTATACGGGGTCAAGCACCTGGAACGGGTAGTCGCTGACAGGCACTACGAGAACGCGAAGGTATTTCGCAAAAAGGGTAAAGCCGTTCAGGAGATACTGAAAGGCGTTCAGGAACGGGTACATGTTCTCGCGCGGGGCCATGCCGCCGAGGGCAGAGAGCCTTATCACGAAATAGAGTACAATCAAAGCCGCGTAGGGCAGGTATCTCTTGATCGTCGAAAGGGTGAAAATCCGTTTGCCGTCAGGGTACAGGAGGTCAAAGACAAAGACCAGCATGGGCAGGACTATGGCGGTCTCCTTCGCGAACAGGGCTATGAAGAAGAGCGCGGCAGAGGCGATATTAAGTCCGTAGGAGGAGCCGGTCCTCGACCTTATATACAGGTTGAGGGCAGCGACGCAGAGCATGGTGTAGACGAGCTCCGGCACGCAGCCGACCCAGGCGACCGTCTCGCTGTTTACCGGGTGGACGGCAAATACAAGTGCAGCGGCGAACGGGGCGAGATGAACAAGCCTCCCCTCCCTGGTGGAGAATACATTGAGCAGGAGCGAGGCCGTGAAAAAGACCAGGAGGGTGTTCGCCAGATGGAGGATGATATTCACGAGATGCCATCCCCACGGCGCGAGGCCGAAGAGGCTGTACTCGGCCATGTAGACGACGAAGGCAAGGGGGCGGTAGGTGGTGCCGAGCTCCTTGTCTTCCATAAAGCCGAAGCTGTGCGTGCTCCAGACATCGGGCAGATACCTGAAATCGGTTATCCAGGGATTCGCGACTATCTGGATGTTGTCGTCGTAGACAAAGCCGTTGCCGAGGGTGTTCGCGTAGACGGCGAATACGACGGCTGCCAGGATGGCAGAGTATATGAGGCGAGATGAGAGGTTCATAGGATTATGGTAAGGTCTTTTGTAGGGTGCGCTATGCGCACCAAAAATATCCCCCAAGTCCTCGTTTGGTAATGTCATTCTGAGTGAAGCGAAGAATCTCTGGGTTGGCGCAGAGATCCTTCGTCGCCTCCGGCTCCTCAGGATGACAGCTAAGCCCCAAAAACCCTTTGCATTCAAGCGGTTCAGCCCGACGATTTTAGCACAACAGGCAGCCCCTTAGCTATTCCTGTATTGATTATTAAATGATTTTAATGTTCGTTCATAAAATGAACAAACCCCTTGACCAAAGTTCCTGAGCCGTGCTATTGTTCAATTCATGAACACGCTTTGGCAGCCTCTTGCCCGCGGCGTGCCGAAAGGGGCAGCGAACCCGAGCATATCTAATCGCCCTTTCCTTGCTTCTAACATTTCTTTTTTCAATAATAGGGCTGTGCCGTTCAGTTTTCTCGATTTTTTGACGAAAAACAACAGGTTAAGCGAATCCAGGTCAGTTGTAGGCATGGAATGAAAAACAGTATCCTGATCCTGCTGGATTTCACCAGAAAGCTCTTCAAGAGCCGCCATATGCTCTGGGCAATGGCCATGAGGGACCTTCGCGCCAAGTACATCGGCTCTGTCTTCGGCTTTGCCTGGGCTGTATTGAACCCCCTTTCACAGGTCATCGTCTACGGCGCGGTCTTCGGCCTCATCTTTAAATCTACGCCAGACCCGGTCTACGGGACGGATAGCTTCTTCCTGTTTATCCTCGCCGGGCTCCTGCCGTGGCAGTTCTTCTCGCAGGGCGTGCTCTCTTCCATGACGTCCATTACTTCCAACAGCAACCTCGTGAAAAAGGCCGTGGGCTTCCCGTCAGAGCTCCTTCCAATAGTCACCATCATAAGCAACTTCATAAGCCACCTCATCGGCATGGCCCTTTTCATGGTCATTTACATCGCATTTGAGAGGCAGCTGCCCCTTTACGCCCCTGTTATCCTGATCTATTTTTTTCTTGTCTCGGTCTTCTCAGTCGGCCTCGGCTGGATGCTATCGAGCGTCAGCGTATACATAAGGGATCTGCGCCAGGTGGTAGATATGGTCATGTTAGCGTGGTTCTTCTTCACGCCGATATTCTTCCCGCCCTCGATGATACCGCCGAGCCTCGATTTCGTATTGAAACTGAACCCCATGTTCGCCGTGGTGGAGGGCTACAGGATGGCGCTCCTCGCTGGCAGACTGCCTGACCTCGGCGGGCTTCTCTACCTCACGCTTATATCGTTCCTTTGCTTTGGAATAGGCGGCGTATTCTTCAGGAAGTTGAAGCCCGGCTTCGCGGAGGTCCTGTAGATGGGCCACGCTATAAGCCTTCGGAACATAAGCAAGAGCTACAAGATGTACGCCTCTCCCGCGGACAGGCTGAAGGAACTTGTGCACCCCTTTGGCCGTAAGTACCACGGCGAGTTTCAGGCCCTGAAGGACGTAAGCATCGACGTGCCCAGGGGCATGAGCCTCGGCATCGTCGGCAGGAACGGCTCTGGCAAGAGCACGCTCCTGCAGGTCATCGCTGGCATACTCCAGCCCACCACGGGCAGTGTGCAGGTGCAGGGCAGGATCTCCGCCCTCCTCGAGCTGGGCGCGGGC
>Ga0209322_10000379_pt1 | contig 25721 bp, 24 predicted proteins | sample Rifsed19ft1_FD_184013 | JGI IMG/M metagenome (GOLD analysis project Ga0209322, IMG submission 184013) | Soil microbial communities from Rifle, Colorado, USA - sediment 19ft 1 (version 2) | ecosystem: Environmental > Terrestrial > Deep subsurface > Rock core/Sediment | place: Rifle, Colorado... | reverse complement strand
GGGGTACGCCCCACCCGCCTCCACCGGTTGTACTACGGCCACCTCCCACCGAGCGAATGACCCTCCTCTCGCCCTTGGCCTTGGCCGAGGTGTGGGCACGGAGCTTGCACCAATTTGATCAGGCTTGAGCACCCCGAGGCCCTTCCTCAGCCAAGAGGGATACGTGCATGTGGTTCAAGTGGTTTGCGTGGTTCAAGCGCCATAAATCCTATGACCGTTTCGCTCTCCTTGCGGCTGCCGAGCAGGCGCGGGCGAAGGGGAAGGTACGGAAGGCCATCACCGCGTACCGGAAGGTGCTCGAGGTCGATCCGTCCGACCACGAAACCCACGGAAAGCTGGCGCCGCTCCTCGCAGAGAGGAGGCAACTTGCCGAGGCCTGGAAGAGCTTCGTCGTCGCGGGAGAGGGATACCTCCGCGAGATGCACGAAGACAAAGCCCTCAGTATCTACATGCAGGCGGCGCGCTACCTGCCGCACCAGATCGAAGTCTGGAAATCCATCGCCCGGCTGCAGGTCGGTCGCGGGCGACCCCCTGACGCGGTGAAGGCCCTCCTGGATGGAAGCCGCCACTTCCGCCGTCGAAACGACCGGTCTCAGGCGATCCGCCTGCTGCGCCTGGCGGGCGAGATCGAGCCGTGGCATTTCGAAGCGACCTATACCCTCGCCCGGATGCTCATCAAGGTCGGCGAGCGTCGGGAGGCGTGGCAGCTCTTGGAAAGCCTCGCCGAACGTGTGAAAGGCCGCAACCGCCGGCGCGCCTGCGCCACCCTTTTCCGGATGTCTCCCAGCTTCGTCGGGGCATGGCGATGGGTGCGCGCGGCGATCGCCGCGCGTGAGATCCCTTTTCCACGAAGATCGTCCTGGCTCAGCCCGGCGATCAGACAGCACAGGCGGGGGCAGGCAGCACGCAAGATCTGCCTGGTTATGGCCCTCATAGGCATGATCGTGGTGGGAATCTCTGTGGGCGTGGACGTCGGTCCGCAGACGTACTACGTTCTCCTGGTCGGGAGCGGCTTGACCGCGGTAGGCCTGGCGTCGCTACTCTTGTTCTAGAAGGGCGGGGACCCCTTCTTCTTTAAGCGTCCAAAAGGAAACGCCCCAAGTGACCCATCGGTTTCCCGGTACCCGCTAGCCTTCATCCTCCTCGCGCTTCCGATCCGGCGCCGCTTGCCTTTCGGCTCACAGCTCCCGTCCGGTCCGAGAGAAGTTTACGACCCCCGGTTCCCGGTCCTCCCTTGGACCTCTTGGGGCACGACCAATATAGTTCGCGCCCCTCTTCCTGTCAAGGCCCCTTTTCGAGGCCCGCTCCCCTGGCGCCCGTCAGCGGGAATCGGGACTCCGAGGCTCCTGGCCCAGGATGAGGGTTCTCAGATCCTTGCCGGCGAGGGACGTGGCGACGGCCCGATCGATCTCGTTGACCACCTGATCCACCACCGCCACCTGGTCGCCCTGGACCGGAAGGCTTTGTGGCTCGCCGAAGGTGCGGAGGGAATCCAGGATCTCCTTGATGCCGATGCGCTCCAGATCGCGGGCCGGGAGATAGCCCTGTCCGTCCGAAACCGCCTGGAGCAAGTGCGTACCGGTCAGGATCTGTAACAACTCCTTCAGGAGCTGCGCGGGGGCCCTTAACTGGTTCGCCAACGCATCGGCGCTCAACGGAGGCTTCCCGTCCAGGAAGTGCTTTCCGACGAGGAGCATGATCCCCAAGGCGAGCCGCTCCCGATCCGCCACGCTCACACCCGACGCCTTCCGACCTCCCTGGTAGACATGAAGGTGCTGATGCGCGTACGCCACCTCCGCCCCGAGGAGCACGATGACCCATCCCACATAGAACCAGAGGAAGAAGAGGAGTAGGATGGCGAAGCTCGAGTAGATCGCGGCGTATTTCGTCGAAGAGGCCACGAAGGCTGCAAAGCCCCACCCAGCCGTGACCCACAGCACGGCCGCCCCCAGACCTCCGAGCAGCGCGGATGGGAGTCTCACGCTTGTATTGGGCAGAAAGACGTACATGAAGGTGAAGGCGCCCCACAGGGTCAGATACGGCAAGAGCCGCAGGCCCGTCACGATCACCGTGCCAAAGGGTTCAATCGCCATGAGGCCCTGGACCACCGCGGAGCTCTGCAGGGACGCGATGACTCCCAGACCCGCAAAAACCAGCACCGGGCCGACGAGGAGGACGCTGAGGTAGTCGCTGAACCGCCGGGCCATCCGTCTCGGCGTCTTGACGCCCCAGATCCGGTTGAAGGAATGCTCGATGTTGCCGACCAGGGAGACGATGGTGATGAAGAGGGTGACCAGGCCCACCGCCCCCAGGGCGCCGACGTTCACGTTGTTCACGAACGCGATGAGCCGGGTCGTGATCTCCTCGCCGCTCGGGCCAAGCGGCGCCAATAGTTCCACGAGGAGGGGCCGCAACCGATTCTGGACACCGAAGGCCTTGAGCACCGAGAAGGCGACCGCGAGGAAGGGGGCGATGGAGAGGAGCATCGAGAAGGTCAGCGCCGAGGCCTGGAGCGTGAGCCGATTCTCCACGAATCCGTGGGCCACGATGGACAGGAGCCTGAGCGGGCGGTAGAGAAACCGCGCGGGTTGCGGGAGTTCCTCGGGCTCTCGGAGCCACACGTCTTCTGAGATCAGGGTACTCAGCCGGTCGAGATGGCCCTGACGCTCGGCATTCATCGTCCCTCACCTCGTTTGCTCATTTCCCGAATACCTCCTTCAGCAGATCCGTGACCCGCGCCGCCGGGTCCGTGCGGATTTTGCGCGATATCGAAGGTTTCGTGCCTGACGAACGGAATGGCCTGATAGCGGCCTATGAGCTCCTTGTACTGCCGGGTCACGCCGGCCTCAGCTCCGAGGTACAGTGCCCGCACCTGGTCGCCGTGATAGAAATCGTTGAGACACAGTACGGGCATGCCTTTGTTGTCGGCGCAGGCGGCGGAGCCGCCTCTTGCCTTTTGAGCTGGTTGACGGCCCGAATGAGCAGAAAGACTGCAAATGCGACGATCACAAAGCTGATGACGGCGTTGACAAATACCCCGTAGTTGATGGTGACCGCTCCCGCCGCCTTGGCGTCGGCAAGGGCAGCGTATGGCCCGGCGACCTTGCCCGACTTCAGCACGAGGAACAGGTTGGAGAAATCAACGTTGCCGAAGAGCAGGCCGATCGGCGGCATAAGAATGTCCGCAACGAGGGAGCTGACGATGGACCCGAAGGCCGCCCCGATGATGATCCCCACGGCCATGTCAACGACGTTACCCCGCATGGCAAATTCCTTGAACTCCTTTAGCATCTTCGCCCTCCATGAATGAGTGACACGTCAAGAGTGCTCCATCAGACCACTACCCGGTTCATCTCCCGGATCGCCTTGGGGACGGCGAAGAGATCGGAGGGGACGCGACAACCAGAGGATCGGAGGGGGGCTGGGGCCGGAATGCGTGACGTGACTGCTATCGGGCGCCTGTAATGTAGTCCTCGAGCTGTTTGATCATAAAATCCTTTTCCGCGATGACGGCCTTGACCAGATCCCCGATGGAAATCACACCGACGACCTCGTCACCGACGACTACCGGAAGATGGCGCACGTGCTTATCCGTCATCAGGGCCATGCATTCTTCGATCGTCTGCTCTGGGCGCACGCAGATCACCTTGGGGGTCATGATGTCACGGACAGGGGTCTCTAACGACGACTTGCCCTTGAGAATCACCTTTCTGGCATAGTCCCGTTCCGAGATGATGCCGATCAGTTTTCCCCCGTCCAGGACCAGTAACGCCCCCACCTCCCTGTCGGCCATCAATCTCAGGGCATCATAGACTGAGGCATCCGGTTGAATCGACCAAGTCTGCCGGCCTTTCACCTGCAAGACATGTCTGACGGTTTTCATCGCCTGCCCCCTACCCCCACGTCCTGCCCCGACACCGTCACTGATTCCCAGGGGGACCCAGTATCCCTGACTGGGCCACGGAGTGTCAAGTGTTTGCGAGTTTCAGAGCCACGGAGTTGATGCAGTAACGCTTGCGTGTGGGCGGGGGCCCGTCGTCGAACACATGGCCGAGGTGGGCGTCACACGCGCTGCACAGCACCTCCACCCGTTGCGCGCCCAGGTTGTTATCAGCCTCGGTGCGTATCTGCTCTGGGCTGATCGGGGCCCAGAAGCTCGGCCACCCCGTGCCTGAATCGAACTTGGTCTCGGAATCGAAGAGATCGTTTCCGCAACAGAGGCATCGGTACATACCATCCTCTTTACAATCGTGGTATTGGCCCGAGAACGGTCTTTCCGTCCCTTTGCGTCTGCACACCCAGAACTGCTCCGGGGTGAGTTCTTGCTTCCACTCTTCTTCGGACTTCGACACCTTCTTGACCATGCGACACACCTCCAATGGCCTCCGGGACCGACGCCTGTGGAAGGCCCACGGCGGCGATGGTCCCCGGCCCTGCCAGAGAAGACCTGCTGCTGTTCTCAGTGACAGAAACGCCCCGTCAGCTCGTGATCGACATGCCACATGGCGCGGCAGTCGTCCTCGTTATACGCGACGGCCTTTGCGATGGCGGACTCATCCCCGCTCCGCAGATAATCCCAGTAGCAGACCATTGCCTCGAAGGCACCGAACCCCTCCTGCCGCCACCGAAAGCCGAGCGCAGGAGCCACGCACTTGAGGGAGAAGGAGGGGACGGGGAGATAGGCGGCCGATTTCACCACGCGCATCAGGTCCACGCACCGGGCGAGGAGGCGTCGCAAGGGCAGGGACAGACGAGGCCACCGCTCGCCGACCTTCGCCATCTGCCCCTGTTCAAAATCGGTCCAGTGATAGAGCCGGACTTCCTCGTCCTCCCCCACATACCCCAGGAACTCCTCGAAGATGCGGACCTCCTCCGGCGCTCCGCGGGCGAGGAACCTGTCGTACCGGCGCCGCTCCGCATCCCAGACCCCAATAAGATAGACGTGCGGCGGCTCCGTTGGATGCACCTCGTCCGAGGTCTCGAAGTCGACGTACAGATGCCGCGCGCCGCGCGGGATCCTCAGCCTGGCGTTGGGCTTGGGGACCGGAAGGCCCGACCGGTAGGCCTGGGCCACGTAGTAGGCTTGGGGCCCTGACTGCTCCCCCAGGATCTCGCAGACCTGGTCCAGCCCCAAGGACCAGAGCTGATCGACCCGCTGAATCCCTGCGGCCCGCAGTCTCCCCCGCTCCCGGGCGCCGACCCCGGCCAGGAGCACCAGATTCCTGCGACTCTCGACCAGCTTCTGCCCGTACACCCGCCATGGGGAATCGGTGACATCGGGCGGCCGCCCGGGCTCAGGGATCACGCCCCCGTCCCGGAGGGCCTTCCACGTCGTGAGGATCTCGTCCAGCTCCGTCCCCCGGGAGGCGACCGAAACGACCTCGGTCGCCTCCTTGAGGGCCACGGTCAATTCGCCCGGCGTGTATCCCTGGAGTTTGCCGAGCATCCGATTGTAGAAGGCGGCTTGCAGCACGTGGTAGTCCTGCACGGTGCGGGCCCGCTTGATCTCCACCACCTGGTAGTGGTACGGACCGAGATCGGACGGGTGGGTGTCGTTCCGGACGAGGAGGTCTCCCTTGCCGTATGTCTCGCCCCCGAGATCCCAGACCTGTGGCTGGTAAATCGCCGGGACACCTTCCCGCATCGCCTGCAGGCTGTTCCGGAGCGCCTCCAACCCAAAGTCCGGCACCACCCGGAGCGCGTGGGGAAAGTGTTCCCGGACCCAAGCCTGCTCGTACTCGACACCCCGCTGCCGGCGCATCTCGTCATATCGACCCGTCTCATCCACAGCCTCGGCGCGCGGGGCATGATATTCGCACCAGATCCAGAAGGGATCGTGAAGCACCTGATAGACCAGGGATGGCCGGAACAGCGCACGGGGCTCCGGCCTCTGTCCGGCCGTCGCTCGCTGGATCAGCTCCTCAATCGTCACCACAGAATCTCCCGCCCTTGGTCCCTCTGGCCACCCCGGGTTCACGATATCAATCTGCACCACGTGTCTGTGGCAAGTCAAGGGCCCGTCCGAACGCGAGCCGGTCCCTGAAAAGGAAAACGCCCCCCGGAACTCCGGGAGGGCGTTCGCAAGCTCTGGAGAGGACTATTGGCGCGTTTCCCCCGCTTTCGCACTGGGCTCTGTCATCTCTACTTTGATCCAGTCGGCGGACCCCGTCGCCTTGCTCCTTCCCTCGGGGTCTTCGTACTTGACCTCGACCAAGAGTCCCTTCCGGAGGTCCGCGAACGACCCCTTCTGGTTGGGCAGACGAAGCTTGCTCTTGTCTAACCAGATTTTAGTGCGACCCGTGATCGTCGCACTCCAGCTTCCTGACGGTCCGGCGATGGTGATCGTGTGACCTCGGGGATCGATGGTTTCGATCGTTCCGATGATACTGACCTTGTTGGACAATCCTGGAGACTGCCCGATCGGGATGAACATCTCGGTCGCCTTTTGTCCATGGGCAGACAGCATTCCGCTCCAGAGCCATACGCCCGTCGCGACCACACCCATGATACGCTTGAGCTTCACGACTGCCCCCCCTTTCTCGTCCCACGTGACGCCGAGACGGCTACGAGGTCTCGATGAGGAAAGCTCTAGCCCGCTGCTGCTCCTCAATGGCCTCGCGAGTCAATTTTCGTCGGGAAAAAATACTCCGGTTCGCCTTCTGTGTCAGCCTCTTCGCCTCTTGCAGACGGGCCACGGCTTCGGGATGCAGACCCCCGCCTTCGAGGACTCGGATGCTATCGCCCGTCTCACTCATGGCGCGATCCAAGAGCTCCTTCGCCTCCATGCCATGTTTGTCGAGACTGGACTCCAAGAGCGCAATCGCCTCCCGAATGTTCTCCAGGGTATTGACGACCCTCAGGAACGCGGCGACGGCCACCACCTGCGTGCCGTCGAGCCGGATACCGATTCCGTTGGGATCCGCTGCCACCAGCGCGCGGCCCGAGGGGGAATTGTTGAAGGCCTGCCCGTTGTAAAAGGCCACGGCCCCCTCGATGGTCTCGATGGCGTTGTTATGGAAGAAGGGTCCGGAATCCGCCGCCTCGACGAGCGGGGGCGTATTGAAGGTGCCGTCGCCCGGCGTTCCGAGGCCGTCGTCCGGCGGGTTCCGCTCGCCGGTCAGGTCCGCGGGCTGGTCGGGCAGGTTCTCGACGCCGGTATTAAAGTTGGCGTTCCCGATGTTGCCCCCACCAAAGTTGGCCGTCGCACCGGCATTCACGTGGCAGAGATTGCACTTGCCGAGACCGTTGTCCAAGAAGATCGCCTGCCCCCGCTTCGGGACGGTACCCTTCAGCGGCAGCGGCAGGGTGAGATCCTGCTGCCGACCCAGGGAGAGCATGAAGGCTTCGACGGCGTCCAGTTCCTCGTCGGTGGGGAGCCGAAAATCGACCCCGGCGATACGATTCAGGGTCCTGGTGAAGTGCTGGATGACCGCGCCGGTGGCAAAGGACCGGAGCGATCCATCCCCCGGCGCGCCGTCTCCGGACCAGCCGGTGCGGGGACCCTGGGGGCTGTTCACCGACGTCCGGAGGGCGAGCACATGAGGGATGCCACGCATGACGAATTTGTTCTCGAGGTCGTCGAAGCCGTCCAGGTTCTCCAGGATGAGCCCGAACTGCCGCATCAGCGTCGGGTTCTCGAAGTTCTTCTTCAGGTCCGGATTGAACTCGGCGACGAAGAGTGGATCATTAGCCGGCAGGGTTGCGATAAAGGCGGGATCGAGGGTGACGTTATTCTGCAGTGGATGACAGGTCCCACAGGTTCGCCCGTTGCCATTGAACGTCTCGTTGAAAAAGATCTCTTTTCCCTTCGCGATGAGCGTGGCCTGGGGGTCTGGTGGGGACACTGGCGCGCAGCTCGAAACGGTTATGATCACACTGAAGGCCGATACCACCGAACATACGACCCGGGGTCTCACCACCCATGACGTCAGGTTTCGATAGTCCATCCCGGCTCCCCTCTCAGTATCTACATCTTACATCTTATCATCTTATCCACCCCCAGAAGAGGGTAAAACCCTCCTCGCCTGCCGATCACTAGAAATACGCCTGTGCCTATAAGGCAGATTCCATGCCAAGTTCGGGGCGGTCCGGCGCGTACGGCAGCATCTTCCCGATTTTCCTTGTTTCCCCAAAACGCCAAAACGGGAGTTTAAGGACAGTCCGTTTTCCATGGGCCGCGAAAGATGTAAGGCTTACATGGAAGAGAATGTAAGGATTACATCACGGGGAAAAAGCGAGACCTCGAGTCGCGTCAGGGCCGCCTTCTTGCCTCTTGAACCATTTCTACGAGCACGACCCTCGTTTCCTCCGGACTCTTCACCTCGCGGCTGAACGGGATGCGGGCCCCCTGCACCCGGGATCCCTTCTTGAGCCGCACATGAAAACCGAGCCGGTCAACCGAAATCATCGCCGCTTCATCGGCATCGACGCCGCCGAAAACCCGAGCCAGGAGGAGCAAGGCATCCGCATGATCGGCGTTCATATGTTGGAGGATCCCGGGCGCCGCGTCCGCCAGCGGATCGGGCTCCGCACGAGCATACTCATCCACCGGGACCCAACCCATCACGCCGAAGCCCCCGACGAAATAGATGTCCAGGACCTCCATGCGGTACAAGGCGAAGTCCTGGAAGTCCACCCAGTATCTCGCGGTCTCGTAACGAGCCAGATAGAGCCGGCGTGCCTCTTCTCGTTCCTCGGCCCGAATCAGGGAAACATTCCCCATGAGGGTCACACGGCTGCCCCCGAGCGGGTCTCCGCTCCAATCCGGCTGGGACACCAAGAGGCTGGCGCGGGGGTCTCCGGTAATGTTTTGGGTGTGGACGGCCATGTCGCTGATGAGAAAGACGGGCCGGCCCAGAGGATCGAGTCCATAGGGCATCACGGAACCAAACGGCCAAGCCGGATGTCTTCGGGAAAGGGTCGAGAGGCTGCCGACACGGCCAACGTGGAGCAGCGTCCTGGCCCGCTCGGCATAGGTCGGCTCGGGAACCGCAGGCCTCTCAGCCTCGGGTTCACCCCCCGCGTGACGCCCCAGGGATCGGGTGGACACTTGGCGTTTCTCCTGCTCTCTCGTGTCTCCGTGGTTCAGGCCGGTACAGTAAACGCGTATAGTGCGTTTGCTTTAGTGAAGCAACTCGCGGAGGAGGGTACCAATGAGGAAGAGTTCCTTGGACATGTCGTCCGTCGTGAAGTGAAGGCCGTGGACCACGCCGTGGATCACGGAGCTGGCCCCGGTCCACACCACTTCCGCGTCTACCGGGGGAAGATTGAGCCACCGGGGGACCGCCACGCTCACACGCGTCTGGGCTCGAACCTCGCGAGGAAAGATGATCATCATGCCGCTATCGCTCAGATTCTTGATGCGGCCTCTCAGTCGGGTGTACGGCGGGATCAAGCAGGTGATGTCGAGATCGATGGGCATGCGGAGGGAGTCCCGGGGGGTGGGGCCTCCCTGAAACGCCAGGAGCTGCTTCCAGGCGAGGGAGTCGCCTCCGGTCATCACGGTGAACCGCACGCCCATGAGGTTGAGGGGGGGCTCGGCTGTCCAGACCACCAGCGCCTCCGCCCGGGCGATCCGGTCTCCCGTCAGGAGACGAAGATTCGTCGCGGTACCCAGGGCCACGAGCTGTGGAACCTCGATCAACAGCCCGCTCTGGCTCACATTCTGGGTGACGCCGAGGGCGCGGTAGTCGTGGACCGCAGGGCCCTCGCAGAGCACCGGCATGCGAAGTCGAAACCGGGGATGCTGGCGATTCTCGACCATGATGTCGCTGACCTTATCCATCTTCATCCATCTTTGGCTGCAATCTTCGGACCAATGACCCCTTCGGAGCTAGAAAGGGAGCTTGGCCTTGTCCGGATCGGCGATCACGACGAGGATCCCCCGATCCGGATGCAGGTATTTCCGGGCCACCCTGAGGACATCCTCACCGGTCACCGCCTGGATGATTTCGGGATACCGCTCAGGGTAGTCCATCCCGAGACCGTAAAACTCCATGCCCGCGAGAAGGCCCACGACGTCCTGATTGGTGTCGAACCGCAGGGGAAAGCTCCCGGTGAGGAACCCCTTGGCCTCCTCCAGTTCTTCCGCCGTCACCCCTGTGTTCCGGATCTCCCGGATCTGCTTGAACACTTCCTCAATGGCGGGGGACGCCGTCTCGTTCTTCGTCTGTAACGCCACCAGGAATGGCCCCGGGAAACGGCGGGCCCCGAGGGCGCTGTGCACATCATAGGCCCACCCCTGCTTCTCCCGGATGCTCCGCATCAGGCGCGAGGTCAGACCGCCCCCTCCGAGGATCTGGTTCATGACTGACAGGGCGTAATAGTCCGGATGCTGCCGCTCGATGCCGACATGCCCCCAGACGATATTGGCCTGGGCCACCCCCCGATCGATCTTTACCACCTGACGGCGCGGGTGCGGTACACGCGACGCTGCCTTGACCGGGCCGATGCTCCCTCGCGCCCAGCCTTTGAGATATTTTTCCACATAGCCCTTGAATTCCTCAAGCGTGACATCTCCACCCGCGACCATGATGCTGTTGTTCGGGACGTAGGAGCCCCGGTGAAAATCGACGAGGTCCTGCCGCGTGATCCGGTCCAAGCTCCCTTCTGTCCCTTCCACCGGCCGGCCGTACGGATCGTCGCCGAACAGCGTTCCGGCAAAGGTCTCATGGGCGACGGTCCCGGGATCCTCTTGCTTTCGGCGAATACGACCCTTGAGCTCCTGGACCTTGCGTGCGATCTCGGCCTCGCGAAAGGTGGGATGGAGCAATACATCCGCGAGAAGCGCCATGCCCATATCAAGGTCCTTTTTCAGCACCGTCAGTGAAAGGGTGCTGGAGTCCCACGACGCATCGGCGTTGAGCCCCCCTCCGACGAACTCGATCGCCTCACTGATCTCGGGGGCCGTGCGGCTCACGGTCCCCAGGGGCAGGAGAGCCGCGGTGAGGTGAGCCAGGCCGGCTTTGTCCTTCGGCTCCAGCACGGAGCCCGTCTTGAGCAGGATTTGGACTGTGACCATGGGCAGGGTAGGCCGCTCGGCCACCAGGAGCGTCAGGCCGTTTTCCATCTCCGCCCGGCGTCCCAGGGGCACCGCCTCTACCAGCGGGCAGAGCAGCAGGCCGAGGAGGAGAACGACCACGCCGGCTTTCTTCACGCGTCTACGCACGGCACACTCTTCGAACAGCGTACGGCTTCGGTTACTCACGGGTTTCTGCTGACGTCTTACGGGCTTACGCCCTCGGTCTGTGGCTGAGTGCCGGTCGCGGGCTGCTCACCGCCGGTCGCGGCGCGGCCCGGAATGAGGACCCCCGCGGTTCGATTCTCCGCCGTGAAGTACTTCTGCGCCACCCGCTGCACATCCGCGGCCGTCACGGCGCGGATCCCCGGCACGTAAGCCTTCCAGTGCCGCCATCCGGCCACGATCTCGTACGAGGCCAGTTGCCGGGCCAGACTGAAGATCGAGTCTTGGCTGAAAATGAAAGAGGCTTCGATCTGGTTCTTAGCCTTGTCCAGTTCCCGTGGTGAGACCAGCTCGGTCTTGAACCGCTCGATCTCGGCGTAGAGCGCCTGCTCGAGCTCTTCGGCCCTCTTGCCGGGGAGCGCGCTGGCATACACGGAAAAGACTTCGGGGTCAGCGGAGACGCGGGCATAATACGCACCTGCGCTCAGGGCGAGCTGCTTTTCATAGACAAGGCTCCGGTGAAGGCGGGCGCTCTTGCCGCCGGCCAGGATGACCTCCAGCACCTCGAGGGGGTAGCTATCCGGATCCGTCAGGGTCGGGACGTGATAGACGGCCATAGTGAACGGAAGCTTCGCATCCTCCCGCGTGAGGGTGACCCGGCGTTCCCCGGTTTGGGGCGGCTCGACACTGCGGACCGCCGGCGCATCGGGGCCACGAGGAATCGCACCGAACGCCTTCTGGATCCTGGGGAGGAGCTCCGCACGCTTGAAGTCGCCCACCACAACCACGACCGCATTGTTCGGGGCATAGTACGTCTTGTAGAAGGCCTGGAGATCTTCCCGGCTGAGTTTCCGAATATCCTCCATCCAGCCGATCACCGGATTGCGGTAGGGATGCGTCGTGTAGGCGGCCGCCTGAGCCTTCTCCCATAACGAGCTGGTGGGGTCGTCCTCAGTGCGCAGCCTTCGCTCCTCCATGACCACGTTGCGCTCCCGTTCGACCTCATCGGAGCCCAGGAGGAGGTTGACCATCCGATCTGGCTCCATCTCGAGGGGGAGATGGACGCGATCCGCCGCTAACGTCACAAAGTACCCGGTGTAGTCTTGACTGGTGAAGGCATTATCGCGCCCGCCGTTCCGTCTGATCACCTGGCTGAACGCCTGGGCCCCCATCTGCGGGGTCCCCTTGAACATCATGTGCTCCATGAAATGGGCCAGACCGGTACGCCCGGGTTGCTCGTTCCGGGAGCCGACGCGGTACCAGACATGAAAGGTGAGGACGGGCGCCTTGCGCTCTTCCAGGAGGAGAACCTTCAGTCCATTATCCAGCGTGGTCTCAAAGACTTCGAGCTCTCTGGGCTTGGAGGGAATAAAGATGTTGATGTTCAGGAAGAGCAACCCTAGGAGGGCAACGATGACCAATCCGAGGATCACCCAGCTACGCCGCTTCACCGCGGTTTCCCCTCCTTCAGGCGTGTCTCTACCCGATCGCCCAGAACGATCCCATGGCGGTCCACAAAGCCGGCCGGGACCTCGAGGACGTACTCGGCGTCTTCACGTGGTGCAAATTCCTGGGGGGCCTCACCGGGGGCTGGTGCCTTTGCTCCCCGCACGAGATCGACCACCCGTCCGTCCCGTATCCAGAGGATGTCCAGCGGGAAACGCATATCCCGCATCCAGATCAGGGGACGAACCGGGGCCTCGTAGACAAAGAGCATCCCGCGGTCCGGCGCGAGCCGGTCCCGACCGCTGAGCCCCCGTACTTTCTCCGCCTCGGTCCGCGCCACCTCGACCGTCACCGCTACCCGATTCCCGATCCGCACCTCTCCTCTGCCCCCGGCCTCAGCCAGGACGGGGAGGAGGCAGAGGAGGATCCAGGCGAGGCGCCAGTGGACGATCACAGTCGTTGATCCTCCGGCTGCTCGCCCAACGTGGCGCTCAGTTTGAGCCGCTGATCCTGCCGGAGGATTTCGAGCTCCACCGTCTGTCCAACACGCTTGTGATCGTCGAGGTAGGCGACGAGTCTGTCATTGTTCTCTACCTTTTGGCCGTCGATGCCCACGATCAGGTCGCCCCCCAGCAGCAGGACCATGTTGCCGACCGGTACCCGGCGATCCCCTCCGCGAATGCCCGCTTGGGCCGCCGGCGAACGCGGCTCCACCACCATCACAAGCACCCCATGCTCGGCTGGCAGCTTAAGCCTACGACTCAGCTCCCGGGTCACGTTGACCCCGCGCACGCCGAGCCAGGGATGACTCACCCGCCCCTTGGAGATCAATTCCGGAACGAGGCGTTTGGCCGTGTTGACCGGAATGGCGAACCCGATGCCGACGGAACCGCCGCTCGGACTGAAGATGGCCGTATTGATCCCGATCACTTCCCCTCGGGAATTGAGGAGGGGGCCGCCGCTGTTGCCGGGATTGATGGCGGCATCGGTCTGGACCACGTCCCGGATCTCCCGCCCGTTGGGAGCCCGGAGGGTCCTCTTGAGCGAGCTCACCACGCCGGTGGTCACTGTCCGGTCAAGGCCGAAGGGATTGCCGATGGCGATCGTCATCTGCCCGACCTGTAGCTGCTCGGAATTCCCGAGCCGGGCGACCTGGAGCTTCTCGCCCGGGATGTCGATCTTGATCACGGCCAGGTCACTGGAGGAATCCCGACCGACGAGCCGGGCCGGCGTTTTCTTGCCATTCGCCAGCGTGACCTCGAGGCTCTCCGCATTTTCGACCACGTGGTTGTTGGTGACGATATATCCCTGCTCGTTCACGATGAACCCCGAGCCGGTCCCGCGTTGGGGAACCTGATTGAAGAAGAAATCGTAGCCCTGGGCGATGCTAGTGACGTGGACGACCGCCGGGCTCACCTCGCGATAGATCCGGATGATGACCTGCTCCGCCTCGCTCAGTCCCTCCACCCGGGGCGCCGCCGAGAGGGCGGGAAGCGTCGAGACTGACTCGCGCGGCGGGCCCGCAGGTGGGCCGAGTTCAAGATAGAAGATCACCAGCGCTGCGGCGATCACGGCGGTCAGGCTGGTCGTTCCAAGTTTGCGCATCATGATTGATCCAACCCCCCTTACCCTGCAAGACCCCATCGGCCGGATACGGCGGTATCTTTCATACGATCGGACCCATCGTCAATGCAATCGAGCGGCGTCATCCCTTGCGCCGCATCTCTTGACCACAACACTGCGGGATGCAGTGGCCGGCCTTGAGCACCTGCACCTCCAGGCCGCACCGCGCACAGACATAGACTTCATTCGCCGCCGGCATGACCGTCGCCCTCCCTTCAGTCGCGTCCTACGCGTACAGTGTCGGCCGAAATGCCCTGAGCCGCAGGGAGTTCAACACGACCGAGACCGAGGAGAACGCCATGGCCGCCCCGGCCAGGACCGGACTCATGAGCAGCCCGAGCACGGGGTAGAGCGCCCCGGCGGCCACCGGGATCAAGACAACGTTATAAGCCATGGCCCAGAAGAAATTCTGCTTCATGGTCCGCATCGTGCGTGCGCCGAGAGCGATGGCGGTCACCACGGCGCGTAGGTCGTCGGTGATCAGCGTGACGTCCGAGGCCTCGATCGCGACATCGGTCCCGGTGCCGATGGCGATGCCCACATCCGCTTGGGCAAGGGCGGGGGCGTCATTGATGCCATCCCCGGCCATAGCCACGACGTGACCCTCAGCCTGCAGCTTCCGCACCTCGCTGGCCTTCTCCTCCGGCAACACCTCGGCCAGCACCCGGTCAATCCCCACCTCTCTCGCAATGGCCTCTGCAGTCCTGCGACTGTCGCCGCTCATCATCACCACCTGCAGTCCCAGGCGCCGGAAAGCCGCGACCGCCTCGCGGGCATGCGGTTTGAGCGTATCGGCCACCGCGATCATCCCGGTCAAAGCCCCGTCGACCCCCAGGAAGACCGGGGTCTTCCCTTGGGCGGCCAGCCGCTCACCCTCCTCCGCCCACCCGTCGAGTCGAAACCCCTGCTCCTGCATGAGCTTGAGATTCCCGAGCACGAGGCGCCGCCCCTCCACCGTCGACCGAACGCCGTGACCCGGGATGGCCTCAAAGCCTTCAGGGGTGACAAGCGCCAACCCCTCCGCCTTCGCCCGCGCCACGATCGACTCCCCCAGGGGATGCTCCGAGCCCCGTTCCGCACTTGCCGCGAGGCGCAGCAGCTCCCTTTGCTTAGGGTTCAGGGTGGAGGGTTCATGGCTCATGGTGGGATTCGAACCAACTCCCGAAGTCTGTACCACCCCTGAACCCTGAACGCTGAACCCTGAACCGACAATGATGTCGGTCACCGACGGTTCCCCTCGGGTCAGCGTGCCGGTCTTGTCCAGCACGACCGCGGTGAGCTTCGAGGTCACTTCGAGGGCCTCGGCCCCCCGAAAGAGGATGCCGTGCTCCGCCGCCTTCCCGACGCCCACCATCACCGCCGTCGGGGCCGCGAGCCCGATGGCACAGGGGCAGGCGATCAGGAGAACGGCCATCAAGTTACTCAACGCGAAGACGAGGGCTGGCGCCGGCCCCCAGACCGCCCAGACCACGAAGGTGACCAACGCGATGCCGACGACGGCCGGGACGAAGACCGCCGCGATCCGGTCGGCCAGCCGTTGGATCGGCGGCTTTGAGGCCTGGGCCTTTTCGACGAGCCTGATGATCTGGGCCAACGCCGTCTGCCTTCCGACCTTGGTCGCCTCAAAGGTAAAGGCCCCGGTCTTGTTGAGGGTGGCCCCGAAGACGGTCGCCCCGGCCCGTTTCTCGACCGGAAGACTCTCGCCGGTCAGCATCGACTCATCCACCGCCGACACCCCCTCGCGCACAATGCCGTCCACCGGGATCTTCTCCCCGGGGCGGACCACGATCCAGTCTGCGACCTGGACCTGCTCAATGGGGATGTCCTGCTCGACGAGACCGGCATCGGACCGACGAAGCACGCGCGCAGTCTTTGCCTGAAGCCCGATCAGCTTCTTGATCGCCTCGCTGGTCCGACCCCGCGCCCTCGCCTCGAGCCAGCGGCCGAGGATGATCAGCGTATGGAGGACCGCCACCGTCTCAAAGTAGACGGCCGCCTGCTGCTCAATCGCAACGAAGGAGGGAGCGACTGTCGCCATCACGCTGTAGAAATATCCGGCGTTCGTCCCGACGGAGACCAGTGTGTTCATGTCGGCGGTCCGGTGCCGTAACGTGGTCAAGAAACCGCGGTGAAACTGCCAGCCGACCCAAAAGTGCACCGGGGTGGCCAGGAGGAGCTGGACCCATGGACTCGAGAGGAGCGGCGGGATCCAGGCGCCGACGGCGTGAAGCCCCATATGGGGAAGGGCCCCGATCACGATCAGGGTACTGAGCAGGGCGCCCATCAGAAATTTTCGCTTGAGCTCTGCCGCTTCCCGTTCCCTGACCGCCTTTTCCCGATCCGCACCGGGTTCCGACACCGCGATCTCCAGGGGGGTATAGCCCGAGTCCTGGATCGCCCGTCTCAGCTCGGTCAGCGTCGTGGTCCCGGGAAGATAAGAGATCACCGCCTGCTCCGTCGCGAGGTTCACGCTCGCCCGGGTCACACCCGGAACCGCAGTGAGCGCCTCCTCGATCCGTCGGACGCACGAGGCACAGTGCATCCCTTGAATGGGAATCACCACCCCCTCCTGAGGCACTTCGTATCCCAGGTCCTTCACCGCACGACGCAGGGCATCGATCGATGTCCGCGATGGATCGAAGCGGACCACGGCCCGCTCGGCTCCGAAGTTGACCGAAGCGTGCTCGACCCCCGGCACGGCCTGAAGCCCCTTCTCAATCCGACCGGCGCAGCTGGCGCAGTGCATCCCCCGGATCGGAATATCGATGCTGGACCCCTGCGCCGTTTGCTCTTCCATCTGCCTGCTTGCCATGACGACGTAACCCTCTCGTCTATTCTCAGTGCTCGCCCTCAGTCCTCAGTCCTGAGCGCTGCGTTCCCACCACCCGATCCTCGTCTCGCCACCGGCCGGCCCGCACCAGGCTTTGCCAGCCTGCCGCGAAAACGCCGCGCACCACCTTCCGGAGAAACGCGGCATAGCTCAGCCGACCGACAAGGACGGCGGCAAACGCCTCGATGGCCCTCGGGTGTCTTCTGAGTGCCCGGAACGACACCTCTGGGGCCCGGTGGATGAGAGCGGCGAGGATCGCCGCCCCTCGAAGGTCCTGTTGAAACGCGTCCCAAATGAGTTGCTGATACCGATCCGCCACCCCGGATCCCCCCTCGGCAATCGCCTGAGCGGCTATGAGACCGCTCCGTAAGGCGTAGTAGATTCCCTCTCCGGTGAGCGGGTCCACAAATCCCGCCGCATCTCCCACGAGAAGCACCCGGGGCCTGATCGCCGGCCGCAGAGACCAGGCCGGATACGGAATGGGCCAGCCGGTGACCTTTGTGGAGCCCCGCTGTACGCCCTGTCGGTCCAAGAACCGGTCGAGGTAGCCGGGAAGCCGCCGAACCTTCTTCTTCGCCCCCAGGACCCCCGTTGACAGGTCGCACGCCGTGGGAAAGATCCAGGCATACCCGAAAGGGACTCCGCCGAAATCGATGAGAACCTTCCCCCGCCAGGCGGCATGCGCACCATCAGCGGCGACGAGGCGGGCATCCATGGCGAGCGCGATCCGGGAAGGGGGCCGCCGAAACGACCGGACCGTTGCCCCGAGGGCCCCATCACCTCCGATAAGGACCGGTGCCCGGAATGTTCCCCGGTCCGACACCACCTCCACTCCTCCGGAGATCTCCCGAGCCTGCAAGACCCGATGGCCGTATCGAACGTGAGCCCCCATCTCCTCGGCCCGACTGAGGAGGAACTGATCAAACCGCTCCCGACGGACCATATAGGCCAGTGGAGTGTGAGACCGATACCGGATCGCTGCCTCGCCGGGGGCAGCGAAGACCGCCTCCTCGATAACATCCTCGACCACCCCCCCGAAGTCCAGGCCCAGGGAGAGGACCTTGGGAGAGAGACACCCCCCGCACGCCTTCTGTCGGGGGAAATGCGCTTTGTCGAGGACCAAGACCGCGACCCCCGCTTGCGCCAGCTGAGCGGCGGCTGCCGCGCCCCCGGGACCACCACCCGCGACGATGACATCGACATTCATTTTCGACCTCACCGACCTGTGCGGCCGAACCGGGAAAAGACTTCTAACAACTCCTCAATCTTTCGTTCTCGCTCCCGATCGTCCCCCGCGGTGAAGGCTTCCGCCACGCAGCTCTCGATGTGCTGACCGAGCAGACGCTTGCTTACCTGTTCGAGGGCCCCCTTGACCGCCGAGACCTGGAGGAGGATGTCGACACAATACTTATCTTCCGCCACCATGCGCTGAATCCCCTGGACCTGTCCCTCGATCCGCTTGAGCCGGCTCAAGACCTCGCGCCTGGTCTCTGCATTGATCATCCGTACCCCCCTGTGTGATTTAACTATACCGGGGTAGGGTAGCACTTCACTCCCCCAATGTCAATGAGTAGTTTCGGCGTGCGGTCACCGAGGAAGGGGCAATGCCGGCTCGGGACGGGCTACGTGGGGGTGACGTAGATGCGGGCCGCCGCATCGCGTCCGACGGCCTGCTGGGTGTCTCCGATCAGCAGAAAGATCGGTCCGTTATACGGCGCGATCCTCTTTACCTGAAGATTGACGTGAGGCGACAGGCCGAGTTCCGCCAGGTACAGGAGCAACTCCCTATCCTCCTCGGGAACAGAGAAGACCGTCGCCCGTGCGCCCTCCTTGAGTTCCACCAGCGTCGTCCCGGGATAGTCAAAGGGAAGACGCCCGTGGGCATCAGGGATCGGGTGCCCATGCGGGCAGCTCATCGGATCTTTGAGAAGCTGAACCAGCCGCTCCTCCACCTCGCCGCCCAGGACATGTTCAAACTTGCACGCCTCATCATAGACCTTTTCTAAGGAGAGACCCAGCACATCGGTGAGGAAGCGTTCGGCGATTCTGAGACGCCGAATGACCCGCAGGGCAATGCGTTGCCCCTCCACCGTCACGCCAAATCCCCCGTCATTCTCGGTGAGAACGAGACCTTTTTGCATCAGCCGCTTCAGCATGTCCGAAGCGGCAGGGACGGTGATAGTGAGAAAATCGGCAATCTTGGAGGTCGTGACGGGAGGCGTCGACTGCTGGATCACAACAATCGCCTTGAGATACATCTCGGTTTTTTCCATGAGGCCGATGTCGTGCGTCATCTTTCCCTCCAAGGTCTAGGGTCTTCCGGTAGCCTAAAGCCTATCGACTAAAAGTGTCAAGTATCTTGTGTATTTGGGGTTCTTACGGGGTCGAAAGAGCTTGACAAGGTGATACACTAAGGCTACCTTAACTGACAAAATAAGGGTACCGTAACCAATATCAATTGGATCCCTAACCATTCATAAACACCATAGAGGCGGCGGTGATACAAAGGCGCTCATCCTGGAATGTGCTGCGAGTTTTGAGCACCGTTATCATTCTCTGGGGCCCAGCCGTGCTCGTCGCCGAGGCCCGAGAGCAGGGCGAGGTCGTCGTGTACTCCGCCAGGATCGAGAAACTGATCACGCCGATGTTCGAAGCCTTCACCCACACAACCGGCATCAAGGTAAAATACTTCACTGCGAGCGAGGCCGAACTGTTCGAGCGCCTCAAGGCGGAGGGAATCCACACGGTCGCCGACGTCTTCATGACCGTCGATGTGGGAAATCTCTGGATCGCCGAGCACGCTGGTCTCCTCCAAGGTTTCGACTCACCTGTGATCGCCAGGAACATCCCACCGCATCTCCGGGCCAAGGACAATGCGTGGGTTGGACTGTCGGTGCGGGCCCGGCCCATCATGTACAGCACCGAGCGGGTCAAGCCCTCGGAGCTCTCGACCTATGAGGCGCTGGCGGATCCCAGATGGAGGGGGCGGCTCTGCCTCCGGACCTCGAGGAAGGTCTACACGCAGTCCCTGGTCGCCACGATGATCAAGACCCTGGGGGAGCCGCGCACCGAAGAGGTCATCCGGGGGTGGATGAAGAACGAGGCGCGCATCCTGGACAGCGACACGAAGCAGCTCGAGGCCGTCGCCGCCGGTCAGTGCGACGTGACGATCGCCAACACCTATTATCTTGCCCGGCTCAAGGCGACCGATCCTGCCTTTCCCGTGGCCGTGTTCTGGCCCAACCAGCAGGACCGCGGCGTCCACATCAACATCTCCGGCGCGGGCGTCACGCGGTACGCGAAGCGACGGCAGAATGCCATCAGGTTGATCGAGTTCCTCTCCTCATCGGAGGCCCAGAACCTCTACGCCGACGGCAACTACGAGTACCCCGCCAACGGGGCGGCGAAACCGCACGGGTTCATCGCCGCCTGGGGATCGTTCAAGGCCGACAGCGTGGACGTGGCCGCGGCCGGGGCGCTCCAGGCCGAGGCCGTCAAACTGATGGATCGGGTCGGATACAAGTAGCGGAGGCCCGGCATGCCCACCCGACACGCGAGCCCGGCGGTTCCCGTCGCGGGGCGCTTCGCCCTGAGGCTTGCACGGGACCCGTGGCCGCTGGCGGCCGGGGCGGTGGCGCTCGTCGTCGCGACGCCCATCCTGGTGGTGATTTCCTCCCTCGCGACGCCCACCGTCGAGGTCTGGGTCCACCTCTGGCAGACGCAGCTCCTTGAGCTGATCTGGAACACGCTCACGTTGATCATCGGGGTCGGGGGTGGCGTGGCCCTGCTGGGCACCGGGCTCGCGTGGCTCACCACGATGTACCGCTTCCCCGGCCGGGCGGCCTTCGAGTGGCTCCTCATCCTGCCCCTGGCGGTGCCCGCCTATGTCATCGGCTTTGTCTTCCGCGGGCTCTTCGATTACACCGGCCCCGTGCAGAGCGGGCTCCGCCGCGTCTTCGGACCGGGGATCTGGTTCCCGGACATCGCCTCTTTTGGGGGGGTCGTCCTCGTGATGACCCTCGTCTTCTATCCCTACGTCTACCTCCTGGCCCGGACGGCGTTTCTCGAACAGTCGGAAACGACCCTGGAAGCCGCCCGCGCCCTCGGCGCGCGCCGGACGACCGTCTTCTGGCGGGTTGCCCTTCCCCTCGCCCGCCCGTCGATCGTAGCGGGCCTCTCCCTCGCGGTGATGGAGGCCCTGGCGGACTTCGGGACTGTCGCCATCTACGGCTATAACACCTTCACCGTCGCCATCTACCGGGTCTGGTTCGGCCTCTTCAACCGCCAGGCCGCCACGGAGCTGGCGAGTCTTCTTCTCCTCTTCACGGGGGCTGTCTATGTCCTCGAGCGATCCTGGCGCGGCCGCGCGCGCTTCTTCCAGACGGAGCGCAGGGCCCACCCCCCCGCGCCCACGATGCTCACCGGGTGGAGGGCCTGGGCGGCGAGCGGCGCGGCTGGCGCCGTGGTCGGGGGGGCGTTTCTCCTGCCGGTCGCCCAGCTCCTCGTGTGGAGTGTGACGGCCTTCAGGGCATCTGACTTCGACAACCGCTATCCGGAATTCGCCCTGAACACACTGACCATCGGGGCCACCACCGCCATGGTCGCCGTGGGGGCTGCCGTCGTGGTCGCGTACGGCCTGCGCCTGAGCCGCAGTCGGGTGGTGGCCGCGTGCGGCCGCATCGCGACCATGGGCTACGCCCTCCCCGGCTCGGTCATCGCCGTCGGCGTCCTAGTGCCGCTCGCCTTCCTCGACCGGGTCTGTAACGCCCTGGTCCGCGTCGTCTGGGGAGGGGACGGAGGCCTCCTCTTCACGGGATCCATGGCGGGGCTGGTCTTTGCCTACCTCGCCCGGTTCCTCGCCCTCAGCGTGCATACCGTCGAGGCGAGCCTCGTCAAGGTCACGCCAAGCATGGACATGGCGGGACGTTCCCTTGGCTTGAGCCCCGGGGGCGTCCTCCGCCGCATCCACCTCCCCTTGATCCGCGGGGGTCTCTGTAGCGCCGCCATCCTCGTCTTTGTCGATGTGATCAAGGAGATGCCGGCCACGCTCCTTCTCAGGCCTTTCGGCTACGAGACGTTAGCGGTGCGTGTCTGGCAGCTCACCTCCGAGTCCTTCTGGGAAGCAGCCGCCCTTCCGGCCCTGACCATCGTAGCGGCGGGGATGCTCCCCATCCTGATCCTGGCGCGGAGCAGCTTCCGTGAGGTGAGGGACCACGACCACGGGGGGGACGGGGCCATTCCGGAGCGAAGAGAGATTCTCAAGGCGCCATGATCCTGCTGAGCATCGCCCATCTGACAAAACGCTTCTCGCCGCACGACCTGCCTGCCCTGGACGACTTCTCCCTCGACGCGGAGCCCGGCGAGATCATCGCGCTGCTCGGGCCGAGCGGCAGCGGGAAGACGACCGCGCTGCGGCTCATCGCCGGCTTCGAAAAGCCGGATGCCGGGGTCGTGGTGATCAGCGGGAAAACGATGACGGACCGCAAGACCTTTGTCCCACCCGAGGGGCGCGGGGTCGGGATGGTCTTCCAGGAATACGCGCTCTTCCCCCACCTGACCGTGGAGGAGAATGTCGCGTTCGGTCTGCGTGCACTGGACCCCGGAACCCGCGGCCACAGAGTTCACGGGATGCTGGAGACGGTCGGGCTGACCCCCTTTGCCGGCCGCTATCCCCACGAGCTCAGCGGAGGGCAGCAGCAGCGCGTGGCGTTAGCCCGCGCCCTCGCCCCTCGCCCGGCGCTCCTCCTCCTCGACGAACCCTTCAGCAACCTGGACGCCGACATGATGGTGCAGATGCACCTGGAGGTCTACACGATCCTACGGGAGCTCGGGACCACCGCGATCTTCGTGACCCACGATCAGGAAGAGGCCTTTATGATCGCGGACCGCGTGGGGATCCTGAACCAGGGCCGACTCGAGCAGCTCGGCTCGCCGGAAGAGATCTATCACCGGCCCGCCACCCGCTTCGTCGCCCGCTTCGTGGGCAAGGCCGACTTTCTCCCCGGCCGGGTGACGGACGAGGGCATCGCTACAGAGATCGGCACGCTCCCCAACACTCCGGGACTGCCCGGTGGCGCCCAGGTGGAGGTGATGATCCGGCCGGACCACATCGAGCTGATCCCCGACCCGATGGGCAGCGCCATGGTCGTTACGCGGCAGTTTCGAGGGCCGGATAACCTCCTCGTTGTCCAGCTCCGTTCCGGGGCCACCATTCACAGTCACCAGCCATCGACCCTGACGCTGCACCCTGGGGATCGGGCCAAGGTGGTCGCGCGCCCCACGCACGTGGTGGCCTTTCTCGCCACGAGACCCTGGCTCTAAAGGAAACGCACACAGTGCGTTTCCTTTGGAGCAATGGAGCAGTGGAACAATAGTGCGATTTGGGAGGCGAAATGCGCCATTGCGGTCTAATGTTCTATTGCTCGATTGTCAAGAGATGAAATGCGTTTGAAAGTAAGTCAGGATCAGGAAGAGACGAAGGAACACCGTGTCGACGGTGCTACGGGGTTTCCGGAGGAGCAGGTGCTTCGGGGGGGAGGCGGATGTCCCGAATCACCTGCCCCGGCTCCCCCAGCGGCGGCAGCGGCCGCCCGTTCAGGATAAGCTCCACGCCGCCCGCGTTCCCGACCGTCAGGACAAAACTCTCCTGAGCACGCCACTCCCAGGTCTCTCCGGCCCGGAGGAGGACGTCCCGGGTCTCCCGACCATCAATCGTGACCAGCAGCCAGGTCATCTCCTTGGCCTGGGCCCGCAACGTCTTTACCCCCTGCACGTCGGGCGAAACCGGCGGCTGGGAGAGGGCCGGGGTGCCTGCCGCGACAGGAGCCGGCGAACCCGTCTCGGACGTGAGTTCCGGCCTCTCCCCCCGGTCGGGGGTCTGGCCACCCCGGGGCCGATTCAACAGGAGCGAGAACCCGATGAAGGCGGAGGGGATCAAGACGGCCAGGAGAAGGAGCGCCGGCACGAGCCCGCGCAGCGGCACGGTGATGGTTCGCTTGACCGGAAAGACCGCCAGGGAACCGGGGTCACGCGCGATCTGCTCCGAGAAGCGGTCCTGAACTGCCTGAGCATCAATGTTGAGGAACCTGGCGTATTCCTCGAGGAAGCGGAGGAGGTACCGCTCATCCGGGAGGAGGTGATAGTCGTCCTCCTCCAAGGCGGTGAGAAAGACGGGTTTGATCCGCGTCACCGCTGCCGCCTCTTCCCGACTGATCCCGAGAGCCTCCCGGGCTGTTCGCAGCAACTGCCCGACCGTCCTCTTGTCTTGCTGCTCCATCGCTCTTCCGTTCACGGTTCACGGTTCATGGACTTCGGCGAGCTCAGTCGAGTCGTTCATGGTTCATAGTTCAACCCTCAACCCCGAACCTCCTCGAGGATACGGGGAAGGGCCGAAAGACTCTCGATGGCTCGCACCCCCTGGTCTTCCGCCTGAAGGACCCCCGAGGAGCCCACGAGCACCGCCTGCATGCCAGCGTGCCGTGCCCCCAGGACATCGGTGCTGGGGTCGTCCCCCACGTGGAGCGCTCGATCTGCGGAGACCTCAAGCTGCTCGAGCGTCAGATGGAAGATCTGGGGGTCCGGCTTTCGGATGCCGAGCATGTCGGAGAAGGTCAGGACATCGAACTGCTCGACGATCCCGAGACGCTGGAGGACGATCTTGAGCATCGTCCCTGGGGTTCGGCCGGTGTTACAGATGAGGCCCAAGCGGTACTGGCTCCGGAGCCCGTTGAGCAGCTCAGCCGCTCCCGGGTCCAGTACGGGCAAGGCCTTCAGCACCGGGGAAACGTACGCCCACTCCAGGTTCGCCAGGAGCATGCGATCCTGGGGGACCTTCCACGCGGAGTCCAGGGCCTCGAGGAGTAGCTGGACCTGTCCCTCGGGTCCCACATCCTCATGCCGCGACCAGATCGCCTGGAGGCGCCCTCCCACATGTTCATAGGCCGCCTCCACCTCCTCGAGAGTGCCCGGGTATCCCTGAGCCTCCAGAAGGATATAGAGGTTCCGGGTCCGCGCCTCCTTGACCTTGCGGGCCGACTCCGGGCTCTCCCTGATCAACGTACCCCATAAATCGAAGGTGATCGCTTCAACCACGGCGTTCCCCTCTGCCGGTGCGGCTCCTACGTTAACATACGCCTCCCCGCGAAAACAACTCCCCTGGCACGATGATTGCTAGAATATCCTGGAGGGGCTGTCTCAGAAACCATTGACAGCAAAGGGGAGAAGGAACCCGTGGGCTTCGCAGGACGGTTCGAGCTGAGCGTTCCCGACATTCTCCAGATCCTCAGCCTGGGCAAGAAGACGGGGAAACTGAGGCTGAGCCGGCTGGGAAATACCGGGGAGATCCTCTTTAAAAACGGAAAGGTGATCTATGCGACCTGCGACTCGACGCGGAACACCCTTGGCCAGCTTTTGATCAGCCAGAAGCACCTGACCGAAGACGCCCTCATGGCCGCCCTCGAGCTGCAGCACCTCTCCACAGACAGCAAAAAAAAGCTCGGCGCCATCCTGATTGAGAAGGGGATCATCACCCCTGAGGTGCTGCAACAGGCGATCCGACACCAGGTCGAGCAGGTGATCCTCGAAATCCTGAGCTGGGACAACGGCTTTTTCAGGTTCGATATGATGGAAATAACTACCGAC
>Ga0209322_10000377_pt1 | contig 25795 bp, 23 predicted proteins | sample Rifsed19ft1_FD_184013 | JGI IMG/M metagenome (GOLD analysis project Ga0209322, IMG submission 184013) | Soil microbial communities from Rifle, Colorado, USA - sediment 19ft 1 (version 2) | ecosystem: Environmental > Terrestrial > Deep subsurface > Rock core/Sediment | place: Rifle, Colorado... | reverse complement strand
AGGCTCATTCTCCCCCTCACCCTGACCTTCGACCACCGCGTCGCCGACGGCGCCGACGGCGCCCGCTTCGCCTCCGACCTCGTCAGCCGCCTCGAGCACCCCGACCAGCTGTTGCTGGACCTATGAGCTCAGCGCCCCCGGCCTCCCCCCTTCCTTCTCGCCTGCTTCTTCACCACGTACTCCGCTACCCGCTCGGCCAGCCGCGAGATGAACCGCTCATCCTCCGGGCCCTTCTTCCCTTCCGCACCCTTCTGCCCCTCGATGTATTCACGCAGCACCCTGTTGATCTGCGTCTGGTACGGCTCCGTCCCTGGTTTCGCCGCCCGGGCTTTGAAGAAATCCAGGATGTCTTGATACAGCATGATGGTGATCCGGATCTTGGTGTGCCGGTCCAACTCCTCGAGGGGGGGCATCCTCTTCCAATACTCCGAGCGTTTCGCTTTTGAAAAATCAAATTCCTTTTTCATGGCCCCTAACCTCCCGCCTCGTCGCGCGCCGTGAAGAAATAATGCGGATCCTTTCGGCCCGTTCCGCGAGCGCCGCCTTGGCGTCATCCCACCCAAACTCCACATCGAGATGATATGCATACTATGCATATAAGTCAAGGGTAGCCGATGGTCATGGGGGATCTGGTGCGCGAGGTGGACGTGGCCGTCGTGGGCGGCGGGCCGGGCGGCTACTCGGCGGCGTTCCGCTGCGCCGACCTCGGGCTCGAGGCCGTCGTGGTGGACGCCGGCAAGCGTCTCGGCGGCGCGTGCCTCTACGAGGGGTGCATCCCGTCGAAAGCCTTGCTTCACGTCGCCGAGGTGATCGCCCTGGCCCAGAGCGCGAAGGAATTCGGCGTGGACTTCGGCGACCCGCGCGTCTCTCTCGACCCCCTGCGCAAGTGGATCGCGGAGCGCGTGGTCGGAAAGTTGTCGAAAGGGGTCGCCTTCGTCGCGAAGAAGAAGGGCGTCGATATCGTCGGCGGCCGCGCCGTCTTCGAGGACTCGCGGAGCCTTCGCGTGGAGGGGGACGAGCCCCAGAAGATCCGCTTCAAGCACGCGGTGATCGCCACGGGGTCCCTTCCAAGCCCGCTCCCTGGAGTCACCGCCCGGAGCGAGAGGGTGATGGACTCGACCGCCGCCCTGGCGCTGGCGGACGTGCCGGAGCGGCTCCTCGTGATCGGGGGCGGCTACATCGGTCTCGAGTTGGGCCAGGTGTACGCCGCCCTCGGCAGCCAGGTCACGCTCGTCGAGATGCTGGATGGCCTCCTCCCCGGCGTGGACCGCGATCTCCTCCAGCCCCTCGCCCGCCGCTCGGAGGACCTCTTCGAGAAGATCCACCTGAGCACGGAGGTCACCGACCTTCGCGACACCGGTTCCGCCATCGAGGCGACCCTCGGCTCGGAAACCGGGACTTTCGATCGCGTGCTGGTCGCTGTCGGCAGGAAGGCCCAGAGCGCAGGGCTGGGGCTGGAAACGACGCGCGTCAGATCTGATACCCGCGGCATCATCGCAGTGGACGACCGCTGCCGCACCGACGACCCGCACATCTACGCCGTGGGCGACGTGACCGGGGAGCCGATGCTCGCCCACCGCGCCATGCGTCAGGGCAAGGTCGCCGCGGAGGTCATCGCGGGGCGGCCGGCGGCCTTCGACAACGTCGTCGTGCCGGCCGTCGTCTTCACCGACCCCGAAGTGGCCTGGTGCGGCCTGACCGAGGAGGAGGCCCAGCGCGCGGGGCGCGCGGTGAAGATCGCGAAGTTTCAGTGGGCGGCGTCGGGCCGGGCGGCAACCCTAGGGCGCTCCGACGGGCTCACCAAGCTCGTGGTGGACCCCGCCTCCGGACGGGTGCTCGGCGTCGGCATCGTCGGGCCGGGCGCGGGCGAGCTGATCGCCGAGGGCGCTCTCGCCGTGGAAGCCGCGCTGACAGCGGAGGACGTGGCCCTGACGATCCACACCCACCCGACCCTCTCGGAGACCTTCATGGAGGCGGCCGAGTCCCTTCTGCGCGGGGCGAGCGGCCCGTAGGTACAAGAGCCATCACCGCGGCGGCGGCCACCGCGGCCGCCGCGACGACGAACGCCTCGGCGAACGCCGCCTCGAAGCCCGCCGGCCCCCGGCGGGCGGCGAACACCTGAGCAAAGACCAGCACGCCGGCCACCACACCCAGCGTCCGCGACAGGAAGGCGAGCCCGCCCGCGGCTCCCTGCTGCTCCCGTCCGAAGGCCGCCATCACGCTCGCCATGTTGGGAACCTGAAAGAGGCCGAGCCCGAGGCCGGCGCCGAAGAGCGCCGCGGCCAGCGCCGGCATCGGCGTTGCCGCGCCGGCCCGGCTCAGGAGCCAGAGCCCCGCGGCTTCGAGCGCGAGACCGGCGATGACGGGCCCCCGCGCCCCCACGCGATCGGCCAGGCGGCCGCCGAGCGGCGCCCCCAGCGTCCAGCCGAGCGGGGTCAGCATGAAGAGCGCGCCGCCAACCCGGGCATCGAGACCGCGCCGCTCGACGAGGTAGAACGGGGCGAGGAGCCAGATGGCAAAAATGCCGGCGTTGGCGATGAAGGAGAGGAGACCGGCGTGGAGCACCGGGACCCGAACGATTTGGCGTAGGCTCACGAGGCGGTGATCGACCGCCGCCCGCCCTGCCGGCAGCGCGACGAGGGCCCACGCGAGCGCCCCCAGCGCCGGCACCACCCGGATGTGAAACACGGCCCGCCAGCCGAAGGCGGCCACGAGCAGCCCCGCGATCAGCGGCCCGGTCGTGAAGGCGAGGCCGATTCCCGCGCTCACGAACCCGAGCGCCCGGCCACGCTGCTCCGGGGGCGCCGCCAGCGTCACGAGACCGGGCGCGGTGCCATACACCAGGCCGGCGGCGACCCCCTGCACGACGCGCCCCCCGAGGAGCCCGCCGAACGTCGGCGCCGTCCCCGACAGGACGAACCCGACGGCGCTCAGGGCCAGACCCACGCTGAACACACGCCCGTGCCCCACCCGGTCGGCGAGCGCCCCGCCGCCGAACGACATGAAGGCGTACGTCCCGACGTAGCAGATGATGACCCACCGCATCTGCTCCGGCGGGAGGCGGAACGCCGCGGCCATGGATGGAAACGCGATGTTCACCATGGAGTCCAGGGACACCACGAACACCCCAGCCGCCGCGATCCAGCGGGTCATGGCCTGTATGATGGCACGACTTAGCGGCGTGGTAGAATTTGCCGTCGTGAAAATCCTCTCCGCGCTGATTTTCCCGCTTTTCCTCCTCGCCGGGTGCGCCACAGAATCGCCCGAAGAGAAGGCGGCCACGCGGCTTCGCCAAGCGGAGGCCGCCATGGAGGAGTGCAAGCGCCAGGCCGGACTTCAGGGGACGCCGACCCCGGATACCACGATCCTTGACGTGCCTGAGCAGCGCGGCCAACCCCTGACCACCGAGGGCGCCAACATCATCCGACTGAAGGTAACCTGCCGAGGAGAGCTGGAGGAGCTGATCGCGGCGAAGCAGGCGAGGGCCCAACCCAGGTGAGTCTGCTCCTCGGGATCGTGCTCTACTGCCTTGGCGCTCTCGTGGTCCAGTGGGTGCTGCGCCGCGTGGTCCGGCTCCTCGGCGCGCTCGGCCTCTGGCTCGGGCTCCTCGGCGCGTTCTGGAATTTCTTCAGCGAGACGCGATAGCGGAAGCGCCACCGTTAGTGGATCGCAGCAGGCGCCCCCCAACCCGTGGGAGGCCGCGCCGTCACCTTTTTCTTGGCGGGATTTCTACGCCGGCCTCCTACCATGAGATTCACTTTCCAATGCGAGCATTCGGGCGCGGACGAAGAGGCCTCGCGATCGCCGGAGCGATCCTGCTCCTGGCCGGCTGCGCCTCCGTGCCGTCCGGAACCTACCTGCCGTCGCTCACGGATCCCGACGCGCTGAAGGTCAGCCATGCGCTCTACAAGGCCGCGCAGGCCGCGGGCGACGATGCATCCCGCTACAGCTTCGCCCTCGTGAAATCCCCGCAGGCCCAGGCCTGGACCGCCGAGGACGCCACCTTCTACGTGACGGACGGCCTGGCGCGGATGCCCGTCCACATCATCGAGCCGCTCATCGCGCACGAGGTCGCCCACGAACTGCTCGGCCACCTGGGACAGAAGCAAGCCCTGTCGCTCTCGATCACCGCGGGCTTCGCGATCATCGGCGTGCTGATCCCCGGGGCGAGCCTCGCCGACTTCGTGGTGAACCCGCTGGTCATGCGCGCCTACTCCCGCGAGCACGAGCTCCAGGCGGACGCGCGGGCCCTGGAGATCCTGCAGGCGATGGGCTACCAGGCGCCCCGCCGGGCCCTCTATCTGGCCCTCCAGGCGGCCGACGCCCGGAACGGGAAGACCAAGGAAGAAGGCGGCGTGCTGGCCACCCACCCGAAGATGACCGAGCGCCTCGCGGCGCTCCAGCCGCTCGAGCCCCCGCTCTCGCCGGTGGCCGAGGCCCTCGTCCTCAAGTAACTCCGCTCAGCCCTGAAGGAGGACGGGTTTCAGGCGGGAGAGAAACGCCTCCCCCGCCGCGTCGTCGGTGACCAGCTCGATCCCGGCGGGGCCCGCAACGCCCACCCCCAGCTCTGCGGCCCGGGCAATCTGCTCCAGACTCCAGATCTTCCCCGTCGAGACCGCGCGCGTCGTGCCGTAGAGCCTGAGAATCGCCACGCCCACCGCGTCCACGGCCACGCGATCCGTCCCCGCGATCATCACCCCCGGGCGGACCTTCCGTCCCGCCTCGGGCCCGCCATCCACGAAGGCCTCGAGGCCGTCCAGGAGGACCAGCGCCGGCCGGTAGAGCGTGTTAATCTCGGCGATCATCTTCCGCTGATCCGCCGAGGTGTGGAGCTCGCTCATGTAGTTGTAGCCGTCGGGGCCGTACTTGGCCACGGCGCCCACGCTGTTCTTGAGCGACAGGGTGAAGTGGCCGCCGAAGCGGTGCGTCTTCAGCGCGCAGGTCGAGACGATGGCGTCCGCCTCCTCGAGCAGGCGAGGGAAGAGCACGCCGCGGCTCCAGTGTCCGCCCGAGAGCGGGCGGGCGACCCAGTCCCGCGCCGGGAGGTCGTCGAGCACGACCGCCGCGAAGCCGAGCTTCCTGCCCTGGGCCGGGACGCCCTTGGCCTCCATCACCTCGCGCGTCACGCCCATGCCGCTCCGGTCCCCCACCGTCACGCGGCCAGCCCCCGCAGCGCCGAGCCACTCGACGAGGGCGCCGAGCGTGTCGGGATGCGTGGACCCGGGGAAGGGATCGGCCGAGTTGAAGTTGGGCTTCACCACCACGTGCTGGCGCCTCAGGCCACCAGCCCCGAGCAGCCCGAGCGCCCGCGTGACGCCGTCCCGGTGGTCCTCCGTCTTCACGAGAACCACGCGCGTCCGGCCCTGGGCTCGCGCCGGGGCGGCCACGCCGTGCCCCAATGCGAGCGCCGAGCCCGCCGCGCTCAGCTCGAGAAATTTCCGTCGGTTCATCCCCCTCACCCTACCTCTCCCCCGGGAGAGGAGAAGAGGTGAAGAGCATCTGAGTAGGCGCGGGTGAGGGGGCCGCCAGGACCGGCGCGGACTGCCGATGCACGACCCGCGTCGCCGAAATCCAGTCGTGGAGCCCGCGCCGGTCGGCGGTGAAGAACGCCGGGACGAAGCCGAGCCCCAGGGGGAGCGCGGCGACCCAGTACCCGATCCACCGGAGCAGGGCCCGCCCGTAGCCGGCCGGGGCGCCGTCCCACCGCACCACGGTGATCCCGAGCAGCATCTTGCCGGGCGTCTGCCCGCACCCGCCGACAAAGACGACGAAGTACGCGGCGTGGAGCCCGATCCACCACAGCAGCAGCAGGCCGATGAGCGCAGCCAGGTTCAGCAGATCGGGCGGCCACCGGATCACATGCAGATAAGCGACGAACCCCCAGCAGGCGACGAGGGTCCAGAGGCCGGCGACAATGAGCCGGTCAACGACCCAGGCGACCAGGCGCGTGCCCATCCCCGCCGGCTCGAGCTCCGTCACCGCCCCCCTCCCAGCGCGGTCGTCCCGTCGCCGTACAGCCGCCGGTACTCTTCCCAGGACACCGTCACCCGCTTGACGAAGTGCCGCGTCTCGTCGAACGGGATCTGCTCGACGAACAGCTCCACATCGTCGCTCCGGCGCGCCGCCCACCATTCCCGCACGCGGAGCGGACCGGCGTTGTAGGCCGCCGCGGCCAGGCGCGGATCGGGGAACTCGGCGAGGAGCGCGGCGAGATAGGCGGCGCCCAGCTGGAGGTTCGGCGCCGGCTCGTCGAGGAGGTCGCCGTCGCCGAACGTGAGGCCGCGCCGCAGCGCCAGGCCGCGGGCGGTGTCGGGCATGAGCTGCATCAGCCCGCGCGCCCCGGCCCGCGAGCGCGCCCCCGGGAAGAAATTCGATTCCTCCCGGGCAACGGCTGCAACGAGGAACCGGTCCACGCCGGCCCGCACCGCGGCCTCCCCCACCTCGCGTGGCCAGGCGAGGGGGTAGAACATCTCCCAGAACGCGCGCGGCAGGGCGGGATCCCCGCTGGAGGCCAGATCGCCGAAATGCCGCCGGAGGATCCGGAGCGCCAGGTGGTAGCGTTCCTCGCGGACGAACGCGGCGCCCAGGGCGTAGAGCTTGAGCGGCTCGGCCAGCGAGCGGGACTGGATCTCTTCGAGCTCGTTCAGGGCGAACTCGATCAACCCGAGGGCGCTCAGCGCCGCCGCCTTCTGGAACCGTCGGTCGTTGGCGAGGGGCTTGAAGGGGTCCGCCGGCAGAGCGGCCGTCAGCGCGCGGCCACGGGCAGCCGGCCGTTCGCGCGTTCGCTGGGCCGCGAGGATCCCGTAATAGCCGCGGGACGCCTCGGCGACCACCGTGCCGTAGAGCCGCCGGGCCTCGGCCTCCTCGCCGAGCGCCTCCCGCACGCGGCCCGCCCAGTAGGTCGCCGGGGGGCGGTAGAGGACGCCGGTGGGGAGCGCCGCCAGGCGACCGAACTCCGCCGCCGCGGCGGGAAGATCGGCGCGCAGATAGGCGAGCCACGCCAGCCGCCAGAGCGCCGCGCCCGCGGCGTCGCGAACGGCGAAGTCGGCGGCGAGGCGCCGGTAGAGGGCTTCCGCCTCAGCGGGGCGCCCGGCGTCCTCGAGGAGACGGCCGCTCTGGAGGAGGGCGTCGGGGACCTCCAGCGCCGCGGGGTGCTCGCGCGTCAGGCGCGCCAGCGTGGCGAGCGCCCCCTCGCGCGCGCCCACCCGCTGCTGGAGACGCCCCAGCTCGAGGAGCAGCGGAGGCCGGCGGTCGACCGGCGCGTCGGCCAACGCTCGATCGGCCGCCCGCTGGGCGACGTCGTACTGGCCGCCCCGCCGCCACCCGCCCGTCATCACGCGCAGGCCGCGAAGCGTCAGCTCCGGATCGGGCAGCTCCACCAGGAGCGCCTCGGCCTCCTGCCGGGCCACCGGGAGGAGCCCGCCGGCCAGGAGCCGCTCGGCACGATCCATCAGCTCCGGCTGAGTCGGCGGTGGCAGCCTCACGCCGGCCGCGGCCAGGGCCTGGACCCGATCGCCCGCCGCCTCGCCGTAGGCCGACGCGGGCGCCGTCAGCCAGAGCTCACGCAAGGTCCGCGCCGCGTCGAGGCCGCGCCCCCGGGCTTCGAGGGAGAGCGCGAGCAGATACCGCGCCCCGGGGGCGTCGGTGTGGACGGCGAACTGGGAGAGGAAGCGTCGGAGGAGCGACTCCGCGCCCGGCTCGTCGCTCTGCCGCGAGGCCCAGACGGCCGCCTGGAGAAGCGCCAGCGGCGCGAGCGAGCTCTCGGGATGACGGGTGGGAAGGCGCTCGGCGATCCGGCGCGCGGCGGTCAGGTCACCCTGGCGCGCCAGCACCTCGGCGAGGAAAAACTGGGCGTAATCCGCGAGGAGGCCGCCGCGCTGCGCTGCGGCGCCGAACCCGCGCGCAGCCTCCCGCCAGTCGCCGCCGCGCAGCGCCTCGACGGCCGCGCCGAAGCGCGCCCGCTCTCCGTCCGCCGGCCCCGCGACGGCGGCCGGGCCCGAGAGCGTCAGGAGAAGTCCGATGACGAGCGCGGACGCAAAGCTCCGCACGGCTCAAGTGTAGCAGATATCAGGCGACGGGCTGGCGGCGCGCCACGGGCTGGCGGCGCGCGACGCGCCACGTGTAGAGGATGCGCTGGATCGCGGTCACGTTGACCAGGACCGCCAGGACCCAGAGCGCGGGGGTCATGAGGTTGAAGAGCCCGCCGGCGATCAGGACGATGAGGCGCTCCGGGCGCTCCATCAGGCCGATCTCGCACGCCACGCCGATGGCCTGGGCGCGGGCCTTCGTGTAGCTCACCATCACCGTCCCGATCAGGGCGAGGAGGGCGAGGACGACCTGCGTGGGCCGGCCCGAGCCGGCGAAGAGCACGAGGATACCGGCCAGCACCACCAGGTCCGAGTAGCGGTCGATGACCGAGTCCAGGAACGCCCCGAAGGGCGTCACCTGCCCCGAGAGCCGCGCGAGCGAGCCGTCGAAGAAATCGAAGAGGCCGGCCAGGATCAGCAGCACGGCGCCCCACCGCTCCCGCCCCCGCGCGAAGGACAGCGCGGCCAGCACGCTCACGCCGAGCCCGAGCACGGTGAGGTGATTGGGGCGGAGGCGGAGCGCCAGGAGCGCGCGGGCCACGGGATCGGCCCAGTAGGTGAACCGCTCCTTGTAGTGGCTGAGCATCGGGCGGCCGGCGAGGCCTCAGAGCGGAGAGGCCAGCGCCTCTTCGAGCGCCTCGCGGATCCCGTCCATGGCCTCGGGGTCCTCGATCTTGCGCCCCTGGCGGTCGGTGACGTAGAAGGCGTCGAAGGCCTGATCGATCTCCGTGGCGATCCGCGCGCTCCCGATGTCGAGTCCTTTCCGCGACAGCGTCCGCGTGATGAGGTAGAGGAGGCCCACCCGGTCCGGGCACTTGACCTCGACCACGCTGTGGGTGTCGGAGAGCTGGTTGTCGAGCGCCACCTTCGCCGGCCCGGGCGCCGCCGCAGCCTCCCGGCCGGCGGCCGGGCGGCGCGCCAGCAGCCCCTCGACCGTCTGCTCGCCCCCGATCACGCCGCGGAGGTCCTGGAGGGTCCGGGTCCAGCGCGGCTCTTCGGTGATGGCCTCCCCGATGGGATCGTTGACCTGAAAGGTATCCAGCGCGATGCCGTCGGTGCGCGTGTGGATCTGGGCCGAGAGAATGTTGACCCCGTTGGCGGCCAGCGTCCCGGCGATGAGGGAGAAGAGCCCGGGCAGGTCGCGGGTGACGACGACGAGATCGGAGAAGCCCAGGTCCCGGTGGTGGAACAGCTCTGTGGCGACGGGCTCCGTCTCCAGGCGACGGATGAGGCGGAGGTGCGCCGCCATCCGCTGGGCGCCGGTGGTGACGAGGTAGCGCTCAGACATCCAGGCCAGGTGCGTCTCGACCTCCTCGCGCGTCCCCTCGCCCCGGAGCTCCGCCCACACGCGGCTCGCCACCGCCTCGCGGCTGGGGGGCTCGAGCCGGCCGCCCGTCAGGCGCACCAGCGTCCGGCTGTAGAGCTCCCAGAGAATCGCCGCCCGCCACGAGGTCAGGACGCCGGGACCCACCGCCTTCATGTCGGCGTAGGTGAGGAGGTAGAGCATCCTGAGCCACTGCGGGTCGCGCGCCGCCGCCGCCAGCTGCTCGACGGTCTTCGGGTCGTCGATGTCGCGGCGCTGGGCCACGTGCGACATCAGGAGGTGGTGCTCGACGAGAAACACGAGGGCGGCAGCATCGTCGGGCGCTAGCCCCAGCCGGGCCACCAGCGCCTTGATGAGCGGAATGCCCTTTTCCGCGTGGCCGTGCCCCTTGGCCTTGCCGATGTCGTGGAGCAGCATCCCCAGGATGAGCAGCTCGGGCTTCTCCACTTCGGTGAGCACCCGCGCGATGCCCTCAGACTCCGCCGACTGGCCGGGCGCCAGCGACTCCAGCGTCTCGACCGCGAGCAGCGAGTGCTGGTCGGCCGAGAACTTGTGGTAGGCGTCGTACTGCACCAGGCACGTCAGGGCGCCCCACTCGGGCAGGTACCGCCCCAGCAATCCCAGCTCGTGCATCTCGCTGAGCGTCGTGGCGACCCGCCCCCAGTTCCGGCAAATCCCCCGCAGGAGGTCGCGCACCTCGGCGGAGCGCTGGAAGCGCTCGTCGATCAGGTCCAGGGACTCTTCGATGACCCGCTCCAGGTCGATGGAGAGCTCGCAGCCCAGCCGGTGCACGTGCCAGAACACCTTCATGAGGCGCGCGGGATCCTCCCGGAAGATGCGGTCGCCGGGCTCCACCGCGTGGAGGCGCCCGTCGAAGAAAAGGAGCCCGTCGGCCAGCGCCTGCTGGCGGAGCCCGCGCTGCGCCGAGCCGCGCCGCGAGAGCGTCTCCTGGCAGCGCGCGATGAGCCGCCGCGCCACCCGGTGGATGACCCGGGCGTGCAGGTAGTACTCGCGCATGAACCGCTCGACGCCGAGCACACCGTCTGTGTCTGCGTAGCCGAGGTTCCGGGCGATCTGGGGCTGGAGGACATGCGAGAGCACGTCGTTCTTGTGGCCCGAGAGGAAGTGCAGCTCGTTCCTGACGCGCCAGAGAAACGTGAGGGCTTCGTCCGCCGAGCGCTGCTCCCGGCCGGTGATGAGCCCCTTGTCCGCCAGCTCCCGGAGCGTGCGGGCGCCGAACTTCGCGGAGGCGAGCCACATCGCGGTGTGGATGTCGCGCAGGCCGCCCGCCGACTCCTTGACGTTGGGCTCGCCGATGTAGGGCGAGGCCCCGAACTTCCGGTAGCGCTGGTCGCGCTCGCCCAGCGCCGTCTCGAGAAAGCCGGCGAAGTCCTTCCGGTAGAGGTTCTCGCGCAGGACCTTCTGAAACCGCCGGAAGAGGAGCCGGTCGCCCGCCACGTAGCGCGCCTCCTGCATCGAGGTGCGGCTGGGGAAGTCGGTGCGCGCCATCGCCAGGCAGTCGGGCAGGCTCCGGCACGAATGCCCGACCTGGAGCCCGAGGTCCCACAGCGTGTAGAGCAGCTCCTGGGTGATCCGCTGGACGTGGGGCGACAGCTCGCCGTCGTAGATCACCATCACGTCGATGTCGGAGGACGGGTGGAGCTCCCCGCGCCCGTAGCCACCGAGCGCGACCAGGACCGTGGACTGCGGCACGAGCCCTTCGCGACGCACGTCCTCGGAGGTCAGGGCGAAGAGCTGGCTCAGGAAGCGGTCCATGAAGCCCGCGTGGGCCTGGACGGACTCCTGACCGGAGGCGCCCTTGAGGTGGCGCGCCCTGAGGGAGCCGAGGCCCGAGTCCAGGTGCTGGCGGAGGAGGTTGAGACGAAGCCGGCGCCGCTGGTCGGCCAGCTCCGCCGGCGGCCCCTCCCAGGTGCGCTGGAGTTCGGCCTCGGCTCGCTTGAGCTGGCGGAAAACCTCGAGCGCCATGACGGGGATACCCTACACGGGGGGGTCAGGATTGTCAAACACGACGCCGACTTGGGCGATACAATAGAGCCCCATGCGGCGACTCTGGCGCCCGGCCCTGGACCGGTTGACCCCCTACGAGGCGGGCCCCTCCCTGGAAGCCCTCCGGGCCCAGCTGGGGCTGGCCGAGGTCACGCGCCTCTCCGCCAACGAGAACCCCCTCGGCCCGTCCCCGCGCGCGGTGGAGGCCGTCCGGGCCGAGGCCGCCCGCGCCCACCTCTACCCAGACGGCGGGGGGACGGCGCTTCGCCTAGCCCTCGCCACGTCCCTCGGGGTGACCGCCGACGCGGTGATCCTCGGGAACGGCGCCGACGAGCTCCTCGGGCTCATCGCCTGGGCCGCCCTCGAGGCGGGGGACGAGGCGGTGATCCCTCACCCGGCGTTCGAGCCCTACTGGACCGTCGTCACCCTGGCGGGCGCCACGCCCGTGGCGAGCCCGCTCGTGGACTACCGGACCGACCTCGAGGACATGGCGCGCCGCGTGACCCCGCGGACGAAAGTCGTGATCCTCTGCTCTCCCCACAACCCTACCGGCACGATCATCCACGCGGGGGCGTTCCGGCGCTTCGCCGAACGCCTCGGAAGCGATCCGCCGCTCCTCGTCCTGGACGAGGCCTACCGCGACTTCGTTGACGACCCGGAGTCCGCGGACGGAATCACGCTGCTGGCAGAGCACCGTACGCTGATCGTCCTCCGCACGTTCTCCAAGATCTCCGGGCTCGCCGGGCTCCGCGTCGGCTACGCGGTGGCGCGGCCGGAGACGGTCGCCATGCTGAACCGGGTGCGCGCCCCCTACAACGTGAACCGGCTCGCTCAGGTCGCGGCCGTAGCGGCGCTGGAGGATCGGGAGCACCGCGAGCGGACGCGGCGGCTCGTCATCGAGGAGCGCCGGTTCCTGAGCGGAGAGCTCCGCCGCCTGGGGCTCGCCGTGGTTCCGTCCGAGGCCAACTTTGTCCTCGTTCATGCGGGCGCGGCGGCGGCAGCGCTGAGAGACGCCCTCCTGAAAGAGGGAATCCTGGTGCGCGACGGCGGGGCGGTCGGGTTTCCCGGTCACCTCCGCATCACGGTCGGGACCCGGGAGACGAACGCGCGTCTGGTGAAGGTAGTGGAGAGAACGGCCCCCTCACCTTGATCCTCTCCCCCGAGGGGGAGAGGAATGACGTGACTTTCCCCTCTCCCCACTGGGGAGAGGGGAGGGTGAGGGGAAGACTCAGCGCTTAGGAGCGGGCTTGGCGGGGGCGGGCGGTTTCTTGCCGCCCAGGCGGGCCTTGGCGGCGGAGAGCTCGGCCTCCAGTTCCTCCAGGCGCTTGGTCGTGGCTTCGCGCTCGGCGGAGAGGGCCATGACCTGCTTTTCCAGCAGCGAGACGCGCTGCTGGGACTGCGCGGCCTGGGCCCGGAGCTGCTCGGCCTCGAGGTAGACCTGCTTCATCTCGGCCCGGAGCTTGACTTCCTGGTCTCGGGCCTGCTTCCACTGGACCCCGGTCCACGCGGCGATCACCGCCAGGAGGAGGCTCGCGATGATGAGGAGCCACGGGCGGCGGGGCCGCTCGTCGTCCATCGCTTCCCGCGGCCGCTTGCCCGGCTCCTTCGTGCTCTCGCGCTCGCCGGCGTCCATGTTGCTTTCGAGTCTACCGGAGCCCCGGTCGCAGAGTCAAAGAAATTGAGGTATGATGACGTCAAGGATGCCGCAACCGAGCGCTCCGAATTCACTCCGGCGCTTCTTCGATCGGGTGGTCCACCGGAGCTTCGGTGACCTCGCCCTCCGCGACGACCCCGCCGCCGACTACGTGTCGGACCTCCTGACGCGCTTCGCCCGCACCGAAACCCTCTACCCCGCCGGCGCCCTGCCCGGCCAGCGGCTCGAGTCCGTGGTCGACCTGCTGCTGGAGATCCAGCGGGCCTGGGACGCGGACTCCCCGCACTTCAACCCCGTCCGCGAGCGCGAGCTGCGCCGTCACATCGGCGACTACACGCTCTTCATGATCGGGCTCTTCCGGGAGCGCGTCGAGCACCTCTCCGCCACCGGCTACTACATCCGCGAGGGGCAGCGCTCGTACCGCTTCGTCTCCGAGCACGACCGGGCGGACGCCCGGCCCGAGGCGCGGCTCTTCCGGGCCCTCGCGGACCGCTTCGAGGGATACGCCTCCGCCCTCACCTACATGCGGAAGGTGTACTTCCGGCCGGAGCACGGCACGCCCGACCTGCCGTTCTTCCGCCAGCTCGTCACCGAATGGTAGCCCCGCCCGCCGAGGACGAGGCCGTCCTCGCGTGTCTGGCGGCTCTCGAGGCGGCTCTCGCCGGAGCCGGCGCGCTCCCCGATTCGCTCGCTGACGTCCCTCCCCGGACGCTCGAGGCCGCGCTCGAGGCCCTGGCCAAGCGGCGCGCCGCCGAGGCGCTGCCTCTCGTGTCGGCCGTGGCGGAGCGCGGCCGGACGAAGGACGCGCGGAAGGCCGCGCGCCGCGTCCTCTACCGCCTCGAGCAGGCAGGCGTGACGCTCCCCCGTGCCGCGCCGAAGCCGGTGGTCCAGCGCGGGTCGGAGAAAGCGCTCAGCGCGTGGGTTTCAGCCGTGGACGGGAGCGGCTCCCGCGCGGTCTGGATCCTCTTCGAGGGCGCATTCGGCGGCTGGGCGCTCTGCGCCCTGATCGTGAACGACCAGGCCGGCATCCTGGAGGCCGCGGGCGGCGCCATCTCCAAGAAGCGGCTCGAGGGCGAGCTCCGCTCGCTCCGCGAGAGCCAGAAGTTGCCCTGGGTCGAGATTCCCCCGGCGCGCGCCACGGCGCTCGTCGCCGAGGCGCTGGCGCTCCACGCCCGGCTCGGCACCGAGCCGCCCACCGAGTTTTCCCGCTGGCGGCCGTTCTTCGCCGATGTTCAACCGCCCGGGGAGCCCGAGCCGCCGCAGATCGACGACCCCGGGCTGCTTGATCACTCGCGGGAGCTGCTCGATCTGCCCGAGCTGGCGAGCTGGTTCCTGGATCCCGGCGACCTCCAGAGCGCCGCCCTCGAGCTGCTCCAGGCCCAGGAGAGCCGCCTCGTGCTCTCCGACCAGCAGAAGGGCGAACGCGAGGCCGCCATCGTCGAGCGCGTCGTGGACGCGGCGTTCACCCCCGAGGCGCGGCGGCTCTGGGCGCGGCGGCTCATGGAGATGGCGTGGATCTTCGACGCCACCGGCCGGGAACGCGACGGCCGCCTGGCCCGGGCCACCGCCGGCGCGCTCCTGGACGGCGCGCGCGCGCCGCGCCACCTGCCCTTCGCGAGGGGGCTGGCCGAGCGCGGCCTGGCCTTTGCCTCGGAGGTCACGCTGGGGCGCGTCAGTGCCGCCCAGGTCAGCCGCACTCCCCAGAGACCGTGAGATACCGCGCATGGACCGTCGTTCGAGCGCCGGCTTTGCCGGCGCAACCCCTGGGGGGAGGTGTCGGAAGGGGGGCGGAGCCCCCCTCCGAGGAATGATCACCGACGTTCCCGGCATCCGGGTCGGGCACGTGACGGACCCGGTGGGCCTGACCGGCTGCACCGTCGTGCTCACCGACCGGCCGGCGGTGGGAGGCGTGGAGCTCCGCGGCTGGGCCACGGCCGTCCACGGCCTGGACTTCCTCGACCCCCGCCACCTGGTCCCCACCCTGGATGGCGTCCTCCTCACCGGCGGCAGCGCCTTCGGCCTCGAGGCGATCTTCGGCGTCATGCAGTACCTGGAGGAGCGGGGCGTGGGTTTCAGCGCCGGGCCCACGGTGGTCCCGCACGTGGCGGGCGCGGTCCTCTTCGACCTCGCCGTCGGCGATCCCCGGGCCCGCCCCACCCGCGCCATGGGCTATCAGGCCGCGGTGGCGGCGCGGCCCGGTCCCGTGGCGGAGGGCAATGTGGGGGCGGGCACGGGCGCCACCGTGGGCAAGCTCTTCGGGCTGCCCCGGGCGATGAAGGGCGGGATCGGAAGCGCCAGCGGGAAGCTCGGCGAGGTGGTCGTGGGCGCTCTGGTCGCCGTCAACGCCCTGGGGGATGTCCGCGATCCTGAAACCGGTCTGCTTCTGGCCGGCGCCCGCGACCGGCCGGACGGCCGGACCCTGGTGGACACGGCGGAGGCCCTCGCCCGGGGTGCGGCCCCCCCGAGCTTCACCCCCCAGCGCACGACGATCGGGGTGGTGGCAACCAACGCCCGCCTCAGCAAGCCCGAGGCGACCAAGGTGGCGCAGCTCGGGATGCTCGGCTTCGCCCGGGCCCTCTCCCCGCCCCATACGGCGGTGGACGGGGACACCCTCTTCTGCCTCTCCGTGGGGGACGCCCCCGCCGACCTCACCCCCCTGGGGCTGGTTGCGGCCGAGGCCGTGGCCCGCGCCATCGCCCGGGCCGTCCGGGCCGCCGCCTCCCTCCCCGGCCTCCCGGCGGCCCGAGAGCTCTGAAATTTTTCACTTGCCGAGCCTCCCCAGTTGGGCTAGGTTGGGGAAGCGTCCGCGGACAGTTACCGTTCGCGATGTGAACCCAGCAGCTGCATTTCTAGGGAGAGAGCCGTGCGTTCACGTTCAAGCGGACTGGCCCAGTGGGTGCTGTTCGTCGTCCTCGCTCTCGGGCTCGGAGGCTGCGCCGGACTGACCGGCATCCTCCGGGATACCCCCACCGCCGCACTCCCCGAATCGCCCCCGCCGGACCGCAGCGTCGCCGCGGACGCCCACGCCCTCGCCGCCGAGCGCACGGGCCCCGATCTGAGCGTGGTCGCCCTCAGCCTGGACGCCGACGAGACGCGCATCGAGTTCGCCTGGCCGGCAGACGGGGACTCGCCCTACTCCCTGGACGCGCCCCAGCTCGCCATGGCGGCCGAGGCCGACGCCACGGACGTCGCCCAGCGGCGCGCCGGCCCGCCCCCGGACGTCGTGATCGAAGAGTACGATCCCTGGGAGCCCTTCAACGAAGGGATGTTCGAGTTCAACCGCTGGCTGGATCGCTGGATCCTCAAGCCCGTGGCCAAGGGCTATAACACGGTCATGCCCGATCTGTTCCAGATGATGATCGGCAACGGCTTCGACAACATCCGCGTCGTCCCGCGCTTCATCAACTGCCTGCTCCAGGGCAAACTCGTCGGCGCCGGCAGCGAGCTCGGGCGCCTGGTCATCAACAGCACCTTAGGCATCGCGGGCATGTTCGACCCCGCCAAGCAAGAGTTCGGTATCCAGAAGTGCAACGAGGACACCGGCCAGACGCTCGGCGTGTGGGGGTTCGGGCCCGGCCCGTACCTCATGCTGCCGTTCCTGCCGCCGCTGACGGTGCGCGACGCCATCGGCTACGTGGCCGACGGGGCGATGGATCCCCTGGTCTATTTCCTGCCCTTCATCTGGACCCGGCTGGGGATGAAGGCCGGGGACACCGTCAACGATCGCTCGGTCAACCTCGACCTCTACCAGGGCTTCGAGGAGACGACCGTCGAGTTCTACAGCGCTCTCCGGAACGCCTATCTCCAGCGGCGCCTGAAGCTGATCAAGGAGTAGCCCCTCCCGCCGCTGTCGCCGCCTTCTCGGGGCGCGGGTGCTCGGTCGAGACCCGCGCCCTTTGATTTTTACGGCAGCCGGATCGCGTGATAATCCCCGACCGGGTTGCCGGGGACATCCGCCAGCCTGGCGGGCAGGGCCGTCGGCTGAAGCGAGGGCTTGGGGCGATAGAACTTCTGCTCGCCGACATGATAGAGGTAGCTCTGATCCAAGAGGGCAAACGAGAGACTCAAATCCTCTCCCGGAAAAGCCGTTGGCGGTCGGCTCCCATCGAGCGGAATCAGCATGGTCGATGGGAGGAGCATTTCGCCCTGTAGGACAAAAGAGAAGATCATGGCGGTGGTGCGGGTCGCCGGTCCCAGGATAGGGCCCTCGGACGCGGGGAACTGATGGACGACCTTCGCCTTCGGGGTTTCCGGATCCCAGACCAGGAGGGTCGGCCCTGCGGTCCCACTCCCTGTCAAGAAGACCACGCGCTCACCTCCGGGCACCGGACGCGAACGACGCGCGTCGTCGAGTGTGGCGGGCGACCGCACGACCTCACTCACTGTGGTCATGTGTCGGATGGCCTTGCAAGAGGTGGGGAGGCAGAGATAAACGGCGTCCCCAGAGACCTGACGGGCATTCATCTGAAACGTGGAGAGCCCTAACCGCCCCAACTCATCCTTCAGATCCCCCCGCAGCCATCCGTCCGCGGAGATCGTCAGGATTCCCCCTTGCGACGGCGGCAATTCCGTCAACTCCCCGATTGGCGGCAACCCGTCCGGCGAGACCAGGGGGAGCGCGAACCACCCCCGGTCGTAGACGCCCGCCAGCGGCCCTCCGTTATAGGCCTCGAGCCCATGGTCCGCGACGATGGCTCCCAGACGCGGGGCCTCCAGGAATGTCTCGCGCCCCTCCTCGCTGGAGATCGTGATGACGGCCTCAGCCGTGGAGGCCACGACGCGACCCTCCTTGAGATCCACGACCGCCCACAAAAGGGGATTTACCTCCGCGGGAAAGGACGGGGTGAAATCCACTTGCCCGGTGACTTCGGGCCCGGTGGAGGGATTCAGGCCGTAGAACGGTAGGCTCACGCGTGGGACGTCGGGCTCCGTCAGCCATACGAGGACCAGCCCCAGGAGGCGACCGGACGCGCTCGCCGCCACATCTTGCAGGTACCAGACATACGGGCGCCACATCGTCCAAGAGTCGGCCTGGCGCGCCAGATCCAGCCGGATGGGGAAACTCTCCGCAAACCTCACAGTCTGACTGACGGGCGTCCCGATCTGGAGGGGGGTGAATTCCAAGGTGGGGCCGATGTAATTGATGGCCCCGGGCTGACCTGGAATCGGCACGTACTCATATATCCCCGTCACCTGGAAAGTCGGGACGAGCTGCCGGTAGTGGATGGTCTGGGAGAACTCCACAGTGGTGTCGAGCGACATCCCGAAGGGAAAGGCTGCCTCGTTCTTCTTGACGACCGGTACCTCCGGCCCGCCGGGGGTGTTCACCGTCACCAGCTCCATGGATCCCGGCTGGCGCCCGACCTCGTACGCCGCCACGCGATTCGGCTGACCCGGCCCGAAGGGCGTGCGAGCCACCAGGAGGCTGTCGCCGTCCCCCCATCGAACCTCCTCGAATTCGGCCGCGGTCAATCCCTGGAGGAGAAACACCCCCTTGGGCGTCCGAAGTCTCCAGCGGGTGCCGTCGGAGAAAACTTCCTCCACCCGCACACCTCCGAGGACCTTGCCGACCACCCCGCCGGGGAAGGTACCGGTTTCAGCCTCCTGCCCCAGCGTTCCCTTGTAAACAACCATGAATCGCTCGGTATCCCCAGGAACCCGAAACCGCGCGGACTCAACCGGTGCGCCGCTCTCCGCCGTCACCGTGAGATCCTGATCCAGCGCCGCGGCCGGGTCGCGCTTGCCGGTGGGGTCGGTCGGGTCATCGGCATACAGGGTGAGAGTCCCGCCCTGCAGCACATCCGTGGATGCGTTGGCGCCGGTCACTCGAACCACCGATGGATCATTGGGGTCCGCCGGCACCAGGTCCACGTCGAGCTTTCCGCGGAAAAAGTGGTCGAGCAGACCCGCCGAGTAGCCCACCGCACGGGGGAGCAGGACGTCGCTGATGGAATCGTAGTTGAGCGTGTTCAGGGAGAAGAGCGGGAACAATCCGCGTGTCTCCAGGTGCTGATCCCACACGGAGCGGCTCGTCACGGGCACATCTTCGGTAATCTCCCCAGTCACTGGGTCACGCGTCGTCACCATGCCTCCAGTCACGGGATCCCGCATCCGGCGATTGAACAGCCTCACTGTCCCCGTTAGCGGCGTGCCGCTGATGGTTAGGGCCGAGATGGTCACCTCGCGCTGGCCATAGGCGTCGGGGCTGCACGGCGGCTCGGGGAGTCCGTCGCAGTTGCGGCCCAGGTTGGTCCCGGCCGAGAGGAAGTTCCGGCTGGAGAAATCTGCCAGGCCCGAGAGAGTGGGATTCGTCCAGTAGTCGCGGTAGGCCTGAAAGCCCACTGGCGAATAGCCGTCCAGGAGCAGCGGGGGACTCGGCAGGCTCCGAGCGCGGAAGGCAATCCCCCGCGCCCGCGTTTCCATGTAGTCCTCGAACCAGCTATGCTCCCCGGCGATGAACTGGAAGCATCCGGCATGTGGATCATTACGGGTGTGCTGGGGTTGACCCGTGTCCTCCAGCGCATGAATAACGTGCCCCAGCGTCCGGAAGAGAAGGGCCGTGTTCCGGTCCCGCTCGTCGCGCGTTGGAGCCGTCAGCGACCTGAGTTGATAGACTCTGGCGTCAAGGACGGAGAATTGATTCTGGGTGTCGTCCGGGCCCCGGCCCTGCAGTCCCAGGGCCCAGTCGGGCGCGGGGAAGCCGCGCTCAAGGCCAAGGACTGTGAGCCCCCGGCCGCCTCGCTGCACGTCGAGGAAATGATTGAGAGGTCGGTCCATCGCCGACGGAGGGTTCAGCGGCTGCCGGCACCCCGGGTGCGGTTGAAAGTCGTCCTCCCGAATGGCGCCGGCGGTCATCCAGCCGCGCAGGGTACCGGTGTTTCTGAACCCGGCGAATACCGTCGATTCCCTCCCTTCGGCGCTCTCTTGATCGAAGAGGTCGCTCACCTTGATTCCCACGTCCTCCAAGTACATGCGTACCCGCTCTGACGTATCGAAGGCGCGTCCCGACACCTTGGCATGAGTCATCAGCTCGTAGGCGCTGACGGACTCGCTCTGGGGCCAGAGCAGCAACACAAGGAGTAAACCGGCGACGACTCTAATGAGCTTCATCGGTGCCCCTCCTCGAAGAATCTCAGCACCGCTTCCACCGATGAGAAGAACTGGCCAGGAGATCGAAATCGCGCAGGGACCTTCTCGCGCTCGGCCCGCACGTAGCGCACTCGATTCGCGTAAGGGCCGCGAAACTTGAGAGTTTGCTCGTCGCTTCGGGGGGTTGCGCGACCGACCCACACTTTCTCCAGTTCCTCCACCCACTCCTCGGGCGTCCCTCGAAACGGCTCCAGGAAGTACGTCTGGCCGTCCTGGCGGAGTCCACGGACGCGGGCGGTCTCGTCCGTGCCCGGGACGTTGAAGATTGTCAAGACCTTGTACCCCGGCTTGAAGAGGCTGATGACCGGATCGTGGTTGAGGACGAGACCGGCGGTCGAGTCACGGATCGGCCCCCAGGGCGGGAAGGCGATGACCCCGTCGGAACCGGTCACCGCATCCTGGACCATCAGCGGCCCGTTACGTCCATGAGAGCCGTACATCTGCCATTCGGCCAACGCGTGCACGTCGGCCAGTGGCTGGCCTGTCTCCCGGTCTGCGACGGCGATTCGGAAGCCGGGACTCTCATAGACACAGTACCCGAACCACCTGCAGAGGATGTTGGCCTCGGCCAAACGCGGGACAAGAAGGCCCGCTAGGAGAAGCAGCCCGATTCCGATGGCCCGCCGCAACCCTACATCTCCTCGATCAGCCAGCGGCCGAGGCTATCTCGACGGAAGTAAATGAAGTAGAGGAATGGAGCGCCATTCTCCTGCTGGACGATCGCCGTTTCGGCCAGATCGCCGACCTGCTCCAGGACCTCGAGGTCTCCGAGACTCGCCGCAACCGCCGGCAGATCCGTTCGGAGTTGCTGGAAGACCGTCTGGAATCGTGGCTGGAGGTTCGGGGCGAGGTGCGCGAGAGCCCCGGGGACATCTCCGGCTCCGAGACGGGCCTTCAGGTTCGTCCACAGACCCTGGAAACGGGTCGTCACGGTTTGCGGATCCTCGACGTTCACGACGGTGGTCACCGTGGATTGCGTCCCCCCGGCATCGGTGATTGTCGCCGTGGGGAAGTAGAGACCGGGCCGAGCGTACGTGAAGGTTTGGCCGTCCCGGCTCGGTCCGATAAAGTCCACGATGCCGTTCCCGTCGGCATCCAGCGCGATGGTGCCCCCAGTGGCCCTCAGCAACGAGAAGACCACCGTCAGGGGCGCCACTCCGCTCGACGGCGCAGCCACCAGGTCGCCCACTTGGATCTCCCCCGGCGTGCCGGAAAGAACGACCGACACTGGAGGCGATTCACCACGGTTACCCGCTCGATCCACCGCGGCGGCCTCCAGGACCTGTGGCCCCGACCCCAACTCCCGCGGGTCCAACATGAACCGGTAGGGCGGTGTTTCAGCCACAGATCGGGATGTCCCGTTGACCGCCAGCTCGACCTGAGCGACGCCCGAGGTCGCGTCCGCCGCCTCGACGAGAACTTCGATGGGGCCGACGACGACGGCCCCTGGAGCCGGCGCGACGATCCTCACCTCGGGCCGCGTGTTGTCAACCGTCACCGGAACGCTCGCGCTTCTGAGGTTGCCCGCCCGATCCCGGGCGAGCGCCGACACGACCCGCAGACCGTCCGGCACCACCGCGGTGTCCACGCTCACCCTGAATGGCGGCGCCGCGTCGAACCCGACCGTCAACTCATCGAGGCGAAATTGGACATCGGCAATCCCGTTCAAGTCCGTTGCGCGGGCCTCCGCGGCGATCGTACCACGAAGGAGCGCTCCCGCCCGCGGGGCCAGAAGCTCGAGTGCGGGTGGCTCTTCGTCCTGCGTGATGCTCAGTGGGAGCGGCGCGGAGGTCAGCCCCAGGCCGGCGCTCCCGGTGGCGAACACCAGCAGGTGGTTTTCCGCGTTCCGCCGGAGCGGCACCCAAACCCTCGCAGATCCCACGTCATCAACCGCCACGACGAGGGGGAATTGGCCGCCCAGAACCGTCAGCCGAGCGCCTGCTTCCGCCCTTAGCCGAAGGGCAACCTGGCGTTCACCAGTGACGGCCGGAGGGAATTCATCGACGACGGGCGCGCGCGGAGCGGCGAAGCGAAGAATCCGGCCGGCGTTGCCGTCGGCCAGGTGGAGCGACCCATCCGGGGCAAACGCCAGGCCTCGCGGATCATCCAAGCCCGCGGCAAAGAGGGTCGCGGCGCCGTCCTCCGCAATTTTCAGGACGACGCCGCGGCGCCATGGCTCCGCGGCGAGGGATTTAGCGCTGACAAAATACGCTCCCAACCGATCAGCGGCAAGTCCGACGGGCCCCGCAAGCTCGCCCGTCCTGACGGGTTGCACGGGACCAGCCCGGCCGTCGGGTTCGATTGAAATCTCATAGAGGGTTCCGGCCGGGTGGCGCTCGCCCCTCCGTCCCCGCGCCACCAACCGGAGCGCGTCCTCTGCCACCGCCACGCCCTGAAGCCCGCGGAACCGGTCGGCAAACACCGTCGCGATGCCATCAGGCGAGACCCTCGCCACCAGCTCGGGCTCCACCTCGTCGCCCTCGCCCTCCTCGTCCCCGGAGGCGAGGCTTTTCGCCGTGACGTAGAGGTGCCCGTCAGGAGCGACGGCGACCCACCGTGGGTGCCTGATCCAGGAGATCAGCGATGTTGCGCCGCCTCCGGTCTCCAGTCGAAGAACTTGTCGTCGTCCCTCTTCGACGACGACCAGCCGGCCTTCCCGATCCACCGCCACACCCACTGGATGCCTGAGCCGTTCCATGACGAGCGCCCGCGCGCCATCGGGCGCAACCCGAAGGAGCGTTCCCGCTTTCGCGTCCGTGACAAACACCGCGCCGCTTTCGTTCACCGCGACACCCCGAAGATGACCAAGGCCTTCCGCGACAATCTCTACCGGTGCCAGGGCAGACACGACCGCCTTCGATTGACGCGCCGACGCGGGCAGGAGCAGGGCGGCCAACGACAGAAGCGCGGCGATTCCGATGGAGACTCGCTGTCGTCGAACCATGACAGAGAAACCTTGGAACGAACGTGGGCGGGATGCTACCGGCGGGATGCGGGCGTGTCAATGCCCAATAAGCGATACAGACTAGAACGTCAGCGTGTCGCCCGGGCTGATCGGAAAGACCTGGGTCGTCGTCTGGCCGAGGAAGCTCTGGTACTCCTCGGGCGTCCCCTTCAGCAGGGGGAACGTCCCGTAGTGGAAGGGGATCGCGTAGCGGGGCTTGAGCATCTCCCGGGTCGCGTCACGTCCACGTGCCCCAGCGCGTCCAGGTTCTTGTACTGCGGGGGCGTTTTCGGATTCGGGGTGAGGAACGGATCGATGACGATCACCTTGCCGGTCAGCGAGGTGAGCTTGGTCGCGGCGTGCCCCAGCCAGTGGACCTCGACCGTCGCGCTCATGCGCCCGCGCCTCCTGCCCCTCACCCCACCCTCCCCTCACCTCACTCATAATCCCCTCACCTTCATCCTCTCCCCCCCGAGGGGGAGAGGGCAGGGTGAGGGGGGAGAGGAGAAGAGGTGAGGGGCATCGAGTGGGAGGGGGCTCGGAGCGGCATCATCGTGCCGGCTAGAACGTGACCTTGTCGCCCGGGCTCAGCGGGGAAACCTGGGTCGCCGTCTGCCCGAGCGCAGCCTGGTACTCCTGGGGTGTCCCGCGGAGCACCGGGAACGTCGCGTAGTGGACGGGGATCGCGTACTTGGGCTTGAGCATCTCCTTGGTCGCGTAGGCGGCGTCCCGCGGGTCCATGCCGAAGTGGCCGCCGATGGGGATCATGATCAGGTCGGGCTTGTAATAGTCGCCGATGAGCTTCATGTCGCCGAAGAGCCCGGTGTCCCCCATGTGGTAGAGCTTGAAGCCGTTCTCCAGCTCCACGATGTACCCGACCGGCTCACCCGCGGTGTAGGTGGTGCTCTTCTTCGTCGCCGGGTCGATGAGCGTGAGGTCCGAAAAGTGCTCGGCCCGGACCTGGGTGACGGTGATCTGGGGGCCGGCCGGCTGAACCTTGCCGCTCTTGGCGAAGCCCACCCCCTGCGCCGCCGGAACCCAGCCGATCTCCACCAGCATCCGGATGAGCGTCGTGGACCCGAGGACCTTCGCGCCGGTGCGCTTGGCGAGGTCCGCCACGTCGCTCGACCCGTCGGTGCGACCGACGGTGCCGAGATGATCGCCGTGAGCGTGCGTCACCAGGATCATGTCCACGTTGCCCAGCGCGTCCAGGTTCTTGTGCTGGGGAGGCGTCTTGGGGTTCGTGGTGAGCCACGGGTCGATGACGATCACCTTGCCGGTGAGGGTGGTGATCTTGGTCGCCGACTGCCCCAGCCACTGGACCTCCACCTTGGCGCTCTGGGCCCACGCGGGGCCGGCGGCCAGCGTGAAGGTCATGGCCCCTGCGAACTTCAGAAAGTCTCGCCGCTGCATCTCCATGTGTGCCTCCTTGTATGGGTTACCACCTTCATCCTCTCCCACTTGAATGCCCCTCACCTCTTCTCCTCTCCCCCCTCACCCTGCCCTCTCCCCCTCGGGGGGGAGAGGATGAAGGTGAGGGGGTGTGAATTGCCTTCCAGATTTTCTCCGGGGTGAGCGGCATGTCTACGTGGCGGACGCCGAAGGGCGCCAGCGCGTCCACGACGGCGTTGACGATGGCCGGGGGCACGGCGATGCAGCCGGCCTCGCCCGCGCCCTTGGCGCCGAGCGGGTTGCGCGGCGAGGGCGTCGTGGTCTTGTCGAGAACCGGCACGGGCACGTCGGCGGCGCGGGGCACGGCGTAGTCCATCAGCGTCCCGCTCAGGAGCTGGCCGTCGGCGTCGTAGACGATCTGCTCCAGGAGCGCCTGGCCCACGCCCTGGCAGAGGCCGCCGTGGAGCTGCCCCTCCACGAGGAGCGGGTTGATGACGGTGCCGCAGTCGTCCACCCAGAGGAGGCGCTCGAGGCGGATCGCGCCCGTCTCGCGCTCGACGCGCGCCACCGCCACGCAGCAGCCGAAGCTCCACATCTCGCCCGCGGCCTGGAAGAAGACCGTAGCGTCGAGCCCCGGGCTGTCGCCGGGCGCCAGCGACTGGCCCTTGTAGGCGGCGTCGGCCACGCGCTTCCACGGGACCCGGCGCTCGGGCACGCCGACGACCTGGAACCCCCCGGGCACCGGGACGACGTCGTCGAGCGCGGCCTCGAGCAGGTTCGCGGCGATGCGTCGCCCCTTGTCGCGCACCTCCGCCGAGGCCTTGGCGAGGGCGCCGCCGCCGAGGGAGACGCTCCGGCTTCCCATGGTGCCGAAGCCCTGGGGGGCGTTCTGTGTGTCGCTGTGCTTGACGGCAACCTCGGCCGGCTCGACGCCGAGGAAATCGGCCACCACCTGGGCGAAGGTCGTCTCGTGCCCCTGGCCCTGGGGGCTCGAGCCCGTGACGGCGGTGACGGCGCCCGTCCGCTCCACGCGCACGCTCCCGCTCTCCCAGCCGAGGCCGCACGGCTCGACGTAGGTGGCCAGCCCGATCCCCAGGATCTCCCCCCTGTCGCGCGCGGCGGCCTGCTCTTTCCGAAGTTCGCGGTACCCGACGAGGGCCAGGGCCTTGTCCATGGCGCCCTCGTAGTTTCCGGAATCGTAAACTTGGCCCATCACCGTCGTGAAGGGAAAGCGATCC